>Ga0315288_10008951_pt1 | contig 12625 bp, 14 predicted proteins | sample YL17G11_20_MG_FD_203454 | JGI IMG/M metagenome (GOLD analysis project Ga0315288, IMG submission 203454) | Sediment microbial communities from Yellowstone Lake, YNP, Wyoming, USA - YL17G11_20 | ecosystem: Environmental > Aquatic > Freshwater > Lake > Sediment | place: USA: Wyoming | collected...
GTGACACGTGAAGAAGTAAGAAGAGTTTGCAAGGAACTTAAGATCAGGGACTGGACGAAATTGAAGAAACCGCAGGTTTCGCTGAAGGAGGCGAAGATCATCCTGTCACACATCAATACCGAAAAGATGAAGATTTTCCCTGAGGACTTCAAGGCAGGGCTCGAAGTGGAACTCGAACACGGCACGATGTTCAAGCCATTTAATGTTACCAACAATCATCCTTTCCTCACCGGAAAAATTGTGATGGCGCATTTCATGGAGACACTTGACTATTACAAACGGATCGAAATCGCTGAAGTTGAAGGTGACCTTCTGAAAGCGGTTGTTGCGAAGAATATGGATAAGGTCCAGAAGTATTATAAGAAACTCGTTAAGGCAAAGATTGAACTCGGAAAGACTGAAACCGGAAAGCTGACGAAATGAGTGAACTCATGAAAATAGGAAAAGCACTCTATGAAGTGGGCTACAGGACAAAGACGTACCGGTTTTATTAAAGAAGATCCGTAAGGAAGAAGATGCGGAGAGTAAAAGGAAGATAGACAGGTTCAGGAGTCTATTCAGAGACAGGGAGACTAGAAAGTTCAGGTACTGAGGCTTATAATGTGTGCTGGCATTCTTTCTCTACAAAAGACTCTATGGCAGCACTGAGGTTATTTCTGAGATCAATAAATTGGATACCATAACAGTTGGTTTTATATTGAGTCTGTTTTTCAAGAACTCGCACGATCTCAGCGGTTGAGGTTATGTGTTTAGAATCAGGAAGGGAGAATGAGCACATGACGGTGTCGCCTTCAGAAAGAGAAGCATCAGATTGAAACAACAGTCCTGATGTGCTGATATTTTCAGCATAGCCGGTGAAAGATAATTTTTTTGATGTCCCATGAATTTTTATGCTCATAGGAATCCTGCATGACTTTCTCGGAGTAATATTGAGGAGGTGATGCACTTCCTGCAGGAGAACCGCTTTATTTATTGGAATTGAGATAAATGCATTTGCCCTGCACTGTAAACATCGATCAAGGTTCGACTCAACGTCAGAGCTTACGATAATAATGGAGACATTGCATAATTCATTATCGTTGCGTATGAGGGAACAGAGAGTTTCACCACTCATTTCCTGTGTGTCGAGCTTTGCAATAATGAGATCAGCTTTTTCAGCTCTGTGAAGTGCAAGAGCTTTTGCGTTTGTTGCGACCGTATATATCTTGATGTCTGACCTGTTGAGGAAGCTCTTATCCGTTTCAAGGATTTCCTGAATGTCTTCTGGAAGAATGACCTTTTTCATGGGCACTATCAGTATCAGTATCAGTATATATGTATCAGGATATGGCTGTAAAGTATGAGTGTTCATTATGCTACAATAAACTGGGCAAAAAAGGCAGAAGAAGAGGGATTGAAAAAATATAGTTTGAGACTTGATCCCATTATATGTTTCTTGTAAAGATGCACCTTTTATCAATTTGCAATGAGGTTTGCTATTAAAGGAGGAATACTATGATAAACAGAAGAACTTTCTTGTCTTTTTTGTTTGTGGCTGTCATTTTCTGTTCATTTTCTGCTGCCTTAGCCCAGGTCGGGGACGTGGGAGAGAGTAAAGACCATCCCCTGATTTCTCGCTATACCGATTCTCAGATTATTGGCTATGAGATAAAAGAATATGATGCCCTTCTTCTTCCTTTGGGCAAGACTACAATAGATTCGAAAAAAGGGATTCCTGTATTCTCTAAGAGTCAGTCAATCGAGGGGAAAGTGACCAGGATACTGTATGTGGCTCCTGAAGGACGCTCAACTCTTGAAGTCTTCCGGAATTATCAGACTGCCTTAAAAAAGGCAGAATTTGAAACCCTCTTTACCTGTGCTATCAATGAGTGCGGTGGACAATTCCAGCCGATGATCTACCCTTTAGAGCGAAGACTACGCAATAAAGGGCAGGTGAGTGAGTATGCCCTGGAGTTTCCGAAAGACCAGCGCTACATGGCTGCAAGACTTTCCCGGCCTGAAGGGCAAGTGCATGTTTCCCTCTATGTTGCTATAAATGGAATCAACAATTTCAAAGAAACCTATAATCACCCTGTTGTTTTATTTGAAGTTGTTGAAACAAAAGTGATGGAGACTGAAAAAGTAACTGTTAACGCTGAAGCTATGGCCAAAGATCTCGGCAGGACCGGACATGTTTCCATCTACGGGATTTATTTTGATACTGATAAGGCTGAGATTAAGCCTGGATCAGAGCCAACGTTAAAAGAAATGGTAAAGTTGCTTCGTGAAAACCCGGGACTTAAGGTCTACATTGTAGGCCATACAGATAATGTGGGAAGTCTGACATACAATCTTGATCTTTCCCAACGCCGCGCCGAATCCGTCGTTAAAGCATTAGTCACACTTCATGGTGCTGATAGGACCCGAATGGTTGCAAAAGGAGTGGGGCCACTTGCACCTGTGGCATCTAATAAGACAGAAGAAGGCAGGAGCAAAAACCGAAGGGTTGAACTGGTGGAACAATAAATCTGAGATAAAGGGCGAGCAGTACACCTCGCCCTTTTTTATTGCATCTTCAATAAGTAATTATCAAGATATCGTCAGGAAATGAATCCGGGGTCTTTGGGCAGTCAGTTTTTTATCCTATCCTTCACCCTCTCTACCACTTCCTCAATGACTACTTTTTCTGCTTCTTTTGTCTTTCTGTCCTTTATTTCGATAAGACCTTCCTTGAGGTTCTTCTCGCCAAGAATGATATGGGTGGGAATTCCGATTAAATCTGCATCCTTAAACTTGACGCCAGCCCTTTCATCACGATCGTCCATCAAAACTTCAATGTCTTTTTTGATCAAATCCTGATAGAGTTTCTCAGCAACATCAACTGTATTTTTATCGTTCATATTTAAAGGTAAAATCTCGACATCAAAAGGTGCAATACTCTTGGGCCAGATTATTCCATCTTTGTCATGGTTCTGTTCAATTGCTGCAGCTGCAATCCGTGCAGGGCCGATGCCGTAACTTCCCATGATTATCGATTTTTCCTGTCCGTTTTCATCGAGATATGATGCCTTAAGAGGCACAGAATATTTTGTGCCAAGTTTGAAAATATTTCCTGCCTCGATTGCATGTTCAATTCTCAGAGGTGCATTGCATTTCGGGCAAAAATCGTCTGCCTTCGCCACATGTATGTCATGCCATTCAGCATCAAAATCTTTACTGGGCTTTATCCCTTTTGCATGATAATGTGGTTTATTCGCGCCACTTACATAAACACCCTGCTTAAGGCAGGGGTCAGCAATTATTCTTATTTTGTGATTCATGGGTCCGATGAAACCAGCCTCTACTCCAAGAATTTCTTTTACTTCATCTTTATGTGCAGGTCTGTGTTCACCGATAATACTGTTGAGCTTCTTTTCATGCAGCTCCTGGTCTCCTCTCACGAGTGCGAGCACAGGGCCACTATTGCTTAGAAAAAGTATGCTCTTTATGAAATATTCAGGCTTGAGGTTAAGAAAGCTGGATACTTCCTGAACCGTTCGTTTCTCAGGTGTAGACACTTCTTCGAATGCCCAGTTTCTTTCTTCTGATGCTTTAGGGGTGGAACGGGCGAGTTCGACATTTGCAGCATATCTACAGGAATCACACAGTGCAACCTCGTCCTCTCCTGCAGGGCTTGGTGCCATGAATTCATGTGCTGTTGCGCCGCCCATCATACCAGGGTCTGACTCAACCATATAGAACTTAAGACCACATCTTGAGAATATTTTATGGTAGGCATCTGCATGGAGCTGATAGCTTTTTCCAAGCCCATCTTCATCTATATCAAAACTATAGCTATCTTTCATCAAAAATTCTCTTGTCCTGAGCACACCGCTTTTTGGTCTTGCCTCGTCTCTTAGCTTTGTCTGAATCTGGTACCATATTTGTGGTAAATCGCGATAAGAACGTATTTCCCTTGATGCAAGCCATGTTATTATTTCCTCATGTGTCATACCCAAACACATGTCCCGACCTGTTCGGTCTTTTAATCTGAACATCTCATCTCCGATAGCATCCCATCTTCCTGTCTCCTGCCACACCTCTGCAGGATGAAGCACAGGCATGGTGATTTCCTGAGCTCCTATGGCATTCATCTCTTCACGGAGGATTCTATTTATCTTTTCTATAACTCTGAGACCAAGGGGGAGATAAATATAAAGACCTGCTGCAAGCTGCCTCACATATCCTGCCCGCAGCATCAACTTATGGCTTATTGCCTCAGCCTCAGAAGGTGTCTCACGTACAGTAGGTATGAACATTGTTGAGAAACGCATAGTACCTCCTCAGTATAGGTATAGAGAACTAATCAGTGTACACTGTTCCTGATAGTATAAAAAATTGTTACGTTAGAGTAATGAATACATTAGCTTTAGTCAAGGGATTACCCTGAATGAGATCAAGGGGCATATTTTGATATGATACTTTGGAATAAATAGCAAGAATATTCTTGGATATATATCTCTCTTAAATGACTCATCTTTGATACTTGATCTTTCGTTATTCCCTGTTGTATATTACGCCTATGCATAAAAAGAACACGCTTCTATTCAAGAGAAAAGTATCTCCACCTGGTTTTCGTGGTCGCATCTGGATTGACGGCGAGAAAGGGACTTTCCTGGGATATGGGAGAATTGTGTTACTCGAACGAATCCGGGAATACGGTTCCATCACAAAAGCGGCAAAATCGATGGAAATGTCTTATCGGCATGCCTGGGAACTTGTAGATTCTATGAACAGGCAGGCCCAAAAACCACTTATTGAAGCTTCAACCGGCGGTAAAGGAGGAGGAGGTGCCCATGTGACTGAAGATGGAGAGAAGGCAATTAAACTCTTCTGGCAGTTTTATGCAGACTTTCAAGACTTCCTAAGACAAGAGGAACAAAATCTTATGTTTTCAAATAAGAATCAACAGAGAAGGAGAAAAGTATGAATAGGCTGTTTTTAGCAATGCTGCTCATTATGTTTTCAGCAACAGTGGCTTCGTCAGCAACAGAAATAGTCTGTGCATCTACAACAAGCACTGAGAATTCCGGATTGTTTGTTTATATTTTGCCCATGTTTGAGAAAAAGACAGGCATAAAGGTAAAAGTTGTTGCCCGGGGTACAGGAGCTGCTATTGAAATGGGTAAGCGGGGTGATGCAGATGTGGTTTTTGTCCATGCAAAAGAAATGGAATTAAAGGCTGTCGAGGAAGGATACTTTGTCAATCGGCACGAAGTAATGTACAACGATTATGTCATCATCGCTCCTCCCAATGACACTGCGAAGGTAAAGGGAATCAAAGCTGCCCACGATGCATTCCGTAAAATTGCAGAGAGTGATCAACCCTTTGTTTCACGAGGAGACAAATCAGGCACCAATACGAAAGAACTCGAAATTTGGGAAAAAACGGGTATAGATCCAAAAGGCAAGAAGTGGTATCTTGAGGTTGGACAGGGGATGGAAAAGACTCAGAGGATTGCAAGTGAAAAGCGCGCTTACTGTCTGACAGACAGGGGAACGTGGCTTGCAACGAAAGATAAGGATAAACTCGATATGATCATTATCCTTGAGGGCGACCCTATACTTTTTAACCAGTATGGAGTAATGGTGGTGAATCCCCAAAAACATAAACATGTGAAAGATAAAGAAGCAATGGAATTTGTTAATTGGATCATCTCAAAGGAAGGTCGGCAGGCGATAGCCTCATTTAAAGATAAACTCGGGAACCAACTTTTTTACCCGAACGCAAAATAAATCATTGGGGAAAATTGGTGAAAATGCAAATTGGTGAAGAGGTGAATAGGTGAGAAGTGATATGAATCTACCGATTTACCAATTCACCGTTTCACCATGTAACCGTCTTTTATGCATTCCATTATAAAGGGTTTTAAAAGGGCATTTTTTCTTATCGTTAATCTTGATGCAGAGCTCCTGGGTATTATTTTTCTATCACTCAATGTCTCAGGGGTTGCTCTTATAATAGCAACAGTTGTAGGCCTGCCAGTAGGCTCTTTAACAGGGTTTAAAAAATTTCCAGGAAGAGGATTACTCGTAAGCATATTAAACACCTTTATGGGTCTTCCGCCGGTTGTTGTTGGACTTTTCCTCTATCTCATATTATCGAGGAGTGGCCCATTTGGTTTTCTTGCGCTCCTCTATTCACCTACGGCAATGATTATTGCCCAAAGTATCCTTGCATTCCCAATTGTAGCATCCATCAGTCATTCATCCATTATCAGTGTTGACCCTATTATTAAGCAGGCTTCAATGACCCTCGGTGCCACACCTTTTCAAGTTTCATTAAACATTATAAAAGAGGCCAGGTACGGAATAATGTCCGGGATAATCGCTGGCTTTGGAAGAGTTATGGCAGAAGTGGGTGCAGTGCTTATGGTGGGAGGAAACATTGCTGGTTACACAAGGGTGATGACCACAACCATAGCACTCGAGACAGATAAAGGGAATTTTGAACTTGCCCTCGCACTGGGGATAATACTCCTCACGCTCTCGTTATTTATAAACATCATGCTTCATCTTTTTCAAAGGAAAGAAATGATAAGAGCAGGGAGATGAACTTTCATTTAACCGTCTCACATATCTATAAAAGTTACAATGGAAACCAAGTTTTAGAGGATTGTTCATTCTCATTTGATAAAAGTGGGATTTATATTCTGATGGGCCCTAACGGCTCAGGGAAGTCGACACTCCTCAGGATATGTGCCCTTATTGAGGATCCTGACAAAGGTGAAATTAACTATTTATCTGGAGGTTCTGTCTTAAAGAAAGACATTGAGCTCAGAAGAAAGATAACACTTGTATTACCAAGGATCGGGGTATTCAATACGACAGTTTTCAAAAATATTGCATATGGATTGAAAATAAGGGGAATAACAGGAAATGAGGTAAAAGACAGGACATACAAGGCATTGGAATGTGTTGGCCTGATGCATAAGAGGGAACAAAATGCTTTAACTCTTTCGAGCGGAGAAACCCAGAGACTCGGAATCGCAAGGGCTACGGTATTAGAACCTGAAATCCTTTTCCTTGATGAACCAACAGCTTTTGTTGATGCAAAGAGCAAAAAAATCATCGAGGATAATATCTTAAGAATGAAGAATAATGGTCACTCAATAGTCATTATCACAACCCATGACAGGGTTCAGGCAGAAAGGCTTGGAGATCGATTACTTTTAATAAGCGAAGGGAAAATATTCTCTTCTTAAAGATTAATCTTCACTTTCAATATGTTTATTTTTCCACAACAATAAAGCTCACCGTGTTGTTTGCAAAGAAAACCTAATTGGAATAATTAAGATGTCCTTTGAAAAAATACCCAGAAAGTGTTAAATTAGGCAAGGATAAGGGAGGAGATGCTTTGATGCAGAGGGTACCCATTACACCTGAAGGTTATCAGAAGCTGGAGGAAGAACTCGAGAGGCTTCTGAAAGTTGACAGGCCTAAAAACATAAAGGCTATAGCAGAGGCCCGTGCACACGGTGACCTTTCTGAGAATGCAGAATATCATGCTGCTAAGGAAAAGCAGTCCTTTATAGAGGGAAGGATACAAGAGCTTAAGTCTAAACTGGCTCTTGCAGATGTGATAGATCCTGCAAAGATTTCACAGGATAGAATTGCATTCGGTGCAAAGGTGAAAATACTTGACCTCGAAACAGACGAAGAAAAAACCTTTATCCTTGTCGGCCCTGATGAGGCAGATGCAAAGAATGGGAAGATATCGATAAGCTCTCCTGTAGGGAAAGCACTTCTTAACAAAGGAATTGGTGATGTGGTACAAATTAAGGCACCTGCAAAAACCATGGAGTATGAGATATTAGAGATCAACTTTGAGTAGATACTTCAAGGCAGAAGTAATAAGTAACCTTACCTTAAACAACAATAGTAATCTTCTTACTATAGCTCCTTTACAAACAATAATTGACCCAGAACCCGGACAGTTTTACATGATAGATGTTGGCAATACATATGACCCTTTACTTAAAAGACCATTCAGTCTTTTCAGAAAGATACCGGAAGGCATTCAGTTCCTGTACAGAGTCATAGGCAGAGGGACAATGTTGATGAAAGAATTGAAAAGCAGAGAGATTATTAATGTCCTTGGCCCATTTGGAAATAAATACCCTGAGCCTGAAAGCGATAAGATACCTCTCCTTATAGCAGGTGGTATCGGGATGGCATCTCTTTTTTCTCTCGCAGAGGCACTTTCAAAAAAGGCATATATATTGTACGGAGCGAGGAATAAAGATGAGCTCCTTATGCTTGATGAATTAAAGGGCTTGACAGATGAATTGATTATAAGCACTGACGATGGTTCTATTGGTAAAAAGGGCATGATAAGTGATGTTTTAAATGAATTTTTAATTCATCACTCTTCACTCATTACTCATTATTTGCTTTATGCCTGTGGTCCAAAGCCCATGCTTGAAGCTGTATCAAGGATTGCACGTGAAAAGGGGTTAAAAGGGTACATGTCAGTTGAGGAGAATATGGCGTGTGGAGTTGGTGCATGTCTTGGATGCACTGTCAAAACAATTGATGGATATAAAAGAGTCTGTAAAGAGGGCCCTGTATTTCCTATAGAGGAGATTGTGTGGTAAAGAACATTTTTACATGGAGGATGAGGTTGTCCTTGAGCGGTTTTGAATTCCGTTCCGACTTCATGTCGGAACGGAATTCACCTCGGAGGCCCCGATATTCATCGGGACCGAGAATGAGCGAAAGGGTTACCTCATCCTCCACATTTTGATTTTATGGATTTAACTGTTCACATAGGTCATCTAAAACTTAAGAACCCTGTGATGACTGCTTCAGGGACTTTTGGCTATGGTGAAGAATATTCAGAATTTGTTGACCTAAATCAGCTTGGTGCTATAGTAGTGAAGGGAATATCATTAAAGCCAATGGAGGGTAATCCGTCCCCGAGGATATGTGAGACACCCTGTGGAATGCTCAATGCAATTGGTCTTCAAAATGTTGGCCTGAAGAGATTTATAAAAGAGAAATTGCCTTATCTGAAGAGATTTGACACAAAGGTTATAGTGAATATATTCGGCAATACGATGCAGGAATATAAGAGGCTCTCAGAGGTTCTTGATGGTGCAGGTGTGGATGGGATTGAATTAAATGTTTCGTGTCCGAATGTGAAAAAAGGCGGGATTATTTTTGGCACTGATAAAAAGATCCTCGCAAGGCTTATAGGAAAAGTACGACAATCAGTTAAGAAAGCAGTACTAATTACAAAATTATCCCCGAATGTATCAAATATTCGAGAATTTTCAAAGGTAGCTGAAGATGCTGGCAGTGATGCAATATCACTGATAAATACTATAACAGGGATGGCTATTGATGTTGAAACGCGGAGACCAAAACTTGCAAATATCATCGGTGGCCTATCAGGTCCTGCCATTAAGCCGATTGCTGTAAGGATGGTCTGGGAGGCCTCTAAGGCGGTAAAGATTCCAGTTGTTGGAATCGGTGGTATAATGAATGCTATGGATGCAATAGAGTTCATGCTCGCGGGTGCAACGGCTGTGGAGGTTGGTACTGCCAATTTTGTGAATCCAAGGGTAACCATTGATATAATTGAAGGAATAGAGGAGTATGTAAGAAGAAAGGGGCTGCATAATCTCAAAGAACTCACAGGTGGTCTGAATGCAACCTAATCCTATAATAACCTTGACAACTGACTTTGGCGTTAAAGATCCTTTTGTAGGTATTATGAAAGGTATAATGCTTACTATAAACCCAGCAGTAAATATAGTTGATATTACCCATAATATAAGCCCGCAAAATATTATGGAGGCAGCCATCACCATCGGGATGAGTTTTGACTATTTTCCTCATAAAACGATACATGTTGTTGTTGTTGATCCAGGTGTTGGTTCTATTCGTAGACCTATTATTGTCTTAACAGATTACTATTGCTTTATAGGTCCTGATAATGGTGTATTTTCTCAGATTTATAACATTGAGCATGAAATCCTTATGGTTACCCATATCACGTCAGAACATTATTTTCTTAAGAAGAGTTCCACATTCCACGGGAGGGACATATTTGCACCTGTAGCTGCGTGGCTTTCGAAGGGAATAGATATAGTAAAATTTGGTGACCTGATTACTGATTATATAAGTATACCAATACCTTCCACGACTGTATCAGAAAAGAATATCATTGAGGGAGAAGTGATTTACATAGACCATTTCGGGAATGCAATAACGAATATAAAGACTCAAAAGATTGAAGACCTTTACGGAAACAACCCTCAAGGAAGACTCAAGGTTATCGCTAAAGGGAAAGAAATGCCTGTTAAAAATCATTATTCAGAAGCTGAAGGCAAAGGACTTTATTCATTAATAAATAGCTTTGACTGCCTCGAACTTTTTGTATACAGGGGGAGTGCTTCATCAGATTTTGGCATAACGATAGGTGAAAAGGTAAGTGTAGTATTCGCTTAACGTTACGTATGCCTCCATTCCCAGACAATAAGCCGACAGTATTTAAGTGACCACTCTATAGCCTGATTCATCACATCTTTTAAAATTAATTATAAATACTTGATAATAATGGTCAAATTAATACTTGACAAAGTAAGTAGACTATTATACTATAATGCATGTTGAGGTTATCTACAAAAGGCAGGTATGGTGTAAGGGCAATGTTTGAGATAGCAAAAGGGTATCCTTCTGAGCCTGTGACAATCAAGGAAATTTCTGAAAAACAGGCTATTTCTGTTCCCTATCTTGAACAGATACTCAATAAACTAAGAAAGGCAGGGTTTATAAAGAGCATAAAGGGACCTGGAGGAGGATATGTTTTGAGTATAAAACCTAAGAATATCAGCATAGGAGAAATTTTAAATGTTTTTGAAGGACCGGTAGCGATAGCGTCATGCCTTGATCCTAAAAAGGGATGTATGAGGGTGGATAAATGTGTTACCTATCTGTTATGGAGGTCTCTTGGAGAAAAGGTTAAGGCTTTTTTGAATACAGTTACATTGAAGGATTTGCTCGAAGGAACCTTTAAGCAGAAAAAGCAAAGAGTAAAAGTGAGGGGAAAATGAAATTTGTAGAAAATATAAAATCAGATAGAACGACCGATATAGTCCATTTGATGTGCCCGATGCATTTGCTCCAGCTTGAGAAACTCATAAAAGAGATTAAAGATGAACAGGTACTCGAAGTTGTCACTGATTATGACGGGGCACTTGAAGATATACCCGAATGGTGTACGAGAACCGGGAACGAATTCATGGGACTTGAGGACTCAAGAGATTCCTATAAGTTTTATATTAAAAAAGGGGGCAACAATGAAAAAATGCTATTTTGACCATGCTGCAACTAATCCCCTGCATCCTGATGTATTTGAAGCAATGGTACCGTATTTAAAAGATGAGTTTGGCAACCCGCTCAGCATTTACGAGCTTGGTACAAGAGCAAAGGATGCTATAGAAAAGTCACGGGAGAGGGTTGCGTCACTGATAAATGCGAAACCCCGTGAGATAGTCTTTACCTCAAGTGGTGCTGAGGCGAATAACTTTGCCGTGAGGGGAATAGCCCTTGCAAGACAGAATGAAGGCAACCACATAATTGTTTCAAGAGCAGAACATCATTCGATTCTGAACTCAGCACGTTTTCTTGAGAAGAATGGATTTGTCGTTACCTATTTGCTGATTGATAAATACGGAATAGTGGACCCTGAACGCGTTAAAAAGTCAATAACAAAGGAGACAACTCTCATATCTGTGATTCATGGAAGTAGCGAGGTAGGCACAATTGAGCCTATAAGAGAAATAGCTCAAATTGCAAAAGAGCGAGAAGTTATTGTTCATACTGATGCTGTTGCGACAGCAGGCAATATTCCTCTAAATGTGAAAGAACTTGGTGTTGACCTTCTGAGCATGACAGCTCACCAGTTCTACGGCCCGAAAGGTGCTGCTGCTCTTTATGTAAGAGAAGGTCTAAGGATCGTTCCTCTTATCTATGGAGGAATACAGGAAGGAGGGAGAAGGGCAGGAACAGAGAATGTGCCTGCAATTATAGGAATGGGGAAGGCAGCAGAATTGGCAAAGGCAGAGATGTCATTCAGGATGGAGCACTCGGGAATGTTGAGAGACATGATGATAGAAGGTATGAAACATATAGATAATGTATATCTTACAGGTCATCCTGCAGAGAGGCTTCCAGGCCATGCAAGCTTCTGTGTTGAATATATCGAAGGTGAAGCTATGCTTTTACTTCTTGCAGCAAAAGGTATATATGCTGCATCTGGCTCTGCCTGCACATCAAAGGCACTGAAGGCATCTCCTGTACTGCTTGCAATGGGTATACCTGCAGCCCTCGCCCAGGGGTCAATTGTATTTAGTTTAGGAAGAGAGAACACAGATGACAATATAGACTATTTATTGGAAGAATTCCCGAAGGTGGTGCAAAGGCTTAGGGAAATGTCCCCTTATGCAAAAGGCTGGGGAGATAAGAAGGTGGAGGTGGAATGTGTATAGCGAAAAAGTAATGGATCATTTCATGCATCCGAGGAATATCGGTGAAATACCCGATGCAGATGGCATAGGCATGGAAGGAAACCCTGTATGTGGAGATGTAATGAATATCT
>Ga0315288_10008953_pt1 | contig 12623 bp, 18 predicted proteins | sample YL17G11_20_MG_FD_203454 | JGI IMG/M metagenome (GOLD analysis project Ga0315288, IMG submission 203454) | Sediment microbial communities from Yellowstone Lake, YNP, Wyoming, USA - YL17G11_20 | ecosystem: Environmental > Aquatic > Freshwater > Lake > Sediment | place: USA: Wyoming | collected...
TGATTTATTTGGCTGTAGAAAATATAGATCCAATTAAATTGTATGATGATGGTCGCATAAAAAGAGATTACATATATATTGATGATGTTATAGATGCTTTAATTTTATTTTTATCTAAAGGTTGTAGTGATACTATTTATTACATATCACGAGGAGAATCTAAAAGCATGAAAGATATGGTTAATATAATTTGTGATAAAACAGGATTCTCAAATGTTATTAGTGTTGAACCTCCTGTATTCCATAAAAATGTTGGAATAGATGATTTTGTTTGTGATATTTCGGAATTAAAGAATCTTGGGTGGAAACCTAAAATATCATTAGAAATAGGTGTTCAAAAAGTTATCGATAGATATAGAAATGAGTTGCAATGTCAAAAATAAATAAATATATAGAATTTTCAAAAGATAATCCATTTGGTACACAATCTAAGATGTTATATCATACTGATAGAATAACCCAATATATTGAAACTGGAGACGTATTTCCAATATTCATGGAAATAAATTTAACGGACATATGTAATATGAAATGTTCATGGTGTATTGCTGACAATAGAACCAGTAACACATTAAATACTGAAATATTAAAACAATTCTTAAAAGACTTTAAAGACAATGGTGGAAAAGCTGTAACATATACAGGTGGTGGGGAACCAACAACGCACAAAGATTTTATAGACATTGTTAATTATAGTAAGGGTCTTGGGTTGGAATTGGGATTGATGACCAATGGAAACTATAAAACAGAATATAATGACGTTATTGGGCGATCATTTAGATGGGTTAGATTTTCAGTAGATACTGTTGACGAAGAGAATTATTTTAATTGGAAAAAATCTCATGGATTATCAAATGTTATTAACAACATCAAGATTTTAAATATAACTGATGCTAAAGTTGGTGTAAATTGTAATGTTAATGCCGATATGACAGTGGATGAAATTAAAACACTAATAGATACAACTAAAGATCATTGCACATATATTCAATTTAGACCAATTATTCCACGATACTTTAATGACGAGCATGTAAACTTAAATGCTCCTGTGTGGGAATATTTAAATAGTTTAGAGGATAAGTCTAAAATTAATTTGAGTATGGATAAATTTAAGGATTTACAAGGAGAAAATGAATTATTTCCATTTCATAGTTGTGAAGGGCATTTTTTCTCACCTATTTTAGATGCTAGTGGGGATATTAATGTTTGTATGTATCATCCTAATGATGATAGATTTAATTTCGGAAATGTCAATAACAGTAAACTTATGGATATATGGAATGGGGATAAAAGACAAAAGGTAATATCATTTTTAAGATCACAGTTAAATTATTGTAATGAGTGTCAAGTATGTTGTAAACTTTACGAACTAAATAAATTTATAGATTTTATTAAATATCCAAATCCTACACTCGATATAAACTTCCTCTAATCGTAAAATATATAAATACTACTATATTACATTACAGGAGTTGCGATGTCTATACCAAAAAAACCTAAACCAACATTTGCTAAAAATTGGCGAGAGCGTAGAATTGTACATAGAACTCCTGGTGGTAAGCTAACGAGAGTAAAAATCTCAAGTTTACCCGCAGAGGAGCAACAAAAGTACAATCCTAATAGATTCAAGCGCGGTGCTGACACAATGATGGGTCCCGATGATTTTGAAGCAATTCAAAAGAAGGAAGTTGAAGCAGGGCACATTTTTGATTTTTATATAAAAGTTAAAGATGAAGATGCTTTAGATGGTCTTGAAGATGGGGATTTATTATTTGCCACTACTGATGGTAAAAAAATACAAGATATGTTTGAAGATGAAGATAATATTATCATGAAACTGAAAAATGTATCTATGGATGCTGTAAAGAAAATCGCAGTGTCAACAAAAGATGGTGAACCTATTGATTACTCTAATCTTGAAAATGTAGAATTTGAAGATGTTGATGAAGATTTAGAGGGTACTGAAAAATATGAGAAAATTAAATTTAATAATGAGCAATTATACCAAATAGATATTGCAAATTATCTTCCATATATCGAAAAAGTAGTAGATATGCCAGAGGATGATACTGATGATATTGTTGAAGGGTTTTATAATTACTACTATAGAGGAGAATGAATATGGGATTAATGGAATCTGCAAATAGTCTTATGGGTCATACAATTTATGAACAAAGAGTATTAGAAAAAAAAGCAAAACTTTCTGAAGGCTTTGATGGAAAAATTTCTGATGAAGAAGAAGAAGTTGAAGAAGGTCTTGATAGCATCGTAGATATGGAACGTGCTGGACCAGACGATGAAGACGAAGAAGGACTTGAGGGACTTGAGGGTCTTGAAGGTGGCGAAGAAGGTGAAGAAGAAGAAGAAGAAGAATCCGAAATGATCTCTGTTGAAGACGCTATTAGAGCAATTCAAATGATTATTGATGGTTCCGCTGAAACTGCTGAAGAAGCTATCGAAATGGTTAAAGCTGAAGGTGGCGAAGAATCTGAAGAAGGCGAAGAGGGTGAAGGACTTGAGGGACTTGAAGGTCTTGAAGGTGCTGATGAAGAAGACGAAGTTGATGAAAAATTCGTTGTTGCTAAACCTAAAATTGCTCCTAATCGTATGCAAGAAAAATCTAAAAAATTCACTTTTGGTAAAAAAGAAATTAGTGAAGAAGAAGAAGATGACAGCGATATGGATACTGAAATTGAAGAGTGTGACGGTAAAGGTATGAAAATGAAAGCTAAAAAAGCTGATCAATATGGTGAAAGCCATAGCATGTTCTTGCAGTTTGCTGAAAGATATCTTAAATAACTCTTGACTTAAATAATCTAATGTGTTATATTATAAAGCACCTATGCTCAAACATGGGTGCTTTTTTAAAATGAATAAAAAGGTACAATATGAGTTTCAGTGATCATTTTAATAGTATATCAAATTACATAGTTGAATCTAAAACAGGCACATACACAAGTATGAACATGTATGGTTTCGATGCGTTAGGATATGCTAATGGTTCGCTCGGACCTGTTAATTTTTGGGCATCTGATAGAGTTGACGAACATTTTGAAACTGGCACTTATTGTTTGGGTGTGTCCAATCCGTTAGTTATCGAATCTGATGGGTACAACTTAGATGATGTATATTTTGCTACACGATGTGTTGGATATGCAGTAGAGAATAATTATGACTCAGTGATAATAGAAACAGAACACACAAAATATGCTATTACAATAGATTTTAATTATGGGTTTCGTTATCTTTCTGAAGCTGGGGAATTAAAAGGTAAAACTCTTCCTAAAAGACAAGAACTCCAAAATAAACAAGTTAAGAAAAGACCTCCCACTGCTAACAAGCCAAAGCAAGGCGACATTCCAGATGTTGCTGAACCAAAAGCTCCACCGCAAGGTATTCGTGTTGATGTGTTATTAGCCAATACAGGAAAACTCTCTCCCAAACGTGCGCAGAGAGGTATGAATGAAATGTCTAAGAATCCACCAAAATTAACTGGTGTTAAAGAACTTCAAGGTAATAAATATTTTAGAGCTGAATATAATTTCAGATCTATGGGTGCGGGTGACAATCAAATCGGTTATGCGGATATTAGTCAGAATAAAGAATATTGTCATCAGTTGTTTTGCACATGTTCCGATTTCTTTTATCGACTATATGCCCCGTATGTTAAGGTTGGATTGGCAACATGGAATCTACCACCAAAATATGCGGCTAAACAAAACCGCAATAATAAAGTTGGTCAAGCAAGCAATCATAAATGGACAAAAGATACAAATCCCGCAGGTGACTTGTTCTTGTGTAAACATCTTTGGGCGTTTATGGCATATTATGTTGCAGGGGATGTTGGTGGTTCAGAATTAAGTGATGAAGAAATCGAAGACGTTATTAGTCAATACTTTAAAGATATTGATGGTGACGGGGAAGAAGAACGTATTGCTACTGACTTTGAAAAAGCATTCGGTAAATTGTATATGGATCAAAAAGGTAAAGATATTGAACATATTGCAAAACCACTTGCAGGTAAAAAAGTAATTCGTAAGGCAACGGATGAACTTCCTATTGAGCCTAAAACTAAAAAGGTGAAAGCGAAAGACATCCCTAACGATATCCTATCTCAAATAGGTAAAAATATTGACGATCAACCCGAAATAGATGACGAGGTATAAATGGACAAGAAGAAAGAAAATGACTATTTTGTTGTAAAAGCTACAGCATTCGGTCATAAAGATGAAATTATTTCAGTTCCTATGGATAAAATGGCGGCTGATGCTTTAGCAGATAATATTAAGTCTGCTATGGAACAAGTGACAGGTGATTATAAAATGTTTAAAGACATTAAAGTAGTTGCTCATAAACCAGACGATTTTAATGGACCATCATATCTGAATACAGATAAAAGTGATCCGTACAATCATTCTGTCTTAGACAGCTTAGATAAAAAAATAAAAGGTGCATAATGAAACCGTGCGAAAATTGTCAACGTAAAGTTGTAAACAACACATGCTTTATTCCTACTGATGCTTCTGAACAATATTCGGAGTGGAAGAAAAATAGATTAGTGTTGAATGCTGATGGTACATGCGACTACCACAAACCCGAAACATGGAAACACCGCGTTTCTGACTGGTTCAGATTTGAATGGTATCGTATTCAGCGTTATTGGGAGAATGTCGTATCATTTTTCAAATATCAGATCTTTAATCGTATTAAGCATGGTTTTGATATTAGAGACAGTTGGTCTTTATTTTCAAACACAGCGAAATATGTTAGACCTAGATTGCGAAGAATGATTGATAATGATCCTCATGGGTGTCCATCAATATTTACAACACGAGCCGAAGTTGAAGCTAACAACCTTAGCCAATATTTCAGCGGAGAATTGCAAGACGAATGGTTTGATCACGAGAGCACTATTGATGAGCCTATGAAAGCTTGGATCAATGTTCTCGAAGCAATCTATTTCAGCATCGATTATTGTGTGGATGAAAAGAACGATGAGTGCTTTTCTACCAATGAATTTGGGGAAATGGTATACGATAGAGAAAAGGGTGACGCTTTACACGCTAAAGTGTCTGAAGGTCTTAGATTGTTCGGGCTGTTGTTTCAAAATTTGTGGGATTAGGTCTTGACTTTTGATCGCCAATCAGTTATATTAAGGGAGATAGGTTTATCTCCCTTTTCTATTTTGAGGATTTCATGACAAAAGTTGGAATTGATATACATGGTGTTATTGACTACTCCCCAGAATTCTTCTCAGAGCTGTCTCACAGCCTCGTGAACGCAGGGAATGAAGTTCATATCATTACTGGGGCATCTAAGACAGAAGAGATCGTAAACAAGCTCGCAGAGCTTAATATCGCATACACCCACTTCTTCTCTATTGTGGATAACAATAGCGATAAAGTAAAATATGATGCTATGGGTGATCCTTGGATGGATGATCTTACTTGGGATATGGCAAAGGGTAAATATTGCGAAGAAAACAAAATCCATGTGCATGTTGATGATACTCCATGTTATGGAAAGTATTTTTACAGTACGCGATATGTACTCTACGAAAAGTCTACAATGAACATGGACATGAAGGTTCGATCTATTGTGGCATCGACTCCAACAGATTGTGATAATTATCCGTGCAAAAAGAATTGTCCACAGTATATTATGTACAAGGATCAAGTGTTAAAGGCTATTAAAGGTTCTGAGTTATATTTATTAGCATCCAAATTTATTGGTTGTGACGAGATGGTAGAAGAACTTTTAGAATCAATTTTTGAATGTATGGTATAAAATGAGTAGAATATTTTTAGCGGGAGATTTTCATGGCGAGATAGACATGAAAGATACTCTCAGAAATAGAAACTTCCCACAGCAAAAAGAATTGACCAAGGATGATTACCTCATTCAGTTGGGGGATTTTGGTTTGATCTGGGATGATCCTATTTCAGCAACAACAGAACAAGAACTTGTAGACTGGTTGTCAAATAAACTGTTCACAACAATCGTTGTTCTTGGTAATCACGAAAACTATGATCGCATAACAATGCTTCCAGTAGTTGACATGTTTGGTAGTAAGGTGTGGAAATACACCGATTCGATATTTATACTTCAGCGTGGTAGAGTGTACACTATTGGTGGAAAGACTTTCTTCACTATGGGTGGGGCTAAATCAATAGATCAAGCAATACGAACTGAGGGTCGAAGTTGGTGGAGACAGGAAATTCCATCGCGAAGAGAATTTATGATAGGATTATCTGTCCTTGATTCTATTGATTGGAACGTTGATTATGTTATTACTCATACCATTCCTAAACGTATGATTAATGAATATATGAATTGTCAACGAGAAAAGTATTTTAAGCAGATGGGTTGCCCCGAAGGTTGGTATGATCGTATATCTGATCAATTCGTTGATACAGATTACTACGATGATAAAAAGGATATAGTAGCCGAGTATTTGGATGTCGTATTCTTTGAACATAACCTCAAGTTTAAAAAACATTTTGCGGGTCACTTCCACGATAACTGGACATCGAAAGATGGTAAACACAATATTTTATACAGATCCGTTGTGGAGTTGATACATGAGTAAAGTAGATAAACAACAAAATGTTGTTGACATGATAAAAACTTTGGGTGCGATGCGTGACGAAATTAAAGATAAAAACTTGGAAAAAGATTATGCAAGATTTTTGCATGTATTTATAACGTCATCCGTGTCATTGGTTAATTTGATGCAAGTTGTTGATACTAAAATAAGTAATGCCAAATTAAGTAAAAGTACAACGGCTGATGGTATGACAAATCAAGCTACCGCTAATTTCTGGACTAAAGTTCGAAATTTAATTCTTGAAACGTATAATAAGAACAAGGAAAAGTAATGGCTAAAAATGATGTTAATGATACGTTCACCAAGAAATTTGCTGATGCAAAATTTACACAGGATGAACAGTTCATTGTTGATAATTTGATGTATGAGATCATCGCAGGTAGTAGAGCGTATGGTGTTGAGAATCCAGATTCGGATTACGATGTCGTAGCGATCTTCATGAACAAACATGGAGACCTCTACCCACAAAATTATGGATACATTCTTGGGTTTGATACTGAAATTGGAAAGATCGATAATAAAGAATGTAAAGGTGTCGGTAACAGACTCACTCATAAGGGTGTTGATCTTGAAGCTGAGTGGAGATCTTTGACCAATTTCGCATACCTTGCAACATTTAAGGGTAGCCCAAATATTGTGGAAAGTCTTTTTGTTCGTCAACAGAACATTAAGTATATTCACCCTGCATTTGTACCTATCAAAGATAATGCTCCGAAATTTATCTCTATGAAAAGTTTCCATGCATTTAAGGGTTATATGCACGGTCAGTTTCATCGTGTTAAAAATAATGTTGACAAAAATAAAACTGATAATCCATTACGTCAGTGGATGTTGGAAGCATATGGGTACGATGTTAAAATGAGTTACCATATTCTTCGTCTTATTGACATTCTTATGCAAATGCTTGATGGGGAAACTCACCTTGACCTTATGAGAAATAAGGAAGAGTGTAAAGCAATGCGTAATGGTGACTGGGGATCGTGGGATGACTTTTGTAAGTACACCACAGAGAAATTTGCATACCTTGATTTAAAAGCTGGGGATTGTAAATTACCTGTAAGACCTCGAATTTCGGAAGTGAGAAATATTATAAATAGTAGTATCGAGTCATGGTACGGATCTAATGAGGGGCAACATGTTCAACAACGCGAATTCATAAGTGTTGAAGACATCAAGGCTCAACTTGATCGTATCGAAAACAGTGTCAAAGGTATTAATATTATTTAATTAGGAGTATTGTTTTGGGAAAGTCTATGAAACATTATCAGAGTAGTGACAACGGTTTGTCAAAAATTAAAAAACTTGTACCAACTAAACCGCGTCAAAAAAATGTTCAGATACCATTATATAATGAAGAAGAAGATGATTATGATGATGATTGTTTAGAGCGGAATTATCCTACAGACAATGGATAATTAACCCTATGGGGGTGCAAGGATGTGTAATGAATATGAGTTTATGAAAGCTCAAGTACACAGAATTGATGTTGATAAATGGAATCAAGGTGTAAATACTCACTGCGATCCTGGTGAAGTTTATATATTGGATTGGGTTTATTGTAACGCCAAGAAGTTTCGTGATGATTGGAACAACTCTGTATGTAAGAGTTGTTCCAATTTGAGAAATTGTGGACATATGGCATTGAGTGCATGTGGTGGGTTTAGCGAAATGGAGGGACAATGAAAAAGATTTTATGCCTTAGCGGTGGTGGAGTTCGAGGTGTCGCACAGTTGGAAGTATTAAAAATGCTTGAACTAAAGTGTGGAAGACCTCTTCATGAAGAATACGATTTAATTATAGGAACATCTGTTGGGGCGATAAACGCTTCAATTATCGCATCTGGTAACATTTCAATGGAAGAGTTATCTAAAGTGTATGAATCTGTGATACGATCTACTTTCAAAAAAAATAAATGGCTTAAAATACCTAAGTATGATAGATCCAATTTTGCTGAGAACTGGAAATCATTAGCAGGAAACATTAAATTTGGTGAAGTTAAAACTAAATTAATGATTACTACAGTTGATTTGGTAACTGATAGAAATATCTTTTACAAAAGTTGGCATGAATCGGATCAAGATGAATTTCTTCTCGATTTAGTTTTACGATCTTTTGCTGCTCCTGTATATTTTGGTCAAATCGTTGACAAGATTAAACAAAGAGTTTATTCTGATGGTGGTGTTGGTAATGCCAATCTTCCATTGAATGAAGCTAAATTGCAAGCAGAAGCCTACGGATGGTACAATAATGGCGAAGAAGTAGAAATTCATGCTATAGGAACACTCTTTAGTGATACAGTCAATACGTTTGATAAAATTGCTAAAGGTTGTTGGTTCAAGCAAGTCTCTGAGTTTATCAATCCTTCCGAGGGTGGATTGGCAAGAGTTCAAAGTAGATTAGATCAACTTCGTATGATGGAATATATTTGCTCAAAAATCTCAACAATTAAATTTAAATACTGGGATGGACCTGCAAAAGAAGAAAAATTGATATTAGATGGAGTGGAATACATAACATATTATCGTGCTCTTGGAACGCTAATGGCTCAAGAACCACTTATATCTTATAATTAGGAGAATTAATGGCTGGTAAACCCCAGAAGCTCAAAGAGAAGACATGCGACTTTCCAGGTTGCGATGTTATATTTATAGGGCGAGGTAAGGCTAAGTATTGCGATGAACATCGTAAAGCTAAATACCGTAAAGATTTGTACAAGAAGAATGATAACAATGGTCTGGGAATTACCCTCATAGATCATAATGAAGTGTATGCTAAGCCTATCATGAAAACGTGTGGGTTAGAAGGTTGTGGTTGTGAGTATGAACTCATATTGATTCCTCGGCTGTTTGAATATACAAATTTCTGTGAAGAACATCGAAATGAATATAAACGAAAGATGTTTTTACAGAGGGGTTAATCGTGATTTACAAAATTATTAGTGGTGGGCAAGCAGGTGCTGACATTGCTGGTATTAAAGTTGGATTAGACCTAGGATTAAAAACTGGGGGTATGATGCCAAATGGGTTTAAAACCAAATTTGGTAATCGCCCCCAGTATGTTAAATATGGATTAATCGAGCATCCTACAAGTGACAATTATTCGGTTCGTACAGCATGGAATGTTAAAAATTCGGATGCTACTATAAGATTCGCGTTCGATTTCGATTCTGCGGGAGAAAATTCCACATATCAAGCAATAAAAAAATACGATAAGCCATACTTCGATATTAATTTGGATGAAGTTATCAGTGGTAATAATTTGTATGTGCTTGATATTGCTAAATTTTTTGATGAACATCATGTCGAAGTGTTGAATGTCGCTGGAAATTGTGGGAAGAATTTAGAGGAAGCAAAAGAAATTTACGACCTTGTGCGAAAGACGTTGCGAATATATATTAAGTTGTATAACGAGCACTCTAAGCCTAAAGATTATATGGACATTGAGGACTTATGACGTACAAAGATTTGATTGTAAATATCGAAATTGTTATTAATAGTATTTATACTGTTAAAGATAATTATATCAAAAATGTCGCTCTTGCTCAAGAGAAAATCGATACTATGATCAATAAAAGTATCTTACCATGTAACATCCCATCCCTCAAAGTTTATGGGGATACATCTGAGAAAATTATTAAGTTGAAATGTGTCCCAGACAATTTATTGACAATGTACATGTCATTGACTAATGGATATGAATTGTCAGATACAGTTCACTATGATAACTTCACTAACTTAGCTCAAACAAATACCGAATTTATTCGAGATCTTACCAAAAGATATAATAATATGCTTCGCAGAGTTAATTTAAAAAGTAATACTGTAGAAACATTAGATATTAAATATTATACAGAATCATTTAACTTTGCGTCATATGACGATAGTATGTTTGATGAAATTTTGGAAATCCTTAACTATGAATTTGAATTACGATTAGGGCTATTCAAAAGTTCAACATTTGATGTATTCAAGGATACTGTATATCACATGATAAAACGTATTGATGCGATCTATGGATTAAGTCATGAAAAGTTCGATGCTAATAAGGCGTGGCGTAGTGTATTTGCGTCATTATCATATCATGGATTTCGTAATCATACAAGTATGTGCAGGGATCAAAAGTTTACAAGTTTGGAATATATTTATCATCCAGATCAATTACACCAAAGAATGCCTAAGAAAGAGTATGCTCCACCTCCACCCCCACCACAACAACCGATACAAAAACTTCTCACAGTAAGAGAAGAGATGCTTAAATTTATGAAACTACCAAAGTCATTTAATGAGAAGCAATTGAAAAAACGATTTAGAAAATTAGCTATTGAATATCATCCCGATAAACATGGAGAAGCTTCTAAATTTATTTACTTAAAAGAATGCTATGATGCGTTGAAGAAAACTTTATAAGGAGTGTTTATGAAAACAGGATTGACTGAGATTGCGTGTATCCTTGACCGTTCGGGTTCAATGGGAAGTATTATTGATGAAGCTATTGGTGGGCTGAATACCTTCCTTGACGATCAAAAAGCTGAAGACGGTGATGCGAATATCACCATTGCATTGTTTGATGACTTGTATCAAGTTATCTATGACAATGTAGACCTCAAAACAATTCCAAAGATTACTCGTGATCTTTACAACCCTCGTGGTATGACTGCATTGTATGATGCGATTGGTAAAACTATGACTTCGATTGGTGAACGTCTTGCAAAAACTGCTGAAGAAGATCGCCCAGAAAAAGTTATGATTGTGATTCTTACAGATGGTCAAGAAAATAACAGTCGTGAATACTCTGCAAGTAAGATTGCTGAAATGATTACCCATCAAGAATCAACATACAACTGGACATTTATGTTCTTGGCTGCTAATCAAGATGCGTGTTCGGTTGGTAAGTCATTGGGTATGAAGGATTACAGTAATGTTAATTTCAATGCTACTGCGGGTGGGACAAGAGGTGCATTCACTAATATGTCTTCTATGACGAAAAGTTATAGAAGTATGAGTGTTGGAATATCTGAGGTTGATAAAAGTGAAGTACTTTTGTCTGTTGCTAAATGTTCATTTGTTGATGCTGATGGAAATTAAGTCTTGACTTTCATACGTGAATGGGTTATATTAAGGGGAGAACAAACTTCCCTTTTTTATTTGGAGAATTTATGAAAATTGTTGAAGGTGATTTGGTTGCTATGGCACTGAATGGGGAATTTGATGTAATTACGCATGGTTGCAATTGCTACAATAATATGGGGGCTGGTATTGCTGATACTATTGGTGATGTATTTCCTCAAGCTCTTCTTGCAGATCAATTCACTATGCTTGGTGATCCCGATAAAATGGGAACATACAGCTCAGCTAAAGAAAAAGGTGTTATCATTGTCAACGCATACACTCAGTACAAGTACGGTCGCGATAAAATGCACACCGACTATGATGCTATCCGTTCGGTATTTCGATTGATCAAAAAAGATTTCTCTGGGATGAGAATTGGATATCCTCGTATTGGGTGTGGTCTTGGTGGTGGGGATTGGGACATAGTATCAAAGATTATTGACGAAGAGCTTGCAGGTGAAGATCACACCCTTGTGAAATTTAATGGTACATATACAAACATTCCATATAAGATCGGGTAACTAATGGTTATAACACCTAAAAATGCGTTTAAATTGAAGCCAGATGATTCTTATCCAAATATCGTAAGAGGGATTAAAGACAAACTTCTGGAAATTACTGAAGTTAAGGGTATGGCTATCGAGGGAAGTAATCGTAAAACCGTCACGAACAAAATTTTCAAACGTATTCATGCTTTTATTAATTTGTCTAAAAACGACAAGATGATCAATCTTGACGACATCATCACATATTTGGATAATGTGTCGTATGTGAATAAGGCATCATTGCCTATCATCTACAAAGCGTTGACCAGTAAAGATCTTCCTCCTATTGTTATGGAGACGCACCTGCTGAATAAGTTTGTGTCTGATGGGTTTAGAGCGTTGGATGCAGAAGAAAAACCATTC
>Ga0315288_10008954_pt1 | contig 12623 bp, 14 predicted proteins | sample YL17G11_20_MG_FD_203454 | JGI IMG/M metagenome (GOLD analysis project Ga0315288, IMG submission 203454) | Sediment microbial communities from Yellowstone Lake, YNP, Wyoming, USA - YL17G11_20 | ecosystem: Environmental > Aquatic > Freshwater > Lake > Sediment | place: USA: Wyoming | collected...
CGGGCAGTATCGTTTAGGCGGGCGCTGCCCTGTCCCGATATTGTTGTAAAATGGTTTAAAATATTATTTTGCCCCATAAATTGTCAAATAGACCCCATCGAAGCGTGCGCATTTTAACAGTTATACACCATAGTACTCTTCAGAGACGCGCGCTACATAATAAGAAACACAAACCTTTTCCGGCCTCACATATACGAGTTAAGATTTAGTTAAATATAGCGGAGAGTAGTGGCAAACTGTCGTTTGGACTATATTAGCAACGCGTGTATGCACAATTTTTTCCGCTTTTATAGTGTTGAAAATATGCTGATTATGATGGGGATATCTGTTCCAGCGTGGAACAGAACCGAACCCAAGAGGCTATCTGTTCTCTGCATTGCATATCCCCAGGCTAAACCAAGAAAGAATGTAAGAATCACGAAAAGGTAAGGTTCGGGAGTGTAAGACACGCTCAAGTGTATTGTGCAAAAGATTATTGCCTGAAGAATGTTTGAGATCTGAGCACCGAATAACGCCTCGAATTTTTTCAAAAAGAGAGCACGGTACATGAATTCTTCCAGCAACCCGTTTGCGAATACGAAGACAAAGATCCATGGAACCCATTCCAAAGTGACTTTTGAGCCCATGCTCCCACCATCAAACATTGAGATGGCTGATGGAACAGCAGATGCTGCGAAAAATGTAAAAAACGCTATTCCAAAGAGGAGCCCCCATCGGAGTTTTCCCTTCTTGACGTATATTGAGCCCAGATTATCGCGGGAGAGCTTTGTCAGCGTTATAATTGGTATTATGGTTAGCAGCGCGGCGATCACTTTTTCGAAGGCAATCGACTCCATGGTTTTTGGGTATGTTAGGAACTGAAAAATCAGGTATTGGAGGAGAAATGCGGTGCCACCTATGAAAAACCCATAGAATATCTGCCAGTATTGTTTGAAATGGCTATTTCTGCGCATGGTTATTGCGAAAATAAGGGAAACTATCGGCACGCTTATTTTATATATCACGCGGATATCGGCTGGAATCGGGATATTGTACCATTGCAATGGTCCTAGTGCAATTATGCCGTATGTCAAGAAGAGGAGAAATGATGGAAATTTATTGATTAGGTTAGGTACTTCTATTTTCAATGCCGCTTGTTCCGCCTGTCGGGTTGTATTCATCGCGTTTGTCACTAAATTCGTTTTCCTTTATCCCAGTAGAAGAGGAATAGGTCCTTAGCCTAGTTGGGAAAAGCTGGATCCTTTCCAACGAAGCCGGCGTAATCCATCCTCCCTTCAATGAATCGAAAACATACGAAAGCCTCCCTTTTGGTGAGGTAGATGACCACTGAGATGTCGGGGAGAACTCTCACTTCAACGTTTTGCGTGCGCATAATCAGAAACGAGTTGCAAAGAACGTTGTGAGCCTGAACGAGCTTAGGCATTCCCCATTTTCTGTTTCCTGACGGACAAGATTTAAAAAGAAGTGTACCATAGAACCGAAGCATGCTCGGAGACGATTACTCATGGTGAAAGTCTTTGTTGTTTATGACACAAAATACGGCAACACAAAGCTCGTAGCAGAGAAGATCGTGGATGGAATGAGGGAAGTCGACGGAATAGAAACTGCCATCGCTGACGTCACTGAAGTCAATTTTGAAGAAGTAGCTAGTTCGGACGCGGTGCTGATAGGGTCGCCAAACCATGTCGGTAGGGCCGCCCGCGGCATTGACGCTTTCATCGATAAACTCAGCAAACATGATTTGAAGACGAAGTGGGTGGCTGTTTTCGACACTCATATGATGCAAGACATGCGAGCGCACGTTAAGATGGAAGAGAGGATAGGCGAAAAGGTTCCGGGTTTGAAGCTAATTACTCCTGGCTTATCGATAAAGGTTGACGGAATGGAGGGTCCAATCGCAGAGGGCGAGCTTCTCAGATGCATAGATTTCGGAGAGAAAATAGCGACTCAACTCAAAACGTGATACCTTTCGTGGACATAGTAATAGTTCCTAAGCCTTTTTGCGCATCTTGCAATCGAATCGACTAGGTGCTAGCCTTCGACAATTTTAGTACACGCATACGCGCCGCTTCTATTGGCCAGAGTCTGAATGAGTAATTTAGGACATAACATGAACATAAAATGCGCGCGCCTGGCAGTATCGTTTAGACGGGCGCGCGGGATGCCTTCCCCCGGCGGTTTCCTTGAAGGGATATATAAGCAACGACAGCGTACTATTACACATGTTCTCCCAGCGTAATACGCCCCTGATAAGAATATTGAAGATCGAAGAGACTATCAAAGACATCGAATTCGACCCGAAGTTCAGGAAGATGAAGAATAACCTGAGAAGCCTTGAGACGGCCAGCAGGAGGGGCCGTGAGATAAGTGTGGGGTCCCCCGAAGACATGGGGCGTATCATCGAGCTGAGAAGGAACAGCGTTGAGATCAGTGAAACCATCGCCACGTACAAGGTGAAGCTGGAAGGGTATACGTCGCGGCTCGACCTGTTGAAGAAGGAGAGGGTGGAACTGCAGAGACAGTTGTTTCCCCCGAGCCAAGTGATCTGATTCTTGAAGAGTTCATGCGCCAAAATTATTGCCTAGTCGCCGAGTTATGGTAGATGGGTTCTGGCACATGAGGCGATTTCGCACTTGAACCTTCTCCGGGTGATGATCCCGTTGTGCAGCAGGATCCTCCTGATGCTCTTAGGGAGCTTCATTATCGCTGCGTACTGATCTCCGGAGTTGAGTATCTTCGTCAGCTCGGGTTTATAGAAAATGATCATGTTGTTGAACGTCTTCTCCTGGAACGTCATCCCGGTCATGAGCGTGAACCTGTCGTTGCTCACGTTTGCGCGGGCCAGCAGCTTCTCCGCCCGGAACTGTTCCTGGGTCTTCTGCGCCTCTTTGAGCTCTTGGTCGCCGTTGTAACGCATTATTTTTAGGTCTTTCGTGATGATCCACCGTTCGACTCCGAGTTGCGTGGCGATCTCCGAGTTTTTGAAGCCTTGGCTGACTCCATTGAGGATCGTCGGGCGACGCCTCTGTCGTTCGAGGATATCGTTTGACATGGTTCGTTTTTCACCCTGCGCGCGGGACTTAGCCAACCTCGCATGCGCGCGATTTGACAAAAATCCTACACCATATCACCCGGGCCGCGGCTATTAAAGAGTGTGCAAGGCTCACCCTTCACGTCTCGGGCGTGCTCGTTTTTTTCACGTTTTTTGCAAGGAATTGATGCGTTTTTGTGCAGATCGGAGCCGGAACAGCGCTGTTTCCGGGCTCATTAAAGTGGAAGGGGTCCTTTCCCGAGAGATCAGGGAGACCCCCCTACCTTTTTTTAACCGACTCTGAGCCCTCTTGGTAGCTGCTAATTCTTTTTAATATTCAGTCAACAATAAGGATGTGATTATCTCAGCTTCGTAGGCGCGTATTACATATAGCCTCAGTGTAACTCTGATTAGCATAAACTGGGGCTTTGTATAACTACCATTTAGAAGCCTTTGAAAGCTGCTACGGGTGAATAATTAAGAATTTTCCCCTTGGTGTGGATATGTTATTACATTAAATAATTAATATTATACGCATGTCTTTAGAAATAATCTAGATATTTTAATATTATGAAGGCTTGATTTAATGTTTTATTGGATAAAAAATAAAAAATATCTAATTTATATTTAGAGTCGCTTTCAATAAATTCATCAAATATTTTATCAAAATAATCGAGATTCGCTTGATTAGTAAATTCTGCATAATCCCATAAATTATTAATTACTGTAGGTAATTTTATAATATCATTTTTTAGTTCATTTGGTAATAGTGAAAGTAATCCATCTCTAAAACCTGCTTTGTCATTTTCATCAAGTTCTATTTCTTTAAAAAATTCTTCTATAAAATTTGTATCTATTCCGAACATTCTTTTAATTAATCTATTAGTAATTATCTTTCCTTTAGGTGTTTTCATTAACATTATTTTATAACTTTGTATTAATGGAGACATAAAGTTATTTTGATGAGCAAACATATTTCTTGTTAATACAATGTCAGTTAAAATATTTTTAATATTTGTATCATTAATAAAACCTCTATTAGGGTCGCAAGCTAATGCTTTGTTACTCCCAAATGTAAATCTTTCTGTTATAGTATTACTCGTGATTGTGCCATTCAATATTCTTTTTTTATGTTCTATAAGTAAGGCCATTTCAATGGAATTACATGAGCTTGTTATTGATTCGTTATAGAACCCTAAAAGATACCTTTGTATTGCTCCGCGAAACTCCATTCGAGCGAGATCTTTATTATCCTTAATATTTCGTAACGGTGATGAGTAAATTGATTGATCGTTCATTTTGAAAATAGTTTTTTCAATTTTAATCGAGGAAATACCTGTAAGAATATTTGAAATGTCTTCAGCTCTGTTTTCACTCTCTTTCTTGAAATCATTGAATTTATTAGGATTGAACCAGAGAAGTGGTTCGAAAATTGCATCTACGATTTTTTTCTGTGTTTTATTAAGTGACATGAATTAATATTTTTTTTTAGAAATATAGATTTATGCACGCGCGTTTATCGATCAAGTCGCGCGCGAACAAGCATTCATCTACTAAACTGAACTCATTTACCCTAAAATATCCTGATGAGAGTGCATTGCGATAAATTTTTCTTCACGATGAACGTTGATTTAAAAGATACAACTATGTTTTTTGACCGCATTTTTAAAATTGGTGAACTTATTGGTGGAACAATTTGGAAAGAAATGAATAATCCATATCTAATAGTAGAGGAAATAAAAGTAGGAAATTTTCATTTCCCATCGAACTGGGGTCCACATTATAGACGTTTCATAATAGCAAGAATTCGGAACAAAGGCAACGAAAGAGCACAAAACTGCTTGGCTCATTTAGAAACACCATCCATTCTTGATAGAGAGTTAAAACTTCATTGGGTCGATACGCCTTACGAACCTCGTCGTGATTCTACCAAAAAAATTGACCTAGAACCAAAAGAAGCGATAGACCTTGACTTAGTATTTGCAGTATGCGGTGATGAAAATCCGAAAATTAGTATAGAACCAATTCTATATACCGGTTCGGTCGTTTTCCATCCAATTGAACCCAGACCGAGTGTGACATATGATCAAAGTATATCACGAGGAACTTACGATCCATCCCTTTACAAACCTGTTCGCTCCGATAGTAATACAATAATCGATGCAAAATTACCTTCTAATAGAAAATTTCCAGGTGCTTGGATAGCTACTCCTTATGCACTATACGATCCTGATGGATATAGAGAGGTATATCTACCTCCAGGTAAGCATGAAATCTCGGTTGACATTCTCTTATCTAAGGGAACGGGTTGTGGTTTTAGTTGTAGCATTGAATCCAGTGAAGATCCTTCTAAACTAGATTTTAATCCTGAGACTGTAAAAATACCAGGAATTTAATTTTGCTACGGGCGCGCGCGACAATTACAAACCTCGAAGAGCAGCGTTTCGATTTCCGCAACTATCTTATAATACGAAAAGCAAAATAAAAACTGATGATCGAGGTAACGGATTATCTTAACGTTCGGGAGAAGATAACTAGATTAGAACTATCTCAACCGGAGGGTATAGCTTTCCTCCCTAGGGGCTTTGAAAAAGCCAACTCCGTAAACGAATTAGTATATGAAAGCGAAACCCCGACGATTCGATCATTATTACGACAAGAAGGAATTCCGGTTTCTCGATTAGAGAAAGACAAAATAAATTTCAAAGAAGAACAATCAATTGCATTCATTGCACCAATTTTATTTATTACTTCGCAGTTAATTACGCAAAATCCGGCACTTCTTGATGTAATAGTGGGCGTAGTTTCTAATTATGTATATGATGTAATAAAAGGGACACGACGAAATGATAAAGTAAAACTGGAATATGTTGTTGAAACAACAACTGGTCAATATAAAAAATTAACATACGAAGGGACCGCCGAAGGAATGAAAGAAATACCTAAAACAATAAAGGAGATACATGATGGACAATAGACTTAGCATATATAACGATAAAGTTATATCGGTTTTACAGGAGAATTTTAGATATATTTATTATGTGAGAGGTATAGAGTTACAAAAAGAGGCTATTAGTAAATTAATTAAATTGAAAGATGAAATAGATTTAGATAAAAAGAAATATATATCTGAAAAAGACGAATTTATGGCTAACAGTATGCTCAGTTTTGAATTCCTTATACAGGTACATATTGACTTACTAGATATGATTGTTTTTCTCAAAAACGATGATCCAGAAAAAGCATGGAATTCGTTGATAATGGCCGAATCTAATATCCATTGGGCAACAGCTGCGGCAAAAGGCATTTTCAAAATAAATATGGATGTTCTTCTAAACTTAACAGATTTTTATGAAAATTATATTTTTCCCCCTCAGACATACAATAGTATTGAAGCAATTTACACAACATCGAAATGTAGCATTTGTAAAAATGAATATGGAGAGTGTGATCATATAAAAGGCAGGGTTTATATGGGAGAAATGTGTTATGAAGTTATGACTGGGTTAAAAGAATTTACAGGATTATCTTTAGTTGATGAGCCAGCAAGTAAACATCATAGAATAACTCATTTTTCTGATGATGGTTTAAAAATGAGAAATATTATGACATGGAGAATTGATGAAAAAGAAACAGAAAAATTGGATAAGACTTTAATTGGAAAATCTAAAAAATAATGGCCCCACAATTAAGAATTATCATTTCGCACGTGCATACGTCGTTAGAGATCGTGCCATGATGTCGATTCTTTACCTCGGATGTCTTAGGGTATCTGAATTATGTAGGGCCACATTGCCACGTAAGTCTGGACCTCCTCTAAAGAATACTACACCACTCACAAGGTTCATGTTCGTTGAAGATGACGAGTTCCTTAAGCTGCGGTTTGTGCCTATCCTGAAACGCGTCATAAGATACACTCAACCCATCAACGATAAGACCCGGGGACTCCCTCTTATGGATCTCTTCCAGACTCGGGCTTAAGCTCAATTTCTCTCCCAATATATATACATTTATTCTGGGGGCCAGAGCCCCGTAATAGCAGATTTAGGGCGAAAACCGATCAATATAGGACCTTATTTACGTAAGATGTTGTAATGGCGGGGCTCCCAATCACAACCTTGGGAGGATTAAGAGATAATCACATTCTATACAGTCAACAATACGATACTTCTTTTTATGATCTTACGCTTATTTATTGCTCGGTGTTTCTTGGTTGGTTGAGTTTGACGTTCTGGTCAAGGACGTAACCATCGTTGACGGGTCCGGGAAGAAGGCTTTCCCCGGCTCCATAGGCGTCAAGGGCGAGAAGGTCGCCGCCGTGGGTAAGGTGGCGGGCGACGCGAAGAGGGTCATCGAGGCGAAGGGGCTCACCGCCCTGCCGGGCTTCATCGACGCCCACTCCCACCACGACGGGCTCCTCCTCTGGTACCCGAGGTGCGAGAGCTACGTCATGCAGGGGGTGACCACCTTCGTCGGCGGCCAGTGCGGCAGCACGATGGCACCTATCGGAGACAAGGTACCCGTCTTGGGGAGGCTCAGCGAGTACGTGCAGGAGCTCTGCCCCCACAAGTACTACCCCGACAAGACGATGTTCCCGATAGAGGATGTGAACGAGCTGATGAGGGAGAAGTTCGGCTGGACCATCGACTGGCGTACCATGGGCGAGCTCTTCAGCGTCATCGAGAGGAGGGGCATCTCGATGAACTTCGCGCCCCTCGTCGGCCACGGCACGGTTAGGCGCTTCGTGATGGGGGAGGACTACAAGAGGTTCTCCACCGAGGCTGAGCTGGCCGAGATGGACGAGCAGGTGAGGCTCGCGATGGGGGACGGCTGCATAGGGATGAGCGCGGGGCTAGACTACGACCCCGACGTCTTCGCGAGCCGCGAGGAGATGAACAGGCACGTCGCGATCCTGAGGGAGTTCGGAGGCGTCTACTGCCCGCACTGGAGGAGGACGGGGAGGAGGAGAGGCCTGGGCGCTGGCTCGGTGAAGGTGGGCAAGATCGACGGGCTGCTGGAGATCATAGACACATGCAGGGTCACGGGGGTGCCGCTGCACTTCGCCCACATCTCCACCGGCTGGTACGTGGAGCCGATCGGCGCGCCCGAGCTGATAGAGGAGGCGAACGTCAAGGCAACGCTCCAGGTCGTGGATAAGGCCCGCGAGGAGGGACTCGACGTAACCTACGACGCCATCCCCCAGCTCGAGCAGGGGGGCTTCGAGAACCTCCGTTTCCTCTGCTCTCTCCTGACGCCGTGGCTCAGGGAGCTGGGCTCCAGGGAGGCTCTTGGCAAGTGGCTGAGGGTGCCTGACTTCAGGGAGGAGGTGAAGGAGGCGATCCAGAGGGGGAGGTGGTACATGAGGGAGGGCTGGAACCCTAACCTCAACCCCCGCTGGGCGGAGAACATCACCGTCCTGAAGCACAGGAGCAAGGGATGTGACGGCAAGACCCTCGCCAAGATCGCGGAGGAGAGGAAGAAAGACCCATTCGACATCTACTTCGACCTCATCTCGGAGGACCCAGACGCACGCGCCGTCACCGGCCCGCGGGTGCCGAGCCAGAGCAGCAAGCTCTTTTACCTCCACCCCGCCGGGATGGTCGGCCTCGACACGTCGGCCCGCGACGACAAGTGGGAGGGCAAGGAGCCGCCCTACGGCATACCCGGGGTCAACACCTTCAACGCCTACCCGCTCCTCTACAAGCAGATGGTCGAGCGGGACAGGCAGCTAACCATAGAAGAGTTCGCCCAGAAGACCTCCACGATGCCGGCGAAGGTCCACGGCATAGAGGGGCGAGGAGTCATAAAGAAGGGAGGCTACGCAGACATAGTCCTCATAGACCTGCCCCACCTTAAGATAGTCGGGAACGCCCTCGAGCCACGGAAGTACCCGAAGGGGATAGAGTACGTCTTCGTAAACGGAACTGCGGTTGTCGAGAAGGGGAAGCATACGAGGGCTACTCCCGGTAAGGTGCTCAGGAAAAAGTAGCTCCGACCCACCTTTTTTTCGTCTCTAATGTATTTTCCCCTGTCTAGGAGTCATTCAAAGACGAGTCTGAGGGAATCGACTCTGCCGAGGTGTCTCTCGTCGTTCGAGTAGACCTCTTTGACGCCGTTCCTCTCCATCACGGCGAGGTTAACCCCGTCGTTGAAATCTATCCGATAGTTCGTGAGGTTGACGGAGCCCATGACGAGGTCTTCGGCGCCGAAGTCGGCCACCCTGAGGCTCTTGTACGACAGGATTTTCTCTATGGTGGAGCTTATGTCGCCCTGCCTGCCCATCGCCTCGAGGACCCACGCGACCTCGCAGAGGACGAGGGTGGAGGTTAAGGCCTCCTCACCCGCCTCGATCCTCTCCAGTATCCGTCTCGCAGCCGGACCGAAGGCGGGATGAGCTGTGATCACGTAGATGAAGACGTTCGTGTCGACGAACTTCATCGAGCCGTCTCCCCGGCCAATCTCCGTCTGATGTGTAGCCTTGCCGTCTCCTTAGGTGAGTCTATCGGCTTATCTGGCTTCACGCTCCCATAGAGGGCGTCTGTGGGGCTGTCATACCTCGTTAAGGGGATGAAGACGATCTCCCCCTCCCTCTCCCTGATCAGAAGCTTCGTCTTTTCCTTGACGCCGTATCTCTCCCTCAGTCCCTTAGGCAGGACGATGCGCCCGTTTTTACCTACTTCCACGTACAACGGAATCTTCGACAATAATAATGAAAATTGACAAATAAAAAGATAGTTGCCAAAAAAGAGATTATTTGCCAAAACTATTTATTTCAGCTCAACGACACTAAAAATAACTCGTTTAGTTGGACCTCCGAACAGCGGCTACGTGGGGACCTCTCGGAAATCAAGGTGGCTCAAGGCTCAACAAATCTAATACTCGTAAGGGAGATAGATGATAGTCAGTGGGACACATGGTCGAAGATTTGAGGAAGGAGAGGCTCAGGGAGCCGATCTCGAGGAACGAGCTGGAGAGGCGCTGGAAGGCGGTCAGGACGGCGATGGAGAAGGAGGGCCTCGACTGCCTCGTCATGCAGAACAGCAACCTCTACCTAGGCGGATACGTCCGCTACTTCACGGACATCCCAGCCGAGAACGGCTACCCGATGTCCGTGGTCTTCCCCCTCGACGACGAGATCACGGTGGTCTCCCACGGCGGGAAGCCTCTGCCTACGACGCCTCCGGAGTGGGCGCTCTACGGTGTGAAGGAGCGGATCGCCCTCCCCTACCTGCCCACCCTCAACTTCACCAACGCCATGGAGGCGGAGGCCATCGCGAAGACCCTCAGGGGGCTGAAGGCGAAGTCCGTAGGCTTCCTCGGCAAGGCATCCATGTCCGCCGCCTTCTACGAGGGCGTCAGGGAGAGGCTGCCGAAAGTCGACTTCCGCGACGCGACTGACATGGTCGACGAGGTCAAGGCCGTGAAGAGCGAGGAGGAGATCGGGCTGATAAGGAAGACCGTCGAGCTCCAGGACAAGACTTGGGCGGCGACTCTGGCCTACATCCGTCCAGGCGTCAGGGAGTACGAGATCAGGTCCTTCATACAGTGGGTGTCCACCAACCTGGGCAGCGAGGAGCACCTCATCAGCATAGGCTCGGCGCCTGCCGGGAAGCCCGCGGGGCAGATGCGCGCCTTCTTCCAGAACCGCACGCTCAAGTACGGCGACCAGGTATGCGTCATGATCGAGGTCAACGGCCCCGGCGGCTTCTACGGCGAGATCGCCAGGACGGCCTGCATAGGCGAGGTGCCCAAGCCGCTGCTGAAGGCGTGGGACGACGCCGTCGAGGTCCAGGACAGGGACGCCGAGCTCACGAAGCCGGGAGCGGACCCGCGGGAACTCTTCGCCTTCCACAACGAGCTGCTCGCCGGCATGGGGTACCCGCCCGAGGGGCGGCTCCACTCCCACGGCCAGGGATACGACCTCGTGGAGCGCCCCGCCATACGGCCGGAGGAGACGATGAAGGTGAAGGAGAACATGAACATAGTGATACACCCGATAACGCTTACGGGCGACGCCTACGCCTTCTGCTGCGACAACTACCTAGTCACCGGCTCAGGCGCCGTGAGGCTGCACAAGACGCCGCGAGAAATATTCGTCGTATAACCCCCTCCAACCATTTTTTTTAAAGAGCCATCAAACTTTCGCGCCCATCAGGCACTGAGACTTGAACCGCGCCGACGCGGGGATGTATCCCTTTAGCCTCACTTTCTCCAGTCCGGGTCGATGTATCATCACCAAAACTCCATAAACTAAAAAACAGTCACCGCGACTAGTGATCGAGTCGTGGTGAAGCCTTGACCGCCGGAGCCCCGAAGCCCACCCGTGATGAGCTCGTGGATAAGCTTGTTCAATCCTGCAGAATCCTCTACAGGGAGGTGAGGTCGGTCCAGAACCCTGACCCCATAGGCCACTTCAGCGCCAGGGTACCGGGGACCGAGGAGATCCTGATAAAGCCGAGGGACGTGGGGTGGAACAGGGTCACGGCCGACGACATCGTTACCTTCGACCTCAAGTACAGGAGGCTTTCGGGCCCGGAGTACGAGATAATAGAGCTCCCCATCCACGTGGAGATGTACAAGTCGAGGGAGGACGTGATGGCCGTGGTCCACACGCATCAGACGTACGCGACCCTCATGGGGACCCTGGGCCTGAAGCTGGAGCTGCTCGACCACAACACGCTCGCCTTCGCGGGCGGCGTCCCCGTCTACGACGAGTCGATTGACCCGACGTACTTCTCCCCGAGGTTCAGGACGCTGATACGAGAGGAGAGGCAGGGTCAGATCCTCGCCAGGAAGATGGGGGGCGCGAACGCCATCATACTCAAGGCCCACGGCCCTGTCGTCGTCGGGAAGAGCGTCGAGGAGGCCTGCATGGCGACCGTCGCCCTGGAGAACGCCGCCAAGGCCCAGATCATCGCCGCCATGGTGAGGGGGCAGGGGGAGCCCATAGAGAGCCTCGGCATCGCGGGGCAGACCCCCTCGGCGGGCAGGTGGAGGGCCCTCGTGGACTCCTATCGATGAGGAACGCCCAGCTGAGACGCCCCCTTCAGCCGAGGAGGTGGCCTTGGGGCCTCGTTGATGTTTAGGCTATCAGTTCTCTTCACTCTGGGATCAGCTACGTTGTAAAGTATCTGAATAAGGTTCATGAAGTGGTTATCGAGGATGATTAGGATTCTAAATGGGTACTTACTCATGCGATATTGTATATTTTCCGGAAGAGGGCTTTCTATTTCTTGAAGTTTCAGGATGTTGGCTGGGAAGATTGTTAAGAGTAAGTTGATTCAACAGGTGGATTTTGAAAAGAAGCCAATCTTCAAGTGGTATTTAGTGGGTTTCTGGGGTAGTGATCTTGGGGTCTTGTCGAAGGATCTCTCATATCATGAATTCTTCGAGAAGAGATCATCGTCTACATTTAACGAGCATATTTACTTGACTAATAGTTCGAGAGGCGGTGTTAGAGATCTCGATTAAGCTCAGACGAGCTTGACTTGATTGATTCGGTGGAAGGTTGTCTTTCTGGGTGGGTGGTGGGGAGTCCCCCTTTGGGGGATGTAGGGGGACGGCCGTGCAAGTCGAGCGAAGCCGACTTGCC
>Ga0315288_10008957_pt1 | contig 12622 bp, 6 predicted proteins | sample YL17G11_20_MG_FD_203454 | JGI IMG/M metagenome (GOLD analysis project Ga0315288, IMG submission 203454) | Sediment microbial communities from Yellowstone Lake, YNP, Wyoming, USA - YL17G11_20 | ecosystem: Environmental > Aquatic > Freshwater > Lake > Sediment | place: USA: Wyoming | collected...
CACAATCGCAGCATCGCTCATGTTATGAATGATCCCAAAGGCATCCGATACCCAGCCGTGTTTATGGGCTACCTCGATCCCATCGGGAACCCCAGCCGGGATCAAGGCCGGAGTATGATCCTTCTTTAGATTTTGTAGCATCATTTGACATTCTTCTTGCGTGATCCCATCCCGGAAAGCAGCCATGAGTGTCCCGCCTCCGCTATGGGCACATTGGTAAATATCTGCCAGTAGCTGACCCACCTCAGCGGCTGTGGTCTGGCTGTAGGTGTCGGGGTCAGTCGAGACATCTGTGCGTTGGTTGCTGGGAGTTTTATAAGCTTTGAGCTGTGGAGCTCCTTGATAAAAGTAGCCTGCCAGGAATGTATTTTCCAGTCCAAGGGATAGCATATCTTCAGATACAATCAGGGGACCGGTGATCTGGTCTAGCACGTTCGTCATGATCCAATCAGCGGCCTGGTTATTGGATTGGCCGATCATAGCTTCCAATTTCCCCAGCGTCTCTTCATCTAAAAGTTTTTCTTTCTCGGGATTATCCCCCAAACGGCGGAAGGCAGCAATCATGATCGGTATTTTGATTGTGCTGCTGGCGGTGAAAGCAATGTCTGGGGGGGTAGTTACAGGCTGTTGATTGTCGAAGATAAAACTGACCTCCTGCCCGGTCTGTAGATCCAACAAGTAGAGACCGATGACGCCATCAAACTGATAAATATCTAAAACGGTTTGTTTGAGCAAGACTTCCAGGTTTTGGATGGTGGGGTGAGATGGATTGGTCTTTTGGAGAGGTAGAACGACCGAGCGCAGCTTATTCGATCGTAAGGCGCTGTCAATCAACAAGACAGATCGGTCAATATTTAACGAAGTACCCAGGGTTCCGGGGCGGAAGTTGACCGAACCTGCTACCGGAAGCGCCGGGACGGGGGGTTGGTCGTATCGAGAGGAGACTTCACTCGACAGGTAAGCGCGCAGACGGTCAGTTGAGTAATTAACTACCAGGGGAATATTGGCAGGCAAGGTGGTCCGGCCCCACAGGTAGTTCCAAAAAGCCTGCCAGAAGGGCGTACGAGTGCGTTCCTGATCAGCAGCCGCCAGCATGCTGTCCATATCCAGCTCAAAACCGATCACGGATGGAGAGAGGTGGATGCTATTTTCATTGTAACGGAGTTCTACGGGCAGCGTGTAGATTTCTAGCAAGCGTTGGGCCGCTTGCTGCCGGTCTAAATTTCCCACAGGAACTCCCGAAATGGTCAGCCTCGAGGGATACGTAGCCCACAACCGGCTGAAGCGAATCAACTGGAAGATCAGCAGCACGATCGCAAATAGGATCAGTGACAGCGAAACCCAGCGCAGATAGGAGAATGAACCCCGGTTCTTCATGCTATACCAAAGGGGTATGATACCATGAAAGCCGGGTCTTATTTTAAAAGTAGATTAATAAGATATCCGCTTATCGGGAAACAACCAGTTTCACCAACTTCCCCTGTGCATTCAGCGTCAGCCTGGCAAATTGTTGATGGATGTGGGATTTTTGCTCGATCTGTTTACTCAGTGTGATCACCTGGCGGTCGGGTAAGTGGGTAGGGACACTCTTGGCTCCCATCTGCGCTGTGGGACAGGTGTGAGCGTGACTTGTACACCCCGCGTGTTCATGGCTGAAAGCCATTTGAGCGCCTTTCATTCCAGGCAGGTATTGCGTTACCACTCGCTTCACCTGCGACATGACCTCCTCAGGAATGGGTTCTGGGGATGGCGAGCTGTCGCTTTTATCGCATACAGTGCTTACAGGAGCCGGGATATTTACCGGGCGTAAGACACTCTTCGGCCCCAGACGGTTTTGCTCGGTTTGGGCTAATGGATCACCGTAACACACAAAAGAGATCAGCGTCTTTTGATCTTCGCCGTCCAGGTAGCCCTGGCGGCGGTGCATTTCTCGCGCCAGCGAAATTTTCGCTCTTCGGAGTGCTTCACCGGCTGGATGCCCATCACCCAGTAAATGCCAGAAAGCGCGCCCGAGCAGATCAGCCGCAATGAGCGGGGTGGAGATTGAGCCATACGAAGTGGCAGTTGAGCCGATAAAAGCCCGGCTGCCGGCTGAGAGGAATTTCAAAGAGATAGCCTGGTCTGCCAGGCGCGAGAGAATATTTGCACCAAAGCAGGCCTCACTGAAAATCACCTCCGGTACGCTGCCAGAATGCCCGTTCGAGCTGCCGATATCTTCTGGCCTTAATGCCATTGGGAAATCAGGCTCTTCACCCGGCTCGGTTGGATCGCGCTGACCATACCATTCTTCGGCATCCGGCAAACCATGCAGGTTAAAATAACCCAAGCGTGCCGAAGGAAGCCGAACTCTTTTACACCTGCCATTCCCGTTATGAGAATGATCCCCATTTGTTTCAACCTGCATTGGTGGTGAGATGAACAGGTGCCTAGGCTCACCAACTTTTCGGAAGACAGAGAGTGAGGCCCGCCGCCAGATAGCAGCCGAATAACCTACGCCGGGCAATGTGGAATCCTGAAAAGGCCATAAACGCGAGAAAGCTTTCGAAAGCATGAGCCACCCGCGCCTGTACCAGGCTGGAGGTGTTGCCCGGGTGGTATGATATTCCACCATGCGAGCCAGTGATTGTAACAAAAGCTTTGGATTATCTCCATCCCCTCCTGGTAGGCGTCCTACGGGCCATTCAGGGATGAAGTAATTCTCGTCACGTGTGGCGTAGGGATTGTCGGAAGGAATCTCAGTATCGAAGTCATCCACGGGATTGGGCAGGTTGTGGAAAGGCACCACCTCAGGTCCTCCCACGATTAAGACAGCGCCAATCATTTCCCCATGCTGACCCAGCGCAGAATCCAGATCCACCAGGGAAAGTTTTAATTCCCAGGGATCCGTAGCCACTGCAGGGCGTAGATTGTAGGACGGTTTGGCGGGTGCCAATTCGGGATCATCCGCATAGAATAGCAGGGAATTCCAGTGTTTTCGGGAAGCGACTGCTTCAACCAGGCGATGAAGTTCCAGATCGATCAGGGTAAAAATTTTCTCGCCATACTGTTTGGTCAGGCCAGAACGCGTGGTCAAAATGATGTAAATCGGAAAGCGTCCATCCATATGCGCCAGGGCAGGTTGTTTAAGCCTTTCAGCAACACGCTCCAGATCCTCCTGTACAGATACGAGAGTTTCTGGTGGAATATAGTGGGAAACGGATCGAGATGATTTCTTGGGTTTATTCTGGACCGTGTCAGAAGTAGTTTCTTTTTGTGTCGGAATGGCTTTTAAAGGAAGGGTTTCCTGCGAAGGCTCAATAGATGAGTAAGGTTCGCTTCCGAGTGGATCTGGATTGGTTGAGAAAGCTGGTAATTGATTCCAACCCATTGTGGCTGCAACGGCTGCTGGTATAGGGATTTCTTGCGGTCGAGAAGCAATTTCTGGACCGATCTCTAGTTTTTCAGGCCATAGTGCTCGGTAAGGGTGATGAGGTTCCCATATTCGGGCAGCCACTTGCCCAGCGACATCTTGAGCTACTGCCTGGTGAAGTAATGCTACCGATAGGTCTGAAATTCCGCTATCCATGAGGGCATCCGCCAGGATAAGCGTAAAGAGTATGCACTCGGGCCAGCGTTCATGATAAGCCTGAGCCAGGTCTCGCACCGCCAGCTTGGGCAAATCCTTACGCACAATTTCAATTTTCAAGTGAGTGATTGCTGCTATAGGTGTGGCTGGATTCTCCGTCAATGCCTGGTGGATAAGCTGTTCAGCTTTTGCAAGGGATGCTGGGCCAGTTTTTTCAGTATTCTCCACGATTCCTTTATGATAGGATCGTTCCAGGATCTGTCTGGCTTCACGGGTGGCAATGGCCCATTTGGGTAAAATGGTTTTGGCGAGTGGTCGCCCTCCCAGAGCTGTATAAGTTGCGTTGACTTCATCAAAAGGAATGCCCAATGCCAGGCGGGTCCGGAGGAGCATTTTCTGGGCTGCTAAAAATTCGGGATCAAACCCGCATAGGATTTCTAATAAGGGAAGAGCCTGGCGCGGCTGTTTTTCTTGGAGGAAAGATTGGGCATGGAGCAGGCTGACAGCCAGGTCGCCGGGGAAACAAGCCAGCCAGGCTAGAGCCAACCGACGCGCATACCGGGTTTCGCCTACCGATAAGGAGGTGTTCACCAACGAAAGCAAATCTGCGCGTGAAAGAGTTCGATAGGAAAACGGTTGAGATGGGTAAGAAATTTTCATACAATTTTATCTTTCTGCGGCAATGTGGATGTTGTGGGGATTGTGGACCAGGTTCAAAGCTGCTACAGCAGCCAGATGCTTGCGGATTTGGACATCGGCTGGAGCCAATTGTGCAGCCCGACGTAACATGGTTTCAGCTGATAGATAATTTTTTCCTTCTTTCAATGCTAATCCTGTGTGCAAAAAAGGCCGGGGGTCTTCTGGCGCAATAACAGTGGCTTGGTGGAAAATGTTTTGGGCTTTTAAGTACTGGCGTTGTTTATTAAAGGCAAAACCCAACTCTAAATAAGGTTCGACAAAGCTGGGATCGAGTTGGATTGCCTCATTCAAATGATGGATAGCGTTATCCAGTTGCCCGGCCTCAACCGACTCCATACCGATCATGTAATGTAACCTGGCTTTTTCTTGTGCACTAAGGTCAGGCTGGCTCGGAGAGGCTTGCAGGGCAAGTTGAGCAGCCTGGAGAGCAGCCTCTTTCTGTCCGGCATCTAAAAGTATTTGGGCGAGCAAGGATAAGACGGCTGGCTGGTCAGGATTCTTCTCGGCTAACGAATGGATCAGTTTTAATGCGGCTGCTGGGCCCTGGGTCTGACGTAACAGGGCTGCTCTTTTGAGTTGGAAGCGGAGCGGTTCAATATCCGTTTGAATCACTTTCTCCAATACAGACAGAGCTTCTGCAGGACGGTTCAGGCTTTCCAATGCCTCCGCCTTGAGCCAGGCGGCTTCTGCATTCTGAGGTTCACTTTTTAATACCTTTTGTGTACATTGGTAAGCTAACTCAGGATCGCTTGTTCGTAATGCGATTTCAGCGCGCAGCAGGTAAAGACGTAAAGGAGGTTCTTCTTTCTGGTCTGAGAGAGCCAGGGAGACTGCCCGGTCAGCCAGGGTAGCTGCTTGAGTAAGTCCTGAGGCACTGCCTTCCAGGAGATATGTTTCTGCCATATGCATCCAGGCATCCGAACGGTTGGGCTCCAGGTGGCAGCCCTTTTTGAAGGAACGCAATGCATCTTGGATGTGGGTTGGATCATATTTTGCGATTTGATAATGCAACAATCCTAAGTTGATGTGGTGTGCATAGTTTTGTGGTTCAAGTTGAGTAGCAGTATCCAGGTGGGAAATCGCGTCCTGGCTGGTCTCATCCACCTGGCACGTAATGGCTGCTGCCAGGGCATGCCAGCGTGGCTCGTCTGGCCAGATGCTCAGTGCGGTATTAATTGCTTGGGCTGCCAGTTCTCGATTTCCAGATTGGAAAGCTAACCGCGCCAGTAAGGCCTGGCTCATGGCAGTCAGGCTGGTGAAGGCTGTGTTCTGTAAATTGGCTGCCTGTTGAGCAAAATGAAGGGCCTGGGTTGGCTGGATCATCTCAAACATTAATCCAGCCATCAAATGAATAAGAGCAGATTGTGGGTAAAGCTGGGTGGCGTTTTGGCGGTCGCCGGCTTCACTCGGCATGAGCGTGCTGTGTGTGGGAGTATTTTTTCGCTCTTGAGCTGCTTTTCGCATCAGGTACGCCAGTTGTGAGGCGGTATTCTCAACATTTTGCGGAAGAGCAGACCAGTCTATTGCATCGACGGAATCCCCTTGTGTTTCAGAGCCACTGTCTGGTAAGCTTACGCTTTCAAAAGCAGCCCGGCCGCGGTTATCCCAGGTATTAAGGAGGGTTGGTTCAGAAGCCCCTTCAATATTTGCCAGGGCTTGTTTTGTAGCCTGTATTGATTTATGGAATAACCCAGCCTGTTCAGAAGATAATGAATTATCTCCAGGTGCATGTTTGATTACATCCAGGCTTTGGCAGAGGTGTTGTAGCTCAGCTTTTCGAACAACGATGCTTGCCAGGCTTAGCTTGAGGTAAGGTTCTTGAGGGTTGGATTCTATCGCTTTCTTAACCAGGTGAAGAGCTAGATCCCATAAATTAAGCTCCATTGCAGCTTCGCTCAGACCGAGGTAATCTGCAGCAGTAAAGCCTTTCCCTGCTGGCGAAATATGTGGATTGGGGTAATGGCTATCTAAACGGTTAAGTTTCTTTACTGACCCATTGCCACCTAACTCTTTCGGCAGTGGAAGCTGTCTCAGGGCTTCTTGCAATGTCCGGAGAGCCAGGGTATCATCCCCACGCCTGTGTTGGAAGCGGGACTGCAAAGCCAGGGAACGCGGATGGGTGGGCGCAACCTGTACGGCTGGTGTCAGGGCATTGGCTGCCTCGATTTCTTCTCCGTCTTCAAACGCTAGTTCAGATTTTAGACAGTAAAAACCGACCAGTGTATTTAAAACGTCTGGGTCACTGTTTTCTAGCTGCTCCGCGTTCATGAGAGCGTGGAATCGCCCTTCCAGGTAACTGCGCGCCAACTTGGTTTGCAGCAAAGCACGGGCCAGTTCGGCAACCAGGTAGTGCTTGGCCAGGTGGAGCCAATCAAATTTTTCGTGAACCTCATCTGACTCGCTCAGAAGGTAAGCTTGTTCAGCGTTTGCGAGTGCATTCAGCAGATCGCCGTGGGTACGTTGTATTTGAGCGAGGTGGTAGTGGATATCTGCACGATCTTTATTCTCTTCCAGGATTGTTAATGAATCTTCCAGGCAAGCCAGTGCATTCTCCACCCGGCCTGAGTTCACGAAGATTTGGGCAACTTTCAAATGGAGGCGCCCTTTTTGAGGGTAGGCAGCAATTGCCTGGCGTAATATCTCCAGGGCAGATTCTGTGTCGCCGGTCCGCTGATAAGCCTGGGAAAGGCTTTCCATGAGATCACAAGGTATGGTATTTTGTTGAGCTTTCAAGAGCAGGATTGCACGTTCCAGGCAAGCTACGGTGGCGTTGTTTTCTCCCAACTGGGTAAGCCAGTTAGCTGTCTTCTGAAGATCATCTTGGGTGACCACCTCTTTAGTAATAACTTGACGGAAGGACTCAATGGCGTGTTTTTTCTCTCCGGCAAGGATTTGCAGTTCGCCAAGTTTTAGATAAATGTCTCCACGATGCTGGGCAATTTGAGCAGCCTGTGTCAGAGCGTTCAAGGCTTCGGTCAGAACCTGACGGGGTTTTATCCCATACAGCCGGTCAGGTTGTGCATCATCAGAAATTACCTCTTGGCCGGAGATTTGAACTTTGGGAATGGCGAATTGGTAGAAACGAACGGCCTGTTCAGCAAACCACACGAGGATGTCCGGGTTCTCTGTTTCTAAATTTAACGCTGATCGAGCAGCCTGGATTGCATTGTTATATAAATTGGCAGTCCAATACGCCTCACAGAGCTTTTGGTGAAATGATAGGGTTGTAGGATCGGCATGGATTGCCTCTTGTAATGCTGCAATTGCCATATCGATGGTTCCCAAAGCCAGGGCTGAGCAGCCCATACCATAAGAAAGACGCGCCACCCACTTCCGATCCTTGGATAGTTCTGTCTCCAGGGAAGCCTGGTAAGCCTTCAAGGCGTTCGGATGATCTCCCGACGCTGATAGCGCTTCAGCCAGGAGGGCTTGTGCTTCAAGAAGAGTGGGGTCTTTCTCAAGGGCGCGCTGTAGAACCTGGATGGCATCTTGCACATCTATGCCCGATGCCAGCAAAGCTTTTGCAAAATCTAGGTATGGGGTGGGATCCAGAGGTTCATCCCTCAAAACCTCCCTTAAGACAGGGATGGCTTGGTCGGTCTTATCAAGAGCCAGAAGCGTTTTAGCGTATGCATAAGCCAGCTCGAACTGCTTACAACCTCCCAATTGAGATTGGCGGTAAGCCTTTTCAAGGATCTCATGCGCCTCGCTGAGGTGTCCCAACTGGCGGAGTACCTGGCCTAGCCGCAAAGCAATTTCCCAGTGGAGCTCGCCCACTTGAACGGGGGCAGTATTGGCCAGCTCGTAGGCACGCCGGAATGACTGCCGGGCTTGTGTCAGAGCATCCTGGGCGAGGTATCCTTCGCCGAGTGCAAAATGGACTTCATATGATAATGGAGCAGCCTGGACCGCTTCCTTGAGGGTGTCAATGATTTTTTCTGTCTGTCCTAATTTTTGATAAGTTTTTGCCAGGCCTAACCAGGGTTCAGGGAGGTGAGGAGAGAATTGTACAGACTGGTTGAAATACATCAAACTGTCTTGCAAATTCTCAATCTCTAAGGAAGCTTGACCCAGGTAAACGTAAGCCAACCCATCCTCGGGGTCGATAGAAATGGCTTTTTCGCTCGCCCCAACTGCGAGGTCCAGCTTTCCCGCACGGAGAGCACAGTGCGCCAGAGCGTGGTAAGCTTCTTTGAGCTGGTCTTGATGCTCTGGAATGATTTTCGTCAGAATGTTCTGCCGTTCTGGGAGTGCACAACTCCAATCTCCAATTGCCTCCAAACCCTCGGCCAGGCTGCTGTGGATATCTAACCGGTCGGGCGAAAGCATCAAAGCTATCTGGAATGCCTGGTTAGCAGCTTTTAGGTTGTATGAAGCTTGTAGAGATTTACCAAGCACGAAAAGCAGCTCAGGATCGTTGGGAGTGATAGACAATGAAACATGCAGGACCTCAATACATTTTTCATAAAGTCCCAGTTCATAAAGGAGTTTCGCCAGCACATGACGGTTCTCCTGCCTGCAACGGAGCAGATTCGCTTGAAGCGGTTCAGAAAGTATTTCTTGCTGCTGGCTGGTTTTCTCCAGTTCAGCAGTTAACGCGCTGCAAGCATATTGGCTGGCTCGATTAAGGTCACCCAATTGTTGGGCGATCTGAGCCATTGCCAGCAGGATTTCAGGCTCTCCCTGGTTCCTGCAAGATGGTTCTTCATCAACCAATTCGGAGAGGCGGGTTTGGATTTCAACATCTTCCCCTGCTTTGAGTCGTGCCAGGATCAGGCCAGTCTGAAAAGGCGAAACACCTTCTTTTGAGAAGGAGGCCGGCGTCCATTCAACTGCTTCTTTCCAGGCGCTGAGGACCAAATCCTGGTGTGCTTGAGCAGGGCTTGCTGACTGTCCCAATTCGGCCGTTGTGGCCCAATAAGCAGACAGCCCAGCTTGCAGCCAACGCGCAGCTTGTTGTCCTTTTGTGAGAATTTCTAACGCATGGTCGATCTGTCCGGCTATTTGGTAAATTTCTGCCAGGTAGATGCTCTCCACCACTTGCTCCAGCCGGAAGTTTTCTGCCACCCCGGTTTCGATCTGTACAGATAGATTTCCCTGATCCAATAGCCACTCGGATAGGCTTCTGGCTAACTCCTGATGTTGGAGAGATACCATGCGAAGCACTACAGATATCTCACTCGGTCTGCACGCTCTAAGAGTTTGATAGTTGGAAAGTATTTTTTGGAGATTAGTGAGCTGGTCTGCGAAAGGCATCGGATTGCTCAAGAAGGCATGCAGAGCCAGAGAGATCCCTTCTAAAGGGACTCCTGGGTATATGAGCGCCGATATAAGCTCGACTGGGTCTGGGATGAAGCTAAAGAGACAGGCCAAAGGAGTGTACCAAGATTTTATAGGCACTCCAGGCCGGTTTAATAGTTCTAGAGAGAAATTATTCCAGGACCCGATCAAGCGCAGCCGCTCGCGCAGTGCCAGGGCCACTAACCCCGCCTCTGCCAGGGTGTCGACAGGAGAAGGATTGGGGGTATTAACGTTGGGTGCAGACTCTGGGGATGCAGATAGGAGCGCTTCAGGCAACTCTGATCCTGGCTTACCCTTAGCCAGGGATTCATAAGTCCGGTAAGCTCTCTGGCGCAAATCCGATTCTAAAGGCTTGAGAGGTGTAGAATGGAAAAATTCATGGGTAATGTTAACATCCAGGGCCAGGAGTGAAAGCAATCCAGGCGTCCAGGCCAAAGGCTGGTCTCCGCAAGTTGACAAGGCTTTCTCGGCTAACTTTGTATTCTGCAAAGATTGCCAGACAACTTGATCTTGCCTTAAAGCGTTAATAACCCAAGGCTGGGTCTCAACAGGAAGTTTATTGTGAAACTGCTGGACGAAACTGGGAGATTCCATAGGCCTAGTTTATTTGCAGCAGTATGAACCAACACGGGACCAACATCATAATTCCCCCAGTCATAATTAATGTAATCCCAATACCGTTGCGCGTTCGCATCAGTTCGTTTATGGTAGCAAGCAGGGTGGATGCATTACCTACTAGCCCTGAGACTTCATCAGCCAGTCCTTTCTGAGCCAGGCGGTTTGTTTGGGTCAGGGTTGCGCGCAGGTCTTTTCCCCATGCACCGGTGAGCAGAATCAAAACACCCGCACAAAAGGTGATAACACCCAGGGTGAATATTCCAATCAACATGGTGTATTGCAGGTTGTGAAGTTGGATTGGATCCATTAAGTCCTCCTCATAAAAAATTACAACTTCTCAGGGGTTGGCCTGGAAGAACATAGGGAATTCACAAGAAGGGATTTTGACATTCGTAAGTAATGTAATCCAGTCCTGTCCGGCGACCTCTTCAGAGAAAGCCACACTGGCATGTTTTTTGAACTCGCTGCTCAGATTCGAGATATTACCTGGGGAGTGGAGAATATTCCAACAGACTTCTCTCCATAATAAGGTGTGAAAGGTCAAGCTGAGTTGGCTTGTCTTGAACATGGGAAACTTGTAAGACGCCAATTGATCTCTATCTAGAGTATCTTCGCCCAGCTTGATGGATCCAAAAGCATCGATGAAATTGGCCAGTGCCCGGTTGTCCAGAACGATAGACCCATCCCATTCTAATCCGCGATCCTCCAATATTTGTACTGTGGATGCATTGAGATCGAAATGGGCCCCATTCTTTTTTAAGCCAAAAATTTTTAATAGCTCAGTGTCTTTGACTGGATCTTGGGTGTAGGATGGAAAAACTGGTATGAGCTTGATCGGGGTATCGGGGTTGAACGCAACCAACCAGATCACCTGTAAGTTTGGTCTTAGATTATCCAGTTGTTTTACATTGACTAATAATAAATTGATCTGCCCGGCATTAGGTATGCTTGGCAAAGGGAAGACGGCATCAGCCTGATTTATGGAGGAGAGTTGGGGCGTGGTTTTCTGACCCAACCAATAACCCACCAATGCTGAAAGCGTGAAGACAAATGCGTAGCCAGCCGCGAGGGAGGCTCTCATGAGGATGGCCTCTTGAGAATTGTTTTGTGTATGTGTTTCTTTATGATCCCCTTTTGGATTTGGGGAACAGCCAGAGCAGTGTCGAAGGATTCCCCTGTGGTAGAAGACACCCTGCGTAACTGGATAGCAGCAGGATGCAGACTGCCGTCTGCTAGTACCAGGCTGGCAGGACTATAGAAGAATTCTTCAGGGGAGGAGGGGGTAAGACCATTAAAGAAAGCTGCTCCGATATAGAGTTGAGCTTTGAGCAGTTTGTAAGCATTGTAAACCCAAGATGCCTGTTCTTCCATCGAAGCGAGCTGGCTGGGCCAGGAAAAACCTGTGATCCAGATAAGATCCGTGCGGTGATTGTTTTGAAGCATAAAATTGCGCACAAATTCATAATGCCGGAGTACACCGAGCTCACCTTGTGCAGGATCAGAGATTGGCTGGCCAACGATTTCCTGATAGCGGAGTCCTACAATCGGTGTTGGCATCCCGGCCTCGTAGAATTTCTTCAAGAAGGTCAGGTCATCGATGTCTCCAGCGCTTGGGGTTGTAGAAAGAGGGCTGAAGCTGGGGATCACATAAGCCTGGAGATTCTGATTGGCTAAAGCATTTCGTGCTATTTGGATCATTCCAATATAGGCTTCTGGATTGGGAGTGGTGCCCCAGCCGCGCCCGGTGTTGGCTCCAGGGAAAAGTTCCACGACCAATAGCGATCCGTGATAGCTGCTGACCATCCGCAAGGTGATGGCAGCCGTGGTATCTGGGTTGGGACCACTCGGAGTCATTGCCCAGGCTGGAGGGTTCGATATTGAAACCAAAACACTCAAGTTTTTTTGCCGGGCCTGGCCGATCAATTCAAACAAGGTGGAAAAATCAGGTTCCACATCGGGGTTAGGCCAGAGGCGTGCCCAGTCGAAATTTACGGCGATCCAATCCAGGCCAATATCAGGGGCCAAAGCCAGAGCCTGTGTTATTTGCTGTCCGGTCGTAGATACTCTTGCGCCGTAGCCAAACTCAGGCGAATTTGGCAGACCAGAGGCTGCTTCTGCTGTCAAGCCGGTGCTGGAAAACAAAAGCAAAGCGAGCATGACCGCGTAGATTATTTTTTGGGTTTGCATTGCTTTACCATCCTGGTACATTTACTTTCAAGTAACCCATGAAAAATCCCAGGCCAAATCCTAGGATACAAACGCAAAATAGAAAGACGAGATGTAACCTCGCAGAAGGATGGATTGGACGGATAAATGATATCCAGGTATCACGGATATGCTGCAAGCCTTTCATTAACCAAAAAAGCATATCCCAGAATATGATTTCAAATCGAGCGTAACTGGCTCGTGCTTTGATCATGTTGTTTTCCTCCTGCGATG
>Ga0315288_10008958_pt1 | contig 12621 bp, 8 predicted proteins | sample YL17G11_20_MG_FD_203454 | JGI IMG/M metagenome (GOLD analysis project Ga0315288, IMG submission 203454) | Sediment microbial communities from Yellowstone Lake, YNP, Wyoming, USA - YL17G11_20 | ecosystem: Environmental > Aquatic > Freshwater > Lake > Sediment | place: USA: Wyoming | collected...
GGTTGTAACTACTAACATTCATTGTTTCCAATAGTCTAAAGTCGCCAGCAATTTCAAGATCAGTGACTCCCGCTTCATAAAAATAAAAGGTGACACATTGAAGCAAATGTTTATTGGCAACTCTAGTAGCGCCAGTTTTTTGACCACCATAGAGACCATTAGTTTCCATGTTAAAATTCCAACCTGCTTCTGCAGCTCCCCATTCTCCAGTACGATGTTTGTATTCTGAATCAAACATTAATCTATCGTTAGGTCCAGATCTTCTAGAAATTGGGGCCATGGTGGCTTCTGTCAATCTTCTGACGCCCAAAATATCTTCGGTTGCTGTGCCAAAATCAATGCCAAAAATAGTCTTTACAGAATTGATACAATCGGCCTTTCTAGCTGCAACAAAGGCAGGATCGACAAAAGCCCATGAAACCCATCTAGCATTGTTTGGATCGAGAGACTGATTGTAATAAATTGGAGGCAGGTTAAAGAAGCTTGGTACTTTAAAAGTGACTGAATTGAGCAAGACTCTATCAATTTCTGTATTGTAAATGAGTTTGGAGCTTGGCGTGGCCGAAGCAAAAGCTAACAAGAGTAGGCAAAAAATCATTAGGAAATGAGGCTTTTCTTTACAGAGAAAATAAAATTAAAATATAAATTGGTCCAATATAGTTTTATATTGGTCATCTCCTAGTATTGAAATTTGATCATGTAGCGTCTCATCTTGTCCAAGTCCAAATATTTTGCCAAGTCTGGATCTTGAATACAACGAGTAAAAAATAATTGTGTATATCTACCATCATTTCCCCTTTCCGGAATATAAGCCAAGTGCTGAAAAGTAGGTTGAATTTGCAAGTATTGTTCAAAAAACATTTTGTAGCTTTCAATATGAAAGTCTCCTGCAAATACAATATTCTCTTGACTATCAACAAGTAACATGCGAGCAATCGTATACACATCCATAATAATTGTACCGATATTTGCTGCCACGTTACCCAATTTATCTGTAACCATTGGAGCCCATTCTAAATCGGAATCAAATTTACTCAAATTGTTTGCTATAATCAGAGTGTTTACGATACCTTTTAAATTTTGTTTAAAGTCCTGTACTAATTTATTTGCAAAAGCATACAAGGCTTTGCCCAAAATATTATTTTTGCGATACAATTTCAAAAGTTGCCATGCAGACTTGTGCATATATACTTGTTTTACAAGTCCTTTTTCAGTCCATTCTCTTTTATTTTTTGTTCGCGCATGATTAATAGTATTGGCGAGAATGTTGACTGCCGCATTTCCAATCTCACCCAATTGAGAGTCCAATATTTCTTTTTGAAGCTTTTGGAATCCTTCAAAGTCTCCAGCCTTGAAATTTGCATCAAACAATAGATTGATATTTGGATAAATGGTTTCGTTTCCAACTTGAGTCTTTTTAAACAAAAGAGCTAGTAATTGAATATAATTTCCCAATTCTATTGTAGACAGTGTTTCTACAAAGTTTCTGGACATTAGAGATATCCAACTAAACAAGTCTACAAACTGGATCTCTCCATATACTACCGCTTTTCTGGAATCAACATAGTGTAAATGAACATTTTTGCCATATGGGCAAGTTTCTTTATTTTCAAAACAAGGAGCTGCCATTTCGTCAATGTAATCCAACCACCCTTCCTTATCGTCAACTGTTTGTATTTTGATTAGAGATTTGCGAGCAATTCTAGGTGTTTCAAAAAAGAAATTTGTCTTTATTCCGCGTGCATTATTATACAAGAGCCATGTGTGTATGGCTGCATCTATATTCATACAATCACGTCCCTTTGATGATAAATTTTGAGAATTGATCAATTCATCGCATACACTTTTGCATCCTTTGGAACGACTTTTATGCACATCTCCAAATAAATAAAAGACAGTTTCATTGTATTTTGTAATGTATAGACTTATTGGTCCGTTTAATTGTGTCACGGGAGTAGAGTCCATTTATCACCATTCTATTTTACAATTAAATCTAATTGTGATTATTTGGAATACTTGTCATAAAACTTGTCCATTTCATTTTGTAAAAGAGATTCTCTGAGTCTCATTTTTCTAGTATTTTGTATTTGTATTTCAGTTTCTTGCTTCAATGCCATTTCGAAACGCGCGCCAAAATTATCCTGTGGTGGAAGATTATATGAATCAGTTGTATATACAACTGTTTTCTTTTTGTTGGCTTCCTTGAGACTCTTCTTTTTTGTTTCTTGATTTTTGAGCTTGTATTCAGAAAGTTTTTTGGAAACGTGTTCGTCTAAAATATTAACACGCCTAATCAAATCATCTCTTTCATTCCCAAGTCGAGTAATGGTACAATCCTTTTCAGATATACCAGTGTCTGCATTGTCAAAATAATTGTTGGATAACAACAGTGCATATAATCTCATGCGCGTATCCATTTGCCTACGCAAATCCTTTTTACCGCAATTAGCCCAGGCTTCTGTTGCAAGAGTGACAAATTCTTTCCAATTGCCTTTGGATGCAACAAAAGATTCGTCTATAATCAAAACAACCTTGTCCCAATCAAATCTAGCATAAGGGAAAACAATAGTCTTTTCTATAGTTCTTTTGTACAATTCCAACATTACACGCAAACTTTCATTATCAAAAGTTGCTTTATCTTGACAAGATTGTGAAATTATTTGAGCCTCCGCCAGTCTAACATTCATATTGGCGACTTTGTTAAACTCTGCAATGCGTCGAGTCTTTTCTTTTTTAATTTGCTTGTCCAAATCTTTTCTAGAGTCTTCAATGTCCTTGTCAGAATATCCATTTTCAACACAGGCAGGTATTTGTTCTTCAAAAGCTTCCTTTTCTTCCTTTTCATATGTTTGTAACTCTTGAGCCAGGATTTCATATTTGTTTGTCTCTTGTTTCTTGACAGCTACAATTTCTGGACAAGTTGTTTGTTTTATTTCTACTACTTTAACTTTGGATATCGGCTGACTAGCAATAATATCTTCTACTGTCTTGTCCAATTGCCGCTGTAAACGAGAAATTTCTTTTCGTAACCGTTCTTGAAATTCTTCTTCTACTTGTTGCATTTCTGCATCTGTCAAGCCAACATACAATGCATTTTCTTTTAAATCCTCTCTATAATCTGTTGTGAGCTCATCTTCTAGTCTTTCCATCTCTGTATACACTTGAGATGTTGCTGCATTAATTAAAGATTTTGTTGCACTTGTCAATGTCTTGCCACGATTCTTTTTGGATAATTTTTCTTCAATTACCAACAAAGAAGCTATTTGACGCTTTCCCAATTTTCTTGTTATTGTAGGCGGAGTTGGATTTGGATTTTCAAGCCATAATTGTCGCTCTTCCACATCTCTTTCCAAGTTTGTAACTACTTGTTGTAAACACAAGATTATATTGTCCTTGAGAACTTCAGCTTGTAGTAAAGCTTTCTCGTCATGATTACGTATCTTCATTTTTTGTTATTTTAAACTATACAGAGGTTTTCTATTTGTTTGCGACAAATATAATCTGCCAATAAAATGCAACATTTGACGCTCCCTACTTTTGTCACTCTATATGACAATTATTTGGATGCTGAAAGTTGCGCAGATATTGAGCGTATGCCCGAATATAAAGATTTAATGACTAGATATTGGATACACAAGACTTGGAAGAATTATGGCATCAAAAATGGTTCCAAAGAATTGTACAATTTCTTGTCTACCAAAAGAAATCCTACACAAGCCTTGGAAAGCGCAGCAGAGTTTAAATTAAACAATTTTGCAAATTTAATTGTGGAAGCTGGGTATGCAAGTAGCGTAGCTCTCAAGAGTGCCTGTTTTAATAATAATGTAGAATTGGTGCGTGCATTGTTAAAAAGTAAACGAGTAAATCCTGCCATTGACAATAATTATTGTATAAAGTTTGCTAGTGAGTTTGGCCATCAAGAAATTGTAAAGATGCTATTAAATGAACCAACAGTAAATCCAGCAGCAGAAGATAATAAAGCAATCATTTTTGCTGCACGTCACGGAAGATTATCAGTCATTAAATTGCTAATGACTGACAGGCGTGTAAATTGTAAAGCAAGGAATCAAGAAGCGTTGAAACAGGCCAAAGACAGAAAACAATGGGATGTGGTAGAATATTTGGAACAACACTGTCATTGATTAAAATATAGTTTTATATTTTTAGGGAGTTCCACATTGCTTTGCCCAGTTTGATGCTAATTCGCATAAATTGCAAGAGTTTAAAGAAACCAACGCAAATGGAATAATTTGAGATTCTTGAGAAACTACAATTTCGTTATATAAAATTCCATTATAGTCCTTGGGAGCACATTTTCCATCTGCCTTTGTTATAACATAATGAGATTGATAACCTGACTTTAAGGCTGTTCCTATGAGATCTTCCTCTGCGCATTCTGAAACGGGATAAATATTACCTGGAACAATCCAAGATAATATAATACATGGGTTCTTGCGACTAGCAATGTAACTTGTACAATAATCAGGAAAACTAGTAAAATATACTCCTTTTCCATACCAGCCACTATCCAAAGAACTCAAAACAGCAAAACCTGTTTCACAAATCTTTTCTGCAATCAAAAGATCAGTTCCATGACACACTGGAATAATAGGAGCTTGGTTGCGATTCCATTTGTATTTTCCACACAATAATTCATATTGATTATATACCCATTGTCTCATGCCATTAACATCATCTGAGGTCCAGCGTTTACGTCCAAATATTTGACCTTGTGTATCCAATCTTTCTACAAGCAAGGTGTAAGCACCAACAAAATTTCCCAACAGAGTTTCATTAAAAACAAGCGTAACTTTGTCAATGCTATAAGAATCAAAGTTGGCATAAGACAAGACCTTTTGATATTCTGGAGTATTTTTGGCAACATCCTTGTAATAGAAACCGCTATTCCCACTACCTCGATAACTCCAATTAGAAAATATATTATAATATAGCAAATAACTCCAAGTAATATCAGTTGGAAGTGCTTTAAAGTTTAATTTTCTCTTTTTCAATACATAGCCAATGACCATGAGAACAAAACATACGGGTGCAATGACTATAAAAATAATGTCCAAATTGCTGAGACTTGTCTTTTGTCTTGTACTACTAACCACAATTGTAAAATTGATAAACTGTACTTGTAGCAAGGATATATTGGGAACAATTTGCAATGTGAGATTGTGAATCAAGTTTAAGGATTGGTTATCTGCGTTATAAATGGTAATAAAGGAATATTGCTCATTAAATGCAACATCGAGAGTAACATTGAAATTATAGAGCTTTTGATATACGTCTAGTATAAAACCCCCTCGTAGAAATTCCTTATATAGAGCACTAATAGCACTTGTAGGTTCTGTCATTTCCGTCAAGTTGAGACATGCAAAACTACAAGAAAGTGTTAGAACGGCAGAAATGTTGCATCCTTTACTGGGAATGGGGCTTGTTAAAATACGTTGTCCGTCATCACATTGACCCAAACAATGTTGATGATCAAAGAGAATATTCTCATCCAAAGCTTCAAATGGAGATTTTCTATAATAACTATCTGTATAATTGCCTACACATTCTAGACATGCTGCATCCAACTTTTCTGGATTCGGATTGTAGTATCCCTCTTGACAACACCTGTAACTGCCGTTAGTGTTGACACATGCATCTACATGTTGACAATTGTTGAATAGTTTTAATACATTGGGTAAGCATTCATTAACATCCATACAAGTATTGTCTGCTAGAGCAAACCCGGCATTACAACAAAAATAAGAACCAGGCAAGTTGATGCAAGAATATTTATTTTCACAGGGATTTGCCTCCTGACATTCATCAATATCAAAACAATCTTTTCCAATCTTTCTATAGCCCTTGTTACAAGTGCACGTATAAGACATTCTAGGATACCATCCATCTGTACAAGTTGATATATTGCTACACGCATGTGTTTCCAGTGTACATTCGTCAATATCTTGTGGATATGTTAATAAAATTTTACGATATAGAGCTTTTAGTATTGCAGCAGAAGCAATATGATTTCCGGCCACATTTAAAAACCCTACCTTGCCACTAGTGCTGTAAAAATATTCCTGATTGGGAATAAAAGTGTATTGGTTGTAACTCACGTCTAGATAGGTTAAAGTTGTACTATAAGGCATATTATCAGATAACGCATTGTAGCTCACGTCAAGATACTCCAATGTATTAGGAACAATACCAAGACTGGAAAAGAAATTATTACTCAACACGACCTTGCGTATATTCCCCAATTGAGGGTATATGAGTCCAAAAAAGGAATTGTAACCCAAATCCAAAAATACAAGAGGAGAATCAAATAAAGGCAAGCTACCACTCAAGGCATTGTTGCTTAGATCAATAGAAAGAATTCCTGGAGGAAATAAATTGGTCAAGGGTCCAAAAAATCTATTGTTGCTCAAATTAATAAGCGTCAATGAGTTTAACTTTGACAAATCGGGCAGTGTATCTACAATATTTACCCCGTCTAGTATCAGTTTCTTTAGAGGAAATTGTAAAAATTCCAAAGGAAAGGAAATCTTTGCACGATTGTTTGCAGCAAGACCGTTTGTAATTTCCAAATTTTTTAAATGCTTTAGCGGCAGCACTTCCAGAGTCAAGTTTGTTATGCAATTAGCATCTGTTAGTTTAAGTGTATTTAGCAAAGTTAGAGAAGCTAATTCTGTAGGCAACCCTGGAATAAGCAAAGGACTTTCTATTACCAAGGTTTGTAAACGAGTTAATAAACCCAATTCTGTAGGAAGTTGTTTTACGACCTTGTAAATGTATATTTCTGTAATGTTGGTATATTGAGATACTCTGGATGGTATTGAGAAAGTTTGTTGTATAGAATAATAAACATAAAGTCGGACAGGACCTACGTTATCACAAATCAAACAATGAGGACATTCGGGAGCCAATAAATCTTCACACACTGATTGAAAGGAGGCAAAATGGAAAAGTAAGAGTAAAATAATCATCTTTTGATGGAAAATAATTGTACTTTATTTGCGTTCAAAATGCAAAGTGCTTTTTCAGGAGATCTTTCTTTCTTTACTACTTCCACTGATATTATCAGCGAAATTGGAAAAGATTACCATTTACTTTCAGATGCATTAGTTATCATAGGAACGCCAGATAACAATGTCTCTATTCCAGCAGAAAATACTCTAGCGTCGGAAGATCAATTAACTGTTAGACTTGTCTTTAAACAATATAATGATTTTGGAAATGAAGATAGAATTTTATATACTGTACAGCTTATATTTTCAAACCCGCCTCGAGTTTATGAAAACGTAATACGAGTTGTGCGTGTCTTTTCTCAACAATTTCCTACAACAGCAGCTAACGTCGTTACAGACATTGAAGTTGCTTCTGGTAATTTTAATGAAATTCCTCAAATATACCGACTCAGAAGTCCTAATCCACAAACGACAGTTTTGACAGATTTTTCATTTCAAAATGTTGAAAATGGAAACGTGCCCCTGGACATTAAAAAGGTAATTGGACATTTGGAAATTAGCAAACTTTATTCGGTAAAAGACTTTTTAAAATTAAGATATGATTACGCGGGCACAACTACTAAAATAGAAGAAAGTTTGGAAAACCAAACACCTTTGCTTGGAAAATGTAATCAAGAAGGTATATTGACAATCAACTATACTACAGATTCTTTTGGAGGCAACTTGGCAGAAATTATTATTGCTATTGCAGATGACAAGTTTTACCCACATTCCTTTCCGCATAATCTTGTAGCTAGAAATAAAGGTATTCATGTGTTGGATAGAGAAGACGATAAGCTATTTACTTTTTATGCAAAGAGACCGAAAGTTGTTCTAACCCTTCTTGAAGATGGGGAATATGATTTGCAAAGAGTTGTAAAAATAAAACAAGTATTTGGGATTACAGAGAGTCTATACAACTTTTATAATAATATAATGACCTATGCGTCTCTAAAATATGGACTTGCAGGACTAATTACAGGCAAATTTAGCATCAAATGGTTGTATGCAAAAAACAATGCAAAATTCTTTAAATTATTGGCCGGTAGCGATTTTGCGAGTACCATTGTATTTTTTGAACCATTTGTTGGGTATGTTCAATACTTTAGGTGGTCAAAATGAAATAATATTGTTTAATATTATTTGGTAGTTTGTCAAGCTTCAAAATGGAAAGTGCATTTTCTGGAGACTTGTCTTTTTTTACATTGTTTACCGACTTTATCAATGAGGTAGGAAAAGATTACTATTTGCTTCCTTTGGCTTTGATTACAGTAGGGACTCCAAATGATAATATTTCTATTCCATCTCAAATAACTCCTCTGCAGCAAACATTATTAAAAGCTACCTTAAAAAGTAAAGATTACATTAGATTGACTAGCCTCCGAGATGAAATTTCGTTTGTAATAACACTTGAGTTTGCGGGTTCTGATATTACATATACCAATACAATAGTTGTTACTAGGTATTTTACAGATTCTACTGCAATCAAAGCTGATCGCATAACTACAGAAGTTACCATATCATCGCAAGGATTCAATGTGCGTCTTCAAAAAAGCCCAATTGCTGAAAATGACAATTTTCTTCAAGATTTTTTCTTTTCTAGTCCGGGTGCGCTTCCCACTGATAGACACCCAGTGATAGGAAATATTATAGCAAACAGTATTCAATCTAATCAAAACTTTTTGACTTTAAAATATGATTATAGTGGTTCTATTACTGAGATAAACGAAGCGTTTGAAAATCAAACACCTTTGCTTGGAAAATGCAACCAAAAAGGATTATTGACAATCAACTATACTACAGATTCTTTTGGAGGTAACTTGGCAGAAATTATTATTGCCATTGCAGATGATAAATTTTATCCTAATCCCTTTTCATATCGACTTGTGGCTATAAATAAAGGTATTCATGTGGTGAATAGAGAGGATGATAAGCTATTTACTTTTTATGCAAAGAGACCAAAAGTTGTCTTGACACTTCTTGAAGATGGGGAATATGATTTGCAAAGAGTTGTAAAAATTAAAAGCAAATTTGGAATTGTCAAAACTCTAAAAGAGTTTTATAATAATATAATGACATATGCATCCTTAAAATATGGACTTGCAGGGTTAATTACAGGCAAATTTAGCATCAAATGGTTGTATGCCAAAAATAATGCCAAATTCTTTCAATTGTTATTAGAAAGTGATTTTGCAAGCACCATTGTATTTTTTAAACCCTTTGTTGGATACGTTGATTATTTTAGGTGGTCAAGTAATTAAAATATCGCTCGATATTCTTGCAATGTGGATGAAAAAAGAATCACACTTTATTTGCATTTCAAATGCAAAGTGCTTTTTCGGGAGACCTTTCTTTCTTTGTCTTGACGACAGATTTTATCACTGAAGTGGGAAAAACTTATTCACTCCAAGAAGCTTCTGTAGTTGTAGGAACACCTAATGATAATATTTCTATACCAGCAGAAGCAACTATTCAACAAGAAAATTCATTAAAGGTAAGATTGGTAAATATAAAATCCTCCAACTTTGAGGGTGAAGATAGCATTTTGTATTTCTTGGATCTTACTTTTTCAAATCTTCCTGGTCAAGTATACAAAAATACCATTAGAGTCGATAGATTTTTTAGACCAAACGAATCTTTTAGAGCTTACAATGCTGCAATATCTTCAATTATAAGTTCTGGAGATTTTATTGTTATAGCCCAATCGAAAATAGAAAAAAGCACTGACAAGCCTGATACATTTATTGCTAGTTTTTCTTTTAATCAATCAATTAGTCCAGAAGACATTAAAAAAATAATTGGTAGAGTCGAAATTGACGCGAGAAGCACAGTTAAAACCCTAAGATTAAGATATGAGTATGCTGGAACTACTACTCTAGCAGATGAATCTTTGCAAAATAGCGCACTTCTTTTGCAAAAATGTAATCAAGAAGGTATATTGACAATCAACTATACTACAGATTCTTTTGGAGGCAACTTGGCAGAAATTATTATTGCCATTGCAGATGACAAGTTTTACCCACATTCCTTTCCGCATAATCTTGTAGCCAGAAATAAAGGCGTTCGAGTGGCAAACAAACAAGACGGTAGACTCTTGAGCTTTTATGCAAAGAGACCAAAAGTTGTCTTGACACTTCTTGAAGATGGAGAATATGATTTGCAAAGGGTTGTAAAAATAAAACAAGTATTTGGTATACAAGAGCCCATAAAAGAGTTTTATAATAATATAATGACCTATGCATCCTTAAAATATGGTTTGGCTGGACTTGTTACAGGCAAATTTAGCATCAAATGGTTGTATGCCAAAAATAATGCCAAATTCTTTCAATTGTTATTAGAAAGTGATTTTGCAAGCACCATTGTATTTTTCGAGCCGTTTGTTGGATATGTAGAATACTTTAGATGGTCAAAATAGTAAAGTATCGCTCGATATTTTTTGTATATTCTTTGCAAAATAAACATGGGAACTGCACTCACTGTAGTTTCTTCTCTTTATGGGGAAGAAATCGATTCTGCCAAAATACAACTCTTGATTGGAGAAGATGAGAATTTTCGTGTTAACGCTACTCCAGTGGAGGATACTCTGCCTCCAGAAATTACTCTTGTAGTTAAAAAATTGACATCTAATTCATATCAATATATAGCTTCAACTCAAGCTACGGTTTCTGGAGTTTCAGGAACTGCTTCTGTTGTTGCTTTGGTTACCATCACAAACAATATTGTTAGTTTAACTTCTACATTGTCTTTGGTAAAGTATGGGGTTACTATTACCACTCAAGATATGGCTGTTAGTCCAGCTACTCAAGCAGAGAGTAATAATATTGTTTTTGTTACTACCGTTGAGCTATATGGGTACAAAGGCACTGTCATTTGGACCATTGCCAACGTGGATTATTTGCATCCTACAGTAACAGCTGATTTTAAGGAAGTTGTAAAGACATCTCTTAGTTCCATTAAAAATAGTGCAAATCCCGTGGCTTTGTTTGTACGAGCTGAAGCAAATACTCTTTTACAAGATAAATTGAGTATTTTTTGCACCACTTCTAATTATGGAGCTGATGTCTTGGAAGTTGTGGCTGTGCTGAGAACAAGAGAACAATATCCAAATCAATATCCCAAAGATCTTATTGCTTTGTTAGAAGGAGTGCACATTACAAGTATATTTGATCAACCCTTTCTAAAACCCGTCAGATTTCATACAATAATGAGGGGATGTGGAAAACACGATCTCGAAAGAGCCATGAAAATTAAGTGCGAGTTTCACATTAAACGAAATTTAATAGAATTTTATCAAGACTTGTGTGATTATATGACTCTCAGATTTGTATTGTCAGGTCTTTTGTATAGTATTTGGGAAGAGAAATGGTTATTAGGCAAATATTATGCAAACTTTTTAAAAGATCTCAAGGCCAGTCCGTTTAGTTCCTTGTCCAATCTTTTTGAAGCGGGAGGTTTGTACTATGGTTTTGAAAATTACATGCTATATGATTTATAATAGAATTGAACAATTCCATCAACCAATCTTTATAAAACCATATACAATCCACACATCCTTTCCATCCACATCTTTGATTTTGGGCAAGACGTTAGGATTGTGTTGATATTTGTAAACATATTTGTATACTCTTTTTAATTGTAAACTTATAGCCATATAAGCTTCGCTATAAACTTGTGCAGGCAAAGTAATCTTGTTTCCATTTTGTAATGACGATTTTATTTCCCTGTATTTGGACAATTGATATTTGCTACAATTTCCCATTTGTAACATGTATTCAAATTGCAACAATTCTTTTAGATAGGTAGTTAGATTTGTAGACATGAGAGATGAAATGTCTATAGTTTCTACAAAATCTCCCTGTCCATTTAGACTTTCATTTGCCAAAGTCTTGAATAACGTATTGTAACGTGTTTTTTGTACATTTACAAGAGATTTGCTCGGTTGAATAAATAGTTTTTTATTTAGAGCTATTGGCAATCCTTGATAGATGGACATTGCCATGCACTTGGAGTTTCGAACCAAAAGCTGAATAGGAATAATTTTTAATTTACCATTCAATGCAGTGGCATATTCCTTGTATTGAGCATGATTTACCAATAATATTTTTTTGGACTTTTTGCTAATAAAAGTTTGTAACTTTTCTAGTTTTTCCAAATATATTCGTTGAAAAGAAGTACGTAGGGGCAAAATTGTGGGATCGATAAATCCCAAGGCGTCAATAACAAGACTGATGCTAGGATCAATATCTTTTTCTTTAATCTGGCCTTTTATATATTGTATAGTCATGTTTAGCTGTTGAGCAGTCACATTATCTAATTTAAAAATATTTTCACTAGCATTGTTTTGGAGATATAGAGATATTACATTTAATTCATATTTGGCCAATAGACTTTTGGATATTTTTGTTTCCATCTTGTCGTTTGTGAGTATAGTAATGTGAGTAACATTTGTTGCTTTTTTAGAATACTCTCGAAATAGCTTGGCCAGATGTTTGCTTTTTTCAAGCATGTCTCGAAACAATGCACATAAATTTGTTGCATTTGTCTTGAAACACCTTTCAACCTTTTGACAGTCCTCGTTAAACAAAAATGGCCATTTTTTGTCTACTTTGGGATG
>Ga0315288_10008960_pt1 | contig 12621 bp, 11 predicted proteins | sample YL17G11_20_MG_FD_203454 | JGI IMG/M metagenome (GOLD analysis project Ga0315288, IMG submission 203454) | Sediment microbial communities from Yellowstone Lake, YNP, Wyoming, USA - YL17G11_20 | ecosystem: Environmental > Aquatic > Freshwater > Lake > Sediment | place: USA: Wyoming | collected...
AACTCAAGTCGCTGACCTCGGGGTGCAAGTCGAGCGTGATCGTGTTGTCGAGGTTCACGTGAGGAGTCACCCTGAGGATGATACCGATTTTGGTGAGCTCGGTGATCGGGTTACCCGCCTCGTCCGCAACGATCAGCGGGATCTGTTTGCCGACGAGAATGCTCGCCTCGCGGTTCTCCGCAGTGACGATCCGCGGGTTCGAGATGATATTGGCTTTGTTTTCCTTTTCCAGCATGTCGATGACCGCCTGGACCTCACCCCACGACTGAACGGTTCCTATACGGAACGTCCCCGTGGGGGCGGCGCTCCGGGCATCGAGGACGAAGTCGCCGACGGCGTTGGCCTGCTGGCTGGCGAGATTGAGAAGATCCCACCGCACGCCCATCTCTCTCGTGGCGTCGAAGTCGACGTCGATGAGCTTGGCGACGATCTCCACCTGCTTGATTTTCCGATCGAGCTCCACGACCATTGCGGCGATTTTCTCGATGTTTTTGGAGATGTCATTGACGATGAGCGAGTTCATACCCGACTCGATCTCGATGCTTCCCCGCTGCGAGAGGATCTCCTTGAGGGCCTCTCTTATCTCCGAAGCTCTGGCGAAGCTCAACTGAATGATTCGGGTTTCCAGAGGAAGCAGGTCGTCTCTTTGGCGATCGGCGGCCTGAAGCTCGAGTTCTTCCTTTGTGAGCTTCGCGGTCGTCGACACGCGGATCATCCCGTACTCCTCGCGGTAGGCAAAGCCGTGCGCCTTGAGGATAATGTCCATGGCCTGCCGCCACGGGACGTTTATCAGATGAGCGGTGACTTTTCCCTCAACCTCGGGTCCCGCGACGATGTTCGTATTCGAGAACTCGGAGAAGCTTCTGAGAACCGTCTGTATGTCGGCCTCCTGGACGTCGATCGTGATATTCCTGTTGGCAACCAGCCCGGCGCTCGCGGCGTATGATTGAAGTGTCGGGATCGCCGGCGTCAGAATGGGCCGATCGACCGCTGGTTCCTCGATTTCATCCATTTCCGATGTGGTGTCCCACGAGGTCATCATCGGGACATCCTTGTCGTTCTCCTCTTCGGCCGAGCGGTCGTCGCTCGCCGCCTGCTGGCGCACGGGTTCAGCGGTACGTGCCGGCGGATTCATGGTCTTGGGGGCCGCGACAGAATCGTTTTCTACGGGCGCCGCCGTCTTCTCGACGGGGACGGTTATCTTGCCGACAGGCGCGGCTGTTTTCTCGACCGGCGGGGTCACCTTCTCCACAGGCGATGTATTGTTCACAGGCGCCGCGGTCTTCTCAACCGGCGCCGTCAGAACCAGCGCGGAAGCGTCGAGGGAGCTCTCCATGACCTGTGCCGGCTGTTGATCGTTCTGTGGCGCGTCGCCGGCGTAGAACCGGACGGTGACCTGCTGGTCCTCCGTTTTCACCTGGTACTTGAGTTCGTCTTTGAGGTCGAAGACCACGCGGGCGACGAGATCGGGCGCCCCCGCGAACTGGCTCGATCTCACCCTCTCTACGAACTTCCCGTCGCCCTCGACCACCGAGTTCGGCATGCCGTAAGTCGAGCCGACGAAGTCCAGCACGAGCCGCGGCGGATTGCCCATCATGAAGTCCTGGATCCGGACGACTCCCGATTTCGAGATGACGAAGCTCGGAGAACCGTTCGAGTCCCGCTCGATCCTCAACGCGCTGATCTGTGACGTGTCACCCTGCACCGAGGCGCTCGCCACTAGAGCCCCCAGAAGCAGCACGGCAACGACGGCATTGCGGACCACGAAAATCCTTCTCATTGTTGTTCTCCTTCTTCTCGTTTGGCTAGGTGCAGAGTGAACTTCCTCGTCTGACCGAAATTGGTCACCCGGGCGACCATCGATTCGTCACCGATGGCCACGACGGCGCCGTTCTTGACTTGATCACCGACTCTGAGGATGTAGCCGATCCCCTTGTCGTCTTCGAGAAGCGCGAACCGGTCCAGCTCACCCTTGACGATCCCGACCAGCACGACCCGGCTGATGTCGACGACCTCCATCTTCTTGTCGCTCATGAATTCACCGACAATCAAAGACTGGAACGGGTCCCTTCGATTGAAGGCGCTGTAGTAGTAGCTGTTCTCCCTCAGCTTGGCCTTTGTCTGTGGTTCGGGCTGAGTCGAGTCGGCCAGCGGCGTCGAGCACTGGAGGACCACCACTGCGGCGAGCGCGGCGGCCAATCCCCTTGCCGGAAACGCTTTACTATCCGTCCTGACGCGCAGTCTCATTTTCAGCTCCTTCGATCAGCGTGTAAGCGCTCAGTGTGAAATCCGCGACGATCGTTTCGTTGAGATTGTTCACCTTGGATTTTTTCGTGTCCTTGTTCGTGACGACGGCGTTGATTTTGAGATCCGTCACGTTCACGATCCGCGAGAGATTCGCCAGTCTGGTGAGGAAAATCCCCAGCTCGTGGTATCCTCCCCGGACCCGTACGCTCACGGGGTGCTCTTTGAACATCTCCTTGACGACGGGCGGTTTGGGCTGGAAAAGCATGAACTCGATCCCCGCCTTGTTTCCCGCGGTGGTCACTTTTCTCAGGAGGTCCGGCATTTCCTCCTCCTGGGGAAGGAGTTCCTGGGCCGACGCCCACTGCTGGTGGAGACGCTCGTACTCCGCCTCGAGCTTGGCGAGATTCCCGACCATCTGTCTCGCCTTCTCGACCTCGGCGCTGAGCTTCGTGTAATCCTCTTCGAGCTGTGCGATCTTCGCCTTCCGCACCCCGTAGCAAAACGGGAGTACGGTGGTGCCGAAGTACACGTAGCTCAGCGAGATCGCCGCCAGGATTACTATGATGATTTTTTGGATTTTCGGATCTCTCAGGTTCATGACGCACCTTTCTTCGCTACGGCCACTCCCGCTACGGCGTTATCTTCGAATTCAGCGTGAACTGGATCACCTGGTGGTCCAGGATGTGTCCCTCCTGGGCGATGGTGAGGGTCACGTCGGCGAAGTATTCGGATTTTTCCAGGTTGGTCATCAGGTCCGCGATGAGATAGTTCGAGAACGTCACGCCGTCGAGCGTGACCTCGGTTCCCGAGTTCTCCTTGACGGAAACGAGCCAGGAGTTCGGCGGGAGCTTCTCGCTGATGTCGTTCAGAAGCTGGACCCTGAAGTACCTCTCCCGGTCGACGGATGCGATGATGCCCAGCCTGCGGTCCACCTCTTCCCTCTCCTTGGTGAGCTTGCGGATCCTCTCGAGCTGGGGCGCCAGCTGTCGAGACTCCTCTTCGGCCTTTGTGATCTTCGCCTCGAGGTTCTTCACCGTCTTCGTCTGCAAGCTGGCAATCGCGATGACCATCCCCGCGTAGGCCACCAGGGCGGCGATCATCCAGACCGCCTTTGGGCCCCCGCTCGAAAAACTGGGGAGCTTGATCTGGCGTGTCTTCTTCCTGTCTTCCGGAGGGAGCAGGTTGATTCTAATCATTCAGTTCCCCTCCCTTCTAAGCGCCAAGCCGAGTGAAACAGTGAGCAAAGGGGCGAGCCTCTCGAGTTCGGCGACCGCCTCCGGCTCCATTCCATCGTCGGGACGAACCTTGCTCACCGAGTCGTTGACCTTGAATTCGATCCCGTGTTTCTCGCTCAGAATCTCTCTCAAGCCCGGAACCCGGGCGCCGCCGCCGCTCAAGATCACTTCATCGAGCTGATCGGCGTCTCCCGCGGTCTTCAGGAAAGAGATCGACCTGTTGATTCCCGCGGATAGTTCTTCGCATGCCTGCGAAATGATCTTCCGGCATTTTTGTTCGTCTTGCACTGGTGTCGCGCCGCTCACTATCGCTTCGGCGTCTTCGAAATTGACCCCCAGCTCGCGCTGTATCGCGTCGATGAAGGCATTGCTCCCGACGCTCAGGTCCCTGGTGAAAAGCGGGATGCTGTTTTGGATGACGTTGATGTTGGTGACGTCCGATCCGATGTTGATCAGCCCCGCCACGCGGTTTCCGAGATCTTCGTGTGTGAGCTCGTATGCGTTCTGGATGGCGAAGGAATCGACGTCGATGATGACGGGGTTGTACCCGGCGTCTTTGACGAGGCTGGCGTGAGTTTCGACCATCTCCTTCTTCGCCGCGACGAGAAGGATCTCCATCTGGTTGGCGCCGACGTCCTCTCTCAAGACTTCGAAGTCGAGGCAGACGTCGTCGATGTCGAACGGGACGTGCTGTTCGGCTTCCCAGAAGATCGCCTCTTTCGCGTCGTCGGGATTCATCTTGTCCATCACGATCTTTTTCACGATGACGGCTCTTCCCGAAACGGCGGTCACGACATCCTTCTTGTCCACGTTCGCCTTGGCCATGCACCTCTGAATCCCCTCGATCACGAGACTCCTGTCCATGATCTCGCCTTCGACGATCGCCTCGGGCGGGAGTTTGACCACGCCGTAATTCTTCAAGGTCGGTCCGTTCTTGGAGTGGTCGACCTCGACGATCTTCACGTAGCTCGAACCGATATCCAGTCCGACGGATGTTCTACACTTCCTCGACAGGAGCTTCATATCTGCACCAGCCTTCCATCACGGCATAGGTCCAGCACGTTGCGAGCTTCCTCACCCGTGATTCGGGACAAACGAATTGGTATTCTTGGGCCTTGCGTTTGGCTCGACGCAACAAACATGCCAGGGAGGGACGGGCCCAGAGCCCCATCAACCCCTTGCCGTTTATGATGTTACTCGATCCGGCAGACCCGCTCGACCGCGTTGAAAAGAGCGTTTTGCAAAGCAGGGACCGACCGTGCAATTCATGGCCGGCCGATGACGAAGCGGAGATAAACGTCCCACAACCGGACGCCAAAGACGTAGACGACGACCGCGGAGGGGGCGAGAAACGACCCGAACGCAACCGCTGTTTGCCCCGTCGCTCCCCGGCGTATGAGGTAGATCCCATAGACGGCTCCGGCGAGCGACGCGAGAATGAGGACGGGGAACACCATCCGCCATCCGACAAAGGCCCCGATCATCGCCATAAGCTTGATGTCGCCGCCCCCCATCCCGTCGATCTTTCTTGCCGCACGGTAGCCGAGAGCAACGACCAGGAGGAGCCCCCCGCCGACCACCGCACCGAGCAATGAATCGATGAGAGTGATGTCGAGACACACCGCGGCGCCGATCCAGCCGAACACCATCCCGCCGACCGAGAGTACATCGGGGATGACCCTGTGGGACCAATCGACGAGCGTGATCACGAGCAGCGCGGAAAAGAAGACGAACACACGGAGGGTCTCGAGCGACACGCCGAGGAACCAGACGGCCGCCCCGGCGCCGACGCCCGTGAGGACTTCGACCGCGGGGTACCGCAAAGAGATCGGCCTGCGGCAGTGCCGGCAGCGCGCCCCGAGCAGGACATAGCTCAACACGGGGATGTTGTCGTACCAGGCGATCGTCTTGCCGCACGCCGGACAATTCGAGCGGCCGAACACCACGGACTTGCCTCGTGGAAGCCGGTAGATAAGAACGTTCAGGAAACTGCCGATGATGAGGCCGAACAAGAACGCGGGGACGGTGAGACCAACGCTACCAGGCATTCGACGTCGCCTTTTCTTCGATCGAGGCGCGTTTCAGCTTCTCGATGTACCTCTCGGCGAGCTCTTTGAGAAACGGGTTGTCCGTATGTTCCTTGTACTCCTCCCACAAACGTATCGACGCCTCGGTGTCACCCGCCTTGGAGTACACGAACGCGGCGAACCGCTCCGTGTATTCTGGGGCGCCCGGCATTTGTGAGGCAAGCTCAAAATACCTCGCCGCGAGCACGTTGTCGCGCCGGTTGACGAAGTTGAGAAACCCGATCTCGAAAGGGAGCTGCCACGACGTCGGGTTGTGCGCCATCCCGCGTTTCAAGATGTCCAACCCGTCGTTGAATGCGCCGGCGTCTTCCGAAACGATCAGCGCCCCAAAAACGTAGGCGAAAACGAAGTGCGGGTCCAGCGCCGTGACGATGTCGATCAGACCCCGAAAATACTTGAGATCGTGACTCTCATTCCGGAACTCGCCGTAGTACTGAACGGCGTTTAGCCAGATGAGGTCCGCGGCGACCTCGCGGTACCCCAGCGAGAGCTCTTTGACGAACTTCCCCGATGGAAGGTAGAGTTTGTCGCACAAGTAGGGGCGGTACCGGTATTTCTGAACCGAGAGAGTGGAGAAAACGAGACCGGACACAACAACGGCCCCGAGCACAAAGAAGACCGCCTTGCGCCGCAGCCCCGTCGTCATGCCGCCACGTCCCTCCGTTTGAAGATCAGGGCGCTGAGGAAGAGCGCGAACAGGGTGTAGAAAAGACCGTAGACGCTGACCGAGTAGACGTAGTGATCCATCAGGGGAAGCCCGTGGACCGCCTCCGATCTCACGTTGAAAAGGGCGAGATTCGGGAGCACGTAGTACCCGATCGAGCTCGCCGCGGTGAATCCCGTCCCGCCGACGTGCTCGGCGAACTCGAGGAGATCGCCGCTCAGGTGGCCGCCCACAACCACGCACAGCGTAAAGAGAGCGCTCAAGAGAGGCGATGTGAACGTCGAGAAGAACGTCATCACGGCCATTACTACGGCCACTTCGAGAACGGAGAGAAGAACCGAGACGAAGATCACCCCGTTAAATGCGGTCCGGCTCAAAAGCATCATGCAGAAGTACACGAGGGTCATGCACAACATGACGAGAACGACGGTGACCCACGTGCCGATGAACTTGCCGACGATAAAATCCACGCGGCTGATCGGCTTCGAGAGTATGTTGGGGAGTATCCCCTTCTCCCTCTCCCGCGAGTAGGATCCCGCAGCAATCAGAACGACGAGAAGCACCCCGAATACGGAGATCGAGGCGAGTCCGATGTCGACGATGATTTTCTGCTGCGCGCCGACGGCCAACGGGGCGAGAACGTACGACGAGACCATGAGGAGAAATGCGAAAACCAAAACGACGAGGAGAACTCGCTCCTTTACGTATCCCTTTATCGTATACCTGGCCACCGTCAGCGCCGGTATGCTCGTCTTAGTGGGTCTCTGCATAGATCATCTCTTCGATTTCGGTCGCCAGTTTCTTCGAACCCTGTTGCGAGACCTCGGTGAGGGTCTCGATGAGGTAGTCTTCAAGGCTGAATTTCAGCGGCTTGATCTCCAGGACGTCCCCGCCGAACGCGTAGACTTTCGATATGAGCTGTTTGACGACTCCCCTTCCCTCACACCTCAAAACCACCGCCTCCGGATTTCCGTAAACGAGTTCGATCCCCTTCTCGAGCCGGTCGAACATCCTCGGATCCACGCCCGAGGCGGTGACCTCCACGGGAGTCGATTTCTGTTTGTAGATCTCGCCGAGCGCGAGGCACCTTTGTATTTTGCCGCCGCTCAAGATCCCTACGCGGTCGCAAACGGCCTCCACGTCGGGAACGATGTGCGAGCTCATCAGGATCGTCTTCCCCTGCTCCTTGAGCGAGAGGAGAAGCTGTCTCAGCTGCCTTCTTCCCACGGGGTCCAACCCCGTGTACGGTTCGTCGAGGATGAGAAGCTCGGGCTCGTTCATGAGAGCCACTGCGATCCCAAGCCTCTGGCGCATCCCTTTGGAGTACGTCTTGACCTTGACTCGCGCCTTCGCCTCCAAACCCACCACCGCGAGCAAACGCTCCTTGCGCGCGCGGATGACATCGGGAGGAAGCCTGAAGAGCTCGCCGATGAGCTGGAGCATCTCCCCCGCGTTCAAGAACGGATAGAGACCCGTTTCTTCACCGAGAAAACCGACACGCGAGAGCGCGCTCCGTGTGGCGCCGTCCTCTTCGAAAAGACGAACCCGCCCCGAATCCGGCCGCAGGAGCCCGAGGATGAGCCGCATCGTCGTTGTCTTCCCCGCCCCGTTTTGGCCGAGAAGCCCAAAGACCTCGCCCCGCTCGATACGGAGCGAAAGCCCCTCGAGAACCTGGTGCTTCCGCGCGAGGAACCCTCTCGAGTAGGTTTTCGTGACATTATCCAGTTCCAGTACCGTCATGGTCGATATCTTTCCGTCCCTGGGTTACGACAGGCGCTATGCAGATTTCGTACCCGTACAGCCAAAGAAAAAAGGCGAAAGATCCTTGAATCTCCCGCCTTTTTCTCGGCTGTCCTGGGGTCCGATTAGGAACCGCTCGAGAGCGTTATGATCGTGGCCGATTTCCCATAGCCATCGATCGTGTAGCCCACGTTGACGCCACCTTGGACGATGGGCACGTATCCAGTCTCGCCCGGCGACGCCGCAGCGGCGCCCCACTGGGGCTCAGAGGCGACCTTGGTGAACGGGTTCGAGAGGAGAAGCGCGCCCGGCAGCAAGTCCTCAATCGTGTCGCCGCTCGGCAGAGCGTCGCCATTATCCGTGGCGTACACGCCGTTGTTCTGAACGGAAAAGTCCTCAGCGGCGAGCTGAACCGTATGACAGTTCGCTTTCGTCGAAGCTTCCTTCGCACGCGCTTGCATGCTGATGAAGTTCGGAATCGCAATCGCCGCGAGGATACCGATGATGACCACCACGATCATGAGCTCGATCAGGGTGAAACCTTTGTTGTTCATCGGACAAACCTCCCTTTTGGTTGTTAACTGAGTCGGTGTTTGATCATCCGACCGTCTTTCCGATCCTGCCCATCGATTTCGCAAGTAGCATGCCAATCGGAAGCTCTCATGGAGTCGCTCGCAACACGTTGAAACAACGCCAATTGTCTCGCGGCGCCGAAGCGCGGCGGCGCCGCTCCCAACCGATGCCCGCCGGAGCATACCTCCGCTTTTGCAATTGGCACTGTGCATGGATCAACCCACCGTCTCCTTCTTGCGGCACTTCTCGAGACCGTACCGCTGGATCTTCCTGTAGAGCGTCGACGCGTTTATACCGAGGATGGAGCTCGCGCGCTTCTTCTGCCAGTTTGTGTCTTCGAGCACCTTCAAGAGGTACTCTTTCTCGAGCTCGTCGAGCGTGACCTCCGCCCTGTCGGTGATGAGGCTCGTGTGGGCCTCGCCCCGTAAGCGGAGCTTGTCCGGAAGCGACTCCACCTGGATCTCCGACGTGTCCTCGAGGATCACGGCGCGTTCGATAGCGTTTTCGAGCTCACGGACATTCCCCGGCCAGCTGTAGTTGACGAGGATCTCCATAGCCTCTTTTGAGATCGTCTTCTGTGCGGCGGGAGCCATCCGTTCGTTGTACTTCTTGAGAAAGTGGTTCACGAGGAGCGGTACGTCGTCCTTGCGTTTCCGAAGCGGCGGAAGGTGAATGGGGATGACGTTGAGCCGGTAGAACAGGTCCGCGCGGAATTTCTCTTGGGACACCACTTTTTCGAGATCCGCGTTCGTCGCGGCGACGAGACGCACGTCGACTTTGATCGGGTTGGTGCCTCCGACCGGGATGATCTCCCGCTCCTGGAGCACCCTCAGAAGTTTCACCTGGATGGTCGGAGACGTCTCGCCCACCTCGTCGAGGAAAAACGTCCCGCCCTGGGCCACTTTGAAGAGCCCTTCCTTGTCGCGGATGGCGCCGGTAAAGGACCCCTTCACGTGACCGAAGAGCTCGCTCTCGAGAAGATTCTCGGGGAGCGCGCCGCAATTGATGCTCACAAAGGGGTTGTTCACACGCCTCGATTTGAAATGGATCTCCCTTGCGATGAGCTCTTTTCCCGTGCCGCTCTCGCCGAAGATGAGGATCGTGCTGTCGGTTTCGGCGACCTTCTCGACGAGCTTGAAGACCTTGTCCATCTCCTGGCTCTTGCCGATGATCGTCTTGAGATCGCCGGTTTTCTTGAGCTCTTTTCTGAGAATCATGTTCTCCGCCCGGACGCGTTTCATGTCGAGGGCGTTTCGCACCACGACCCGGATCTCCTCGTTTTTCGCCTGCTTGATCAGATAGTGGAAGGCCCCGTGGTTGACCGCTTCGATGGCGCTCTTCTGGGAGGCATACGCGGTCATGATGATGACGGGGATGGTCTGGTCGATCTTCTTCAACTCGGCGAGAAGCTCGATCCCGTCCATCCCCGACATTCTGATGTCCGTGATCACCAGATCGAACTTGGCGCTCTTGAACTGCTCCAGGGCCTTCGCCCCGCTAGCCACCACCGTGATCTGGTACCCCTCCTTGCGGAGCATGATGGACAGGAACTGACACATGCTTTTCTCGTCGTCTACGATGAGTATTCTTTCTCCAGCCATTCAGATTCCCCCGTTGCCTTTCCGCCCGGTTGCTATCGAGAGCCAACAGAGCTCAGTTCCTCGGTAACACTTTCTCTTTCCTCGCTCGTCCGTGCGGGAATGACGACCGAAAACTCGGCGCCCCCATCGGCCCGGTTCCGAGCCTCGATTCTGCCTCCGTGCGCTTCTACGATTTTGTTCGCTATGGCCAACCCGAGCCCGGTTCCTCCCTCTTTCGTGGTGAAGAAGGGCTCGAAGAGATGCGCCCTCGCCTCGTCCCCGATTCCGGGACCCTCATCCTGGAAAACGACCCTCGCCTGGCCGTCCGCCGTCTTCTTCGTTTCGATGACGAGCTTTCCGGACCCGCGCATGGCTTCGCACGCGTTGATGGCGAGGTTCAACATCACTTGCTTCATCTGCTCCTCGTCGAACTCGACGACGACGTCGCCGCTGCCGCAGCGGACCTCCGTCTCCACTCCCTTTTTGACGGCCGGGTCGTTGCCAAGGAGCATGAGCACTTCATCGAGACACTTCGCTACCGACACGGTCTGCCGCTTGGGCGGTCGCAGCCGGGCGAACTCCAGAAAATCGTTGATGATCCTGTTCAGCCGGTCGGATTCCTGCATGACAAGCTGCATCAGCCGCCTGTCGTCGCCCGACAGCTCGAGTTCGTTGTACAGCATCTCGATCGAGCCGCTGATCGACGCGAGCGGGTTCCGGATCTCGTGCGCGATCCCTGCGGAGAGTTCTCCGATGGCGGCGAGCCGGTCGGCCTTCCTCATCCTTTCTTCCATTTCGCGAACGTCGGTGAGATCCTTGAAAATGGCGATCACGCCCCTCTTGATCCCTCCGTCGTCCTTCAAAATCGAAATGCTCAACCCCAGGGGGAGGTGCGAACCGTTGTGGCGTTTCACTGTGATCTCGTGCCTGAGCTTCCCCTGCTCGGTCTCGAGCGCTCGGAGGATCTCACAGGCGAACTCGGGCATCAGAGGGTCGAACGCGGCCTCGACCTGGAGCCCGGCGATGTCGTTCTTGTCCACCCCGAGGATCTGTTCGGCGGTGGGGTTGACGGTGAGGATCCTCCCCTTGGAATCGACGACGAGCACGCCGCTGCTCATGTGTTCGAGGATCCTGTCCGTATCCACTTTGAGCTGCTTGAGCTTTGTTCTGGCGTGTTCGAGCTGCCGTCCTTTGTGCCCCGCCCGTTGCGCGAGGTAGCCGGCCACCGCCCCGACCACGAAAAACACCGACACGTGGAGGTATGCCCGTATGAACAGGGTCGCTGCAGCGGGCGGGCCGAGCCCCTTTTGCACCGCCGGGGACAGGATCCCTCCCGCTTCGAGGACTCCGTAACCGGTGTAACAGAGCGAGGCGAGAAGGGCGATCCCGAGCCCCCCGTGGATCTGGAGCAGCATCGCTGCGGCGATGATGGAAAGACCGAAAACCAGTGAGAACTGGCTCGTGACCCCTCCGCTGCAGTGAACGATACCGGTCTCGATGAGAACATCGATGATCATGAGCGTCCACAACGCCGGCACCAGCGGGAGCCCCAGTTTGAGGCCGAAGAACAGCGCTCCGCCGACGGCGTAGCCGAGCAGGAGCAGCACGTACAGGGGGCCGACGTCGACGCTCACCTGCGTGAGCTGAACGATCATGATCCCCGCGCCCACGATGAGCGTGAGAATGATCGCACGCAGTCCCAGAAAGGTCGTGATGCTCCGGGCGCTCGGCGCCGTGCCCTGTGACGCGAGAAACCCCATCGATTATCCCCCTCCGATGACGTTGATCAGTTTGAACATCGGGAGGTACATGGCGATGAGCATTCCCCCGACGAGGAGACCCATGAGCACGATCATCACCGGCTCGATGATCGAGGTGAGCTGTTCCACAGCCGTATCGACTTCGTCGTCGTAGAAGTTGGCGATCTTTTCGAGCATTTCGTCCAGCGCACCCGTCTGTTCGCCGACGCCGATCATCTGCGTCACCATGGGCGGAAAGACGCCGCACTGCTTTAGAGGCTCGGCGATCGTTTCCCCCTGGCTGATGCTCTGCCTCGTGGCGTATATCGCCTTTTCGACGACCTTGTTGCCCGCCGTTCTCGCCGTTATATCGAGCCCGCCCAGAATGGGAACGCCGCTCGATATCAGCGTGCTCAGCGTTCTGGTAAAGCGGGCGATGGCGGCTTTCCGTATCACCGCCCCCAGAATCGGCACTTTCAGGGTCAGCGTATCGATTTTCATTTTCCCCGCCTCCGTCGCCTTGAACCGCTTGAACCCGAACACCGCGGTCCCGATGACGAGCAGCAGCACGTACCACCGGCTTCTCAGGAAATTGCTCAGCCCGAGAACGATCTTGGTGGGGAGCGGCAGCTCCCCGCCGAAGTCGGAGAACATCTTGGCAAAGGTCGGGATGATGAACATCAACATGAACATCGTGGCCCCGACGGCGACGACGCCGACCACCGTCGGGTACGTCATCGCGCTCTTCACCTTGCG
>Ga0315288_10008962_pt1 | contig 12619 bp, 9 predicted proteins | sample YL17G11_20_MG_FD_203454 | JGI IMG/M metagenome (GOLD analysis project Ga0315288, IMG submission 203454) | Sediment microbial communities from Yellowstone Lake, YNP, Wyoming, USA - YL17G11_20 | ecosystem: Environmental > Aquatic > Freshwater > Lake > Sediment | place: USA: Wyoming | collected...
CTAAAGTAAACATGGTATAACCACAATCTACTGCATCTTTCAAATCTTTTATCTCTTTTACATGGTCAGCATCTGCCCCAAATGGGCCTTCATACCCGGCTTCAAAACATCCCCAAATCGCATCGTCCAATACTTTCTGCCAATTTCTCTCCGTCCGAGCCATCTCTCTAACCGATTGCTGAGCTAAAATTGGAAAAATATTTTTATCTTTAAAGGCTTGGAGGTGAGCTGGAGTAGCTATTCCCAAACGATCTCCAGTGCCAAAAGAAGATTGAAGACCACAAAAAGAAGGATTGAGATAAGGAAATATTTCTCGTAGTAGAGTAAGATTATAATGGTTTAAATTACATATCTTGATGATCAATTCATTCTGGTTTACTTCTTTTTCTTCTAAAACGCTACCTTCAAATTTTCGCGCAACAACATCTACAGAAGATACTATAAGATACTTTTTCTTTTTATCTTTTACCACAAAAAAACAATTTTCTCTCTCTAACTTTACAGAAGGAGGGTAAACAATATACCTATCCCCATAATGTTTATTAAAATACTTTAAAATTCCCTGCTTGTTCATTAATTTCTCCTTTTAAATTGAATAACCACATTTGATTTTCATACATCAACGCTTTTGTTGTTCTAACCCCTCCATTATAGGACATCTGTCCGCTCGAAACAAGATTTCCTACAGCTTTGCATATTATCCGCTCAAAGACTTCAAACCTGCTTCCTTCTGACAAAATTTTCCTTCCGTCATATACTGGCCCTCCATTCGAAGTAAGTAGAGAAGTTTCACAAGTTTATAATTACTTTTCTATCTCCTCTCCTAAATAGACTTCCACGCCTTTACAGGTGGGGATTTCCCGCTAGATTAAACTTCAATAAGTCAGCTACATTATGCAACTTTAGTCTAATCTTTATTAATACAGATTCGTGAAGTGCTTTTCTTTTTTTACTATTACAATTTTATTTTATAAATGTACAGGTAAAAGGTCACCACCATAATCAATTACTCCAATCTTACATTTATCACCCTGTATATCTAATGCTATATTTATAGCTTCCTGAACTGATTCAGCATGAATAAAGCCAAATTTTTCTTTTTGTGTTATTGTAAGTCCAGGAGAAACACAGATTATTGAAACTTTTCTCTTATGATGTGCATGAATAAAAAGGGCTGCCAAACCAACTTCATCGTTAATTTTATTATTTAGGGATAATTCCATTAGTTCGTCATATGTTAAATTACCATATTTTTCTAAAATCGGATGACTGGAAGAAATTCCTTCAGGGAATCTCCCTACAAGAATCAGAGTTCCTCCTTGATTTGTACCCCGCAACGAATAGGTCACCGCTTTATCACCCTGCCAATAATCTAAATCAGCAGGATAAGCATTAACTATTACTACATCAGCTAATTTTTTGATCGGCACTTCATAAACTTCCTTAGCAAACTTAATTCCATAACGATGGGCGATAACCAGATCACCCCCAACAACCTCATAGATTTGTTTATTGGTCCCAAGAATAAAGTTTATAATATAGTTAAGGCCAGCTTTGTTTGCAATAAATTCAATCTCTGCACGAACTCTGTTATTAATTGTACCAGCAATATCAAGATACTGAGAGTCCTTTGCTGCCATCAGATGCGTAGCAGCAGTTGTTTCCCAACCACAAATTCCCGGTTGAACTATTTTCCCACCTCCTGACCAACCTGCCTCTGAATGTGGCACTATACTTCCGATCCCTATAGAAAAATCAGCTTCAGTAATTTTTTTATTAACAACCATTTTAATATTATTTGATGTTCTCCCAAGATCGATTAATTGTTCTGGGTCCGCCCATTCATGATTAAATATTCTGACAGATTCTACAGTCTCAGCCCCAAAAGTGTCAATTATCTCATCATGAGTCATATATCTATGTGTCCCTAATGCTATAAGAATGGTAATGTCTTGTTTTTTAATACCTAATTTTGTTAATTCTTTAATGACCAGAGGTATTAATCTTTTTTTAGGAGTAGGCCTTGTAAGGTCATCAACTATCAATAATACCTTCATCCCACTGTGTAAAGTTTTATTTAATGGTAATGCTCCAATAGGGTTATAAAAGGCTTTCTTGATATAAAATTCATCATCTTCTTTTTGGTTAACTTTTTTAGGCTCAATATAATAACAGTAATTTTCTTCCGGTACTAAAAAATGTATATCTTCTTTCCCATAGGCAATCTTTATCTCTTTATTTTTCATAAATAATCATCATTCCTGACACATCATTTTGCGATATTTTTTATTTTTACCCCTAATGTTCTAATAATGTTTGAGAACATCATCATCAAGTAGAATATAGACGAATCCATTACTAATACTAATACATTTAATATCAATTATCTCGATTATGATCGTATCTCCAGGCTCTACTCTTCAACATAAACTGGACCAGTATTAAGGATATAGATAAATCTTTGTTTACACGTTCATATTACAGAATATTTCTATAATAAGTCGTTATATCTAAGGTATAAAATTATATATTTGGCTTTAAATAATAGTGGGGCTGTACTATAAATTTTGTCCAGCCCCAGCTAAAATTCACATCTAATAAATATATTATTTACGAATAGCCGCTGCAATAGCCTGTTCGAAAATCTCAAGTCCTTCCTTTAAAGCTTCTTCAGTTATCACCAGAGGGGGACATACTTTAATAGTTGCTCCAGAACCCACCGGCGCAAAGAATAATAAACCATTTTCCATCGAAATTCTTACTATATCATGCGCAAGATCTGTATCAATCTCTTTGGTTCCGTCTTTAACAATAATAATTCCCCAAACAAGTCCAATGCCTCGGAAATGGCCTATTATGTTAGGATATTTTTTTTGAAGCTTTTTTAAAGCTTCTTCGCATATTTTACCTAAAATGGCTGCTCTTTCTACTAGATTATTATTTAAGATATAATTTATACTAGCCAAGGCAGCAGCAGAGCATATGGGATTTCCAGTATGTGTGCTAGTCATCTCATTCGGTCCATACAAGTTCATGATTTCCTCCCGACCAATTACCGCTGACAAGGGCATACCACTTGAAATACCTTTACCACAACAAATTATATCGGGAATAATACCATAATGTTCAAAACCAAACAATCTACCGGTTCGACCAAAGCCTGCCTGCACTTCATCAAAGATAAGAACGATATTAAATTGGTCACAAAATTCTCTTAGCTTTCTGGCAAATCCTGGTGGCATTAATTCAACCCAACCACCTTGGAAAGTTTCAGACATAATTCCTGCTATTTGTGCAGGTTTAATATTCTTTTCCCGCAAATAAAATAAGAACTTATTAAAACACTCACCATCCGAATAGGTAGGATCGTTAACATCGGCCCAAGAATATTTGAAGCTATTGGGATAAGGAACCTGATTAATATCAGGATCTAAATTTACTATCCATTCCTTGGCTTTTGGTGAACCGCCAGCCTGTTGGGCACCTAAAGTCCGTCCATGAAATGCGTCATCAAAAGTAATAATTTTAATTTTTTCTTTACCACCTACTTTTTGCCCCTGTGTTCTCGCAAGTTTTATAGCACATTCGGTAGCTTCTGAACCTGTGGTTAGTAGAAATACTTTCTTTAGTGGCTCGGGAGATATATCTGCAAGTTTTTTAACAAGTTTACCTCGTATTTCGCTGGGAAAACAATAGTTAAATAATAAACCATGTTCCGCTTGTTTAATAATCGCCTTTTTAACCTCAGGGTTACCATGTCCGGCGTTGGCAACAACTACTCCCGAACTGAAGTCTATCCATTTATTACCAAATTTGTCATAAACATTAAACCCCTCAGCTTTATCCCAAACAACAAGGGGCTGCCCACTCATAGAACGCGGTTCATATTTCCGTAGTTCCTCAATAATTTCCAAAGATTCAGGAACTGGTATTTTAGTAACAATTCTTCTATTTTTTGTCTCTACTTTTTTTACATCTTTAGGAATTAAGTCAAAACTCTTAGCCATAAATAGCTCCTCCTTAAATTTTAATGTAGTTAGTATAGCAAATTATACTATTTTTACTCCTTAATTAAAAAATAATTTTCTCTTTACTCTATATTAATACAAGTCAACCTTTAACTGCGCCAGCTGTTAAACCTTGTACTATATACTTTTGAAATAAAATAATAAAGATAAAGGCGGGTATAGAAGCTAAAAATCCATAAGCGCACATTTGATTCCAAGAAATATTTAAGTCTGTTATAAAATCTACTGCACCCACAGAGATATTCTTGGCCGCCGAGGTTACTGCAAGAATCTGACCAAATAAGAACTCATTCCAAGTCCACATAAAGGTTATGATTGAAGCAGCCGCAAGACCATTAAAACTAATTGGAAAAATAATTAGTCTAAATGCTTGAAATCTACTACAGCCATCGATTCTGGCAGCTTCATCTAATTCTTTTGGAATGCTTTCAAAAAAACCTTTCATAATCCAGATAAAAAATGGAAGCGTTAGATAGATATTTACTATAATTAACCCAAGTAAATTATCAATAAGGCCTAACTTACTCATCATTAAATATAATGGTACAATCAAAGAAATTGGTGGAAAGATTCTTACCGCCAAGATACAAAACATGATAAATGAACTACCTTTATATTTATAACGTGCAAAACTAAAAGCGGCAATTGTCCCAACTAAAATACAGATAATTGTCGTGACAAGGGCAACAACCATTGTATTACGAAAATAATACAATGTCGGACGTCCTTTAAAAATAGTTATAAAATTTCTCAAAGTAGGGTGCTTAATAATATAAGTAGGTCTATCGGAATATACTTCAGTGTTGGTTTTAAATCCGGTTATAATCATCCAGTAAAGGGGAAAAATAGCTACTAATAGATAACAGAGCAACACGAGATAAGCCAAAATTTTACCACGATATTTTTTCACTTTTTTCCAAAAAGTACCGGATGAGTGTATTTTGCCAAGGTCATTACTGGACATATATATATCATTATTTATCAAATTTGAAAACATATTTTACACATCCTTTACTTCAGTTCATCTCCTGGGCATATTCTAATAATAATTAGTCCTAAATACTTTAGTATAAAACAATACTATCAATATTGTTATTATAACCATTATCACTGATAAAGCAGATGAATATCCAAATCGAAGAAATTGGAAAGCATTATTATAAATGTAAGTAACCAACAACTCAGTTGCATCGCCCGGTCCACCGCGGGTTAGTGTAAAAACAATATCAAAAGTACGAAACGCAAATGCGGTTGAAATTAATAAAGTTACCATCATCGTTGGTTTAAGTAAAGGTAGGGTAACTTTGGTAAACTGTTTCCAATTCGATGCTCCGTCAATTGAGGCTGCTTCGTACAATTCTTGAGGTATACTTTTTAATCCAGCTAAAAGAAGAACTATAACAAAAGGAATATCAATCCATGCATGAACTATTATTAAAGATGCTAACGCAAGTGAACCGTTAGAAAGCCATGATAAAGGCTGTGAAATTAATCCACAGCGAAGTAAAAGGTCATTTAGAATACCCATAACGTCATTGTACATCCATTTCCAAGTGATAGAAGCAACAACTGGGGGAATTGCCCATGGCCAAAGAGCTATAGTTCGTAAAAATCCAGTAAATCTTAAATTTTTATTTAAGGCTAATGCAATAATCATCCCAACAGTAAAAGAAATTGCTACTGCACCGAGAGTATAAATTAAAGAATTCCTTGTATAGCGGAAAAAATTAATATCAGTAAAGATTTCAAAAAAGTTTTTTTGGCCAACGAATTTTGCTTGCATTGTAATACCAAATTCAGTCATGCTCATATATATTACCCGTAATACCGGATAAACGGCAACCATTAACAGTATCAGCAAACTCGGCAAAGTAATAAGAAAACCATAGCGTGATTCTGATATTCGATCAAAAAAATGGACTTTATTGGTATTTTTCTTGACTGATGATATAAAAGGATTAAACATAATGTGATCCTCTTGTATAAGTAAGATAGAGAGGGAGGAGTTTATATAACCTCCTCCCTCTTGTTCACAAGCTATCATTGAGTCAAAAACTTCTTTCTTATTTTTGTTTTAATTGTTTATTGATCTCAGTTTGGGCATCATCCAACGCTTTTTGAGCCGTTTTATCTCCAGTGAGAGCATTCTGAATTTCTTTGATTACAATCTTGTAAACCATTCCTTGATCTGCGAAGATTTCTGTTTTTGTATCTTTCAATGATTCCTTGACAACGTTCAAATAGTCAACTTTCAGGTTCTTGATCACTTCTTCATCAGATAAGACCGATAAATTCCAGGGTTCATTGGTTTCAAGTAATATTTCATTAACAGCAGCCTGTCTACTACGATAGTAATCACACCAAATAAAGGCAGACTCTTGCTTATTAGAGAAATGGCTAACCCCCCACATGTTAATTTCAAGATTAGATGTAGATGGTCCACCTTCATAAGCAACTGGTTGTGCGGCAATACCTACATCATCAGCAATACCGGACTGTTCTTTATTGGTAATATCAGCATAGAAAGAAGTGGGTTCAATAATCATGGCTACCTTGCCACCTTTAAAGAGATCCTCGCTATCACCGTGCTGATAAGAGGTTACTGACTGCGGTACAACTTTCCACTCGTTTCTCATCTTTACCAATCGTTCAAGTGCTTTTACCGCACCTGGAGAATTAAAAACAATACTACCGTCATCTTGAACTACTTTTTCACCAAGCAGATACATGTTGGTCATCAGAGTATAAGCCCCATCTTGAACACCGCCACCGGAGAAGGCAAAACCATATTGGTCAATAACACCGTCACCATCTTTATCAACTGTCAGCTTTTTAGCTATCTCGTCAAATTCAGCCCAAGTCTTAGGCGGAGCATTGAACCCAGCAGCCTTTAATATGCTTGGGCGGTAATATAATGCAGTTAGAATTCTTGATACCTGTGGCACACAATAGACATGTCCATCAACTTCAATACTCTTTCTTAAGCCAGGTGAAAACTCTTTCCATGTATCTTCAGTCCATAAGAAATCCAATGGTTCAAGCCAACCGGCTTTAACAAAAGCAACATAGAGAGTTGCATCAAGTGGCACGATATCCACAGCTGGCGATTTAGCAAGAAAAATTGCCTGCAATTTTGGATACATTTGTTCATCGGGAAGACCTACAAATTCCATATCAACACCAGTCATAGCTGTAAAGATTTCACCATTTTTCACCGTGGCAGGGTCCCATTCTAGCCCCCCCCAGTTATAAGCAACAATCTTCTTAGCTCCTGATTCAGTAACTGCCTGTTTGGCTCCTTGGGGCAATGCATATGTTTTACTGGTTATTCTTGGGGCAATTGGATTCCATTCAATCGTTGTCTTAGCGAATAAAATTCCAGACACTCCTAAAAGTATAGTTAAAATACAGATCAACAACACTGGGTTTAAAATTCTTTTTTTGTTATTTAACAAAATAACTTACCTCCTAATATAAATATTTTTAGTGAACAAATTCACACTTTTTTACAAAATCGACCCAAATTCTAAGATAATTTTTCAAAAGTGTGAGCTAACTATATCAAATTTTCACCTCCCTTCTAATTTCTTTAAAATCATCTTTAATTTTCTTTTTGAGTAATATAGTATTAAAACTATGATAATAAGTTACTATTTATCATACAACAACTAATTATTAATTCTTTTAGCTATCCCTAAGGCCACTCAATATTGACATTATCAACTATTAAACCCCTTTTCTTTCAAATTTAGAGAGATAACAATAACTTTTACTTACACTACTACTTCAACAAGTATCAGTATCTAAAGATGTTAGCAGGCACTTGTTTTCTTTAGTAATATAGCCTATTAAAGATTACCCGTCAATAGCTTAAGCATTTTATTAATTAAGATTATTCATCTTCATCCTATATAACTCTATCTCTTTACTACTTGAGGATTAACTATTGCCCTAGGTAGCTCTCTCTTTAAAACGGAGAGCACTGCTTGAGCGACCTTGGTTTTTAACTCAACATAGGACTCTTCTGAGTAAAAAGATATGTGGGGGGTAATAATTAGATTGTCTAATTGTAATAGAGAACTATTCCAATCAGGAGGTTCTTTCTCCATTACATCTACAGCTGCACCAGCAATCCATCTATTTTTCAGGGCTTGATAAAGGGCTTTCTCATCAACAACAGATCCTCGGGAAGTATTTATTAAATAAGCTGTTTTTTTCATTTTCTTTAGCTCATTCTCACCAAAGAAATGCCTTGTCTCGGTTGTTAAGGGAACATGAATGGAGACAAAATCTGAATCGGACAATAACTGAGAAAATTCAACCAGTTTTATTCCTCCATCAACTTTGGAAACATAGGGGTCATAAGCGATAATTTTAAAACCAAATCCTGAAGTTTTTTGAGCTACCATACTACCAATTCTACCCAAGCCAAAAAGACCTAAAGTTTTACCCTGAGTTCGGAAGAGAGGCTTAGCCAGCGTGAAATCCCATCTTTTTTCTCTTCTTTTTCTATCCAATAAAGTTATTCCTCGCGCACAAGCTAGAATCAGGGCTATAGTATGAGTAGAGACCTCATCAACACAATAATCGGGAACATTCGCCACAGTAATCTTATGTTCAGTAGCTGCTTCTACATCAATATTGTCTACTCCTACCCCATAGCGAGCGATTACCTTACACCTCTTCAATGATTCAATCACCCTTCTATTCATGGGGGCATATTGATTAATTATTCCATCAGCATCTTTTGCTACTTCTATCACTTCATCCTCTGTATTGCATTGAGCTAAAATAAACTCCGGATCAATTTCACTTAATACTTTCCTCTCAATTTCTACAGAATGGTGATCACAATCGGTTATTACAATTCTTGGGCGCTTGTTATTCATTGATCCTCCTAACATGAATTCTTAAAATATAAATTTACTCTCTAATAAAACTTCTCCATCTACTCTATACCCCTGAATAGGCGTTAAATCCCCCATCTATGGGAACGATAATACCAGTTACAAATTTTGAGGCATCAGAAGCAAGCCAGATACAGGCTCCGATTAAATCCTCTGGATCACCAAATTTTCCCATAGGAGTATGAGATATGATAGATTTTGCCCGGGGAGTGAGATTTTTATTTTCATCCAAAAGTAAATAACGATTTTGTTGAGTGAGGAGAAATCCTGGAGCAATAGCATTAACCCTTAACTTATTATTATATTCCTGGGCAAAGTGATTTGCCAGCCACTGGGTGAAATTGCTAACAGCAGCTTTTACGGCTGAGTATCCAGCTGTTCTAGTTAAGGGCCGAAAGGCACTCATTGAAGATATATTTATAATAGATCCTCCTTCTTTATTTTTTACCATATGCTTTCCAAATACCTGACAAGGAAGTATAGATCCTCCAAAGAGATTAAGTCCCACAACTTTTTCTAGTGAGGGTAAAGGTAAATCAAAAAAACTTAGTTCTTTGGAGGTAGTTGCCTCTTTAATATTCCCTCCTGCTGCATTAATAAGGATGTCTATTTTATTAAAATCCTTAATGATTTCTTTATAACATTCATTTATTTTCTTAATATCCAGCACATCCATATAATACCCTTTTATCTTTATTCCTTCTTCTTGTAATTTATGGGCAACTTTATCGGCATTAACAATATCACATAGAGCAACCTCAGCTCCAGCCTTCCCTAACCCTTTGGCAATGGCAGAACCTAAAATACCTGCTCCTCCGGTAATTACAGCTTTTTTCCCTTCAAGGCTAAACATATTTAGAATTTCCATTCACTTGCCCCCTTAATTAGGAATATTTATTTAAATAAATATTTTAGGAAAATTTACGTATAAAGTCATTTATAACAATAATGATCTTTAGATTACTGATTATAATATTACCGCTATAAATATGGACAAAAATATTAACTATAAAAATTACTACTTAATTTAATTACCTCTTATTTCTCCAGGAAGTATTTTTCTAATAAATGTATATAATTATTATTTAAAAAATAAAATTTAAAAACTTAATCTGTTTTTTGGTTTGAGTAACAGTACTATCTTTGAACCCTGCCCGATGCTGCTCCTCCGGCTAAGCTTTTTACTTCCTCTACCGAAAGTAAAGGTAAATCACCAGGTATAGAATGCTTAAGACAAGATGCCGCTACTGCAAACTCAAGGGACTCCTTATCGTTCGGTAGGTGATTAAGACCATAAATTAAACCGGCGGCAAAGGTATCTCCTGTTCCTACTCTATCTATAATATTATGAATTTCATATTTTTTGGAAATAAGAAACTCCTTCCGATTGTTAATTACTGCTGACCATCCGTTATAATCTGCAGAATGGCTTTCCCTTAAGGTGATAGCAATTTTCTGGAGATGGGGATATAAACTAAGAACTTTATCAGTTAACTCTTGATACTGCTGAATTTGAAGTTCACCTGATTCGACATCTATATTTACTTTTACCCCCAGAGATTTTTGACAATCCTCTTCATTTCCCAAGGCAATATCCACATATTTAACTAACTCACCCATTACCTCAGGGGCAGATTTCCCATATTTCCATAAATTTTTTCTAAAGTTAAGATCACAGGAAATCGTGATGCCTTTTTCTCTCGCTTTTTTTACTGCTTCTAAGGAAAGCTCTGAGGCCGAAAGAGAAATAGCCGGAGTAATTCCCGTAATATGAAACCAATTCACTTCATCAAATACCTTATCCCAGTTAACATCACCAGGTCTTGCCTCGGCAATAGCTGAATACGAACGATCATAGATAACCACAGAGGGTCTTTGATTAGCTCCATTCTCTAAAAAGTAGATACCTAATCGGTTTCCTTTTCTTATAATAAGTGAAGTATCAACACCTTGTCTTTTTAGTTCTCTAACACAAGCATCTCCGATTGCATTTTTAGGAATTACCGAAACATAGGCTACCTCCAAACCAAATCGGGCCAGTCCAACGGCTACATTTGCCTCCCCCCCTCCAAAGGTAGCTTCCAAAAGAGGGCTCTGAAAAAATCTTTCGCCATGGGGTGGTTTAAGTCTCAACATTATTTCACCAAAGGTGATATACTTTTTCATTGCCTTCTCCCTTTCAAAAATTATTTTTGTAAGAGATGAATAGCAAATCCGGATATCTCTTGGTCAATATAAACTGCCTTAAGTTTACCCTTATCTTCTTTCGCAGTTTCGGGAAGAATGGAAATTCCTTTTGTTTTTAAGTAAGCTATGGCCCTATGAATATCATTAGTGGCCATAGCAATATGTCCATGCTTTCCCAAATATTGGTTTTTCATAACCTCAAATCCGGACCCAGCAAAAATAGAACTCGTTCCTTCTTTAATGGGAAAATAAAAAAGACGTGAAAGTAGGTTTGCAGAATCAAAAGCTTTATCTTTATTTTCCTCATTTATCCCCAGGTGGAAAAATTCAAAACCCAGCATGGTAGAAACCGCTTCCTGGGTAAGTCTGGTAATCTCATCAAATTTACCCGAAGAAATAAGGTTATCCTTTACCATCCAACTACCACCACAGGCATGTACTTTATTGTTAGATAGATAAGAAGATAAGTTATTCAGGCTAATCCCTCCGGTGGGAATAAACTTTATCCCAGAATAAGGGGCTGACATAGCTTCGAGAAGTTCTAATCCTCCGGATGCTTCAGCAGGAAAAAATTTCACTACCTCAATTCCTCTCTCCAGAGCCATCTCAATCTGGGTGGGGTTATTGATACCAGGAGTTACCGGAATGCTCTTTTCTATACAATAATCCACTACTTTTGGGTTAAAACCTGGTGAAACAATAAATTTTGCACCGGCAGAAACTGCCTTTTTTACCTGTTCGACGGTTAATACGGTTCCCGCTCCCACTAAAAGTTGGGGAAGTTCTCGGTTTAAGATTTTAATTGACTCCTCTGCAGCAGAAGTTCTGAAGGTAATCTCAGCAATGGGGAGATCACCATCCATAAGTGCCCTACCCAGGGGAAGAGCATTTTCGGCTTTTTCAATTTTAACTACCGGGACAATTCCCAGCTCACCGATTTTCTCAAGAATGTTATTCATAAAAATGGTCTCCTTTTTGTATTAATCTTAATTTAATTAATGTTTCAGCGGTAATTCGAGCGGCAGTATCCGGGTCAGGCAAGGGAAGTATCTCTGCGGAGACATATCCCTGGTAATCTATCTTTTTTAAAGTTTCTATTACTTTTTTAAAATCAAGATGGCCACAACCTGGGGCCCAGCGGTTACTATCGGCAAAATGGACATGGGTAATATAATCTTTGGCTTGAATAATGCTATCGTAAATAGATACCTCTTCAATGTTCATATGAAAAGTGTCAATTAGTAATCCTAAATTATTTACTCCTACTCGTTTGATAAATTCAATCCCTTCAGAAATAGTGTTAATAAAATTGCTTTCATATCTGTTCACAGGCTCTAAGGTGAGCTTTATATTATATTCTTTTGCCCGTTCAGCACATTTCTTCAAACAATCAATAGTCCATTCTTCAGCTTTTTCTCGATCAACACTTTCTTCGATCTTCCCTCTTATTAGACCAATAATCACTTGAGCTTTGAAATAGGAAGCAAATATTATCTG
>Ga0315288_10008963_pt1 | contig 12619 bp, 9 predicted proteins | sample YL17G11_20_MG_FD_203454 | JGI IMG/M metagenome (GOLD analysis project Ga0315288, IMG submission 203454) | Sediment microbial communities from Yellowstone Lake, YNP, Wyoming, USA - YL17G11_20 | ecosystem: Environmental > Aquatic > Freshwater > Lake > Sediment | place: USA: Wyoming | collected...
CACAGGGTTCTGGTAATGATTTGCTAGACATTACTAGCACCACACCTTCGGCTCGTGCTACGGATAACATTATTACATTGAATTCCCCATATAATATTGATGCTAGTGCCGCAGAGTGGCTTTATGCTGGTTCCATTACACAGAATGGTGGGGATGTAGTGTATTCGGGGCTAGTGGTGGTTGGTGCTGTTTATGGTACTACCACTCTTCAGGTTGTTCAGGATAATGTTTTGTATGATGGAGACACTCCATTTTGGGGTACTGGTATTAATGCTGATGCGGCTGCAAATATTCTGTGTCGTATGCTTATTATGACTCGGGATGCGGGTGCTGATATTGATGGTAAGCGTATTCGTGTTTATGCAAGAGAATGGGGTGCGACATTTGCAGAATTTGAAGTTACCATGGGTTTGGGTAACGCAGTTGCGGCTATCTTTACCTCTCAGGATTTGAACAATCAGACGGTTGTTGGTACTGTTGCTACTTGGACTACTATCACAAATACTGAGGGTTATCAGACTATTGACCTTCAGAATGGTGATGGAGCACAGCCATATTATTCTAAGTGGACTAAAGACACTTATAGTATTAATCAACTCTATGAGAGGGCTAAGTATATTGCAAGGCGTGGCACTTCTCAGACAATTCATGGCATTGATGGTGAATTGTTTAGAGGTATTACTCACCAGTGGGCCTATGATGGCGAAGGTGGTGGTGGTACTGCCTTTGCAGAGGATGAACATCTTACATGGGGTACTGGTGTTACCGCAGGTGAGGCTATTCTTTTGGCTCTTTCTGATGTAGGTGCTACTGGTACTATGTGGGTACAGTTGATTAAGGGTGTTGCTCCTACTGACCCTATGACTATTACGGGAGTGACTTCTGGTAGAACTTGCGAAATTAATGGTGCAGTTACGGCTCGTTCGGTATCTCCTGTCTTTCTTGGTCAGTCTACGGGTGCGGCTATTATCGGTGCTTTCGGAATTGGTATTGACCCCGATGACCTTTCCAAGGATGATAAACTGTTTGATTTGACCAACACTCTTCGTACTCCTCCTAATAATGTTATTTTCTATGTGTATGGTCTTGAGATTGGTGATAGGGTTCTTGTCACTAACAATCAGTCTAATAACATTGATTTTGACCAGATGGTTCTCGGTACTGCTTTAACTGGTGCGACAGAGACTCAGGTAGATGTTGGTGCAGGTAATATTCCTGGTGATACCCCGCAAACAGGTTTTCTGCGGATTGCATTAGACTCTGGTATTTATAGGCAGGTTGCTTATACGGCACATGATGGTAATAGGTATTTCACTATTGGTTCAACTAGTTTTGTTGACCCTAATGATGCCGCTTCTAGCAATAATGTTTTTATTGGTTATATTGATAAGGTTGCTACGGCTGATACTGAGAGTGTTACTATTAAATATTCTGCCCCCCGTACAATGTTTGTTAGGGCAAGGTGGGGAGGTACTGCTCCTATTAAGACTTTTGAAAGTACGGCTGCTTTGGGTACAGGCGGTGGTTCGGCTACGGTTAATCGCATTTCTGATGAATAATACGGACGAGAGAAAGGTGGAGCGGTGTCCTTTGATAAAAAGTGTGGAGATTGCTCGGCTTGTTGTGTACTCCCTGAAGTTCCTGAGTTAAAGAAGCCGTGTAATGTATCCTGCTCCTATCTTTTAGGTGTGAGTGGGGGCGGTTGCTCAATTTATGAGAGCCGCCCTACCTCTTGCCGAGAGTTTAGGTGTCAATGGCTTGTGAATGAGTCTGCTCAGGATGACATGCGTCCTGACAGATGTGGTGTTATGTTTGAGAAACTCAAAGGTGAGCAGGTAGTTCTTGCTCTATTTTTGCCGGAGTCACGGTGTGATAAAGACCTCCCTAAAATTAGGGAAGTAATTAATGCTATTTTGAGGAATAATTTTGCGGTAGTTAGTAGTGGTGGAGTTTCAAATGCTCCTTTGATTTATCTCCCTAGTGGAGTGACAAAGGAAATGGTGAGAAAAAGTATGTGGAGATTCTGGCATCGTTTTGTGGAGACTCACGATGGCTGCTCCGTCATACACAACTGACCTTGCTGATATTTCTCTTGCTACTTCCGTAACAGGGTGGGCTGAACCAACCGCTACTGGTTGGACTGGTGGTGGTACTCCTGCTGTTGATGCTGACTACCCTTATATTGAAGGTAGTTCAACTACAAATTCGGTTCTTCAGGCTGCTACTAAGTCTGGTGTTGCCGCCTTATTTTATAATTATGGTAGTGGTGTTACTATACCCACAGATGGGGCTGTCTTAGTTTGGCAACTTTGTTACACAACCACTTTGATTGATTCGTATGCTAATGGTGGTTTGCGTGTAATGATTGGTAGTTCTCTCGCCGACTTTTATTCGTGGGATGTTGGTGGAAACAATGCTGGTCGTATGCCGTATGGTGGTTGGCAGAATTTTGCTGTTAACCCTACAGTTAGTGTTGATGATACTGCTGGTGCTCCTACTACCACAAGGCAGTATATTGGCTGTGCTATCAGCCTGACGGCTGGTGTTAGTAAGGGATACCCACATATTGTTGATGCTATACGATATGGTCGTTGTGAGGCTAGAATATATAATGGTGCAAGTGGTACTCCTGGGACATTCTCAGGTTTTGCTACTACTAATGATGCGGTAGGAGCAAGGTGGGGATTACTACAGGCTGTTAGTGGTGGTTATCTTTGGAAGGGACTACTTAATCTTGGATATAGTGCCGCAGTATATTTTACTGATTCTAATAAAGTTATTCTGATTGATGACACTAGAAAGGTTACGGCTAGTTTTAATAAGATTGAGATTCGTAATGCAAGCAGTACGGTTAATTGGACTAATATTTTATTCCAATGCACCTCTCCTGCTACAACGGCTAGTCGTGGTAAGTTTGAGGTTATTGATAATTGTGATGTTAATTTAACTGGCTGTAATTTTATTGACATGGATACTTTTATATTCATGTCTAGCAGTTCAGTTCTTGGTTGCACCTTTATGCGGTGTAATGAAATTACAGCGGCAGGAGCAGATTTTACTGGCTCTATTATTGCTACCCCTACAGTAGCCGCAGATAGTTATGGACTTGGATGGAATTCGTCTACTGACCCTGATGGTTACTTGGATAACACTTATTTTTCTAAGGGTACTAATTCTCATCACGCAATTACTTTTGGTACTAGTTCTCCTACAACGATGACTTTAAGAGGAATCACATTTTCTGGTTTTGGTTCTAGTAATAACCAGAATGATTCAACCTTAAGGTTTCTTAGAACGACTGGAACAATCACAGTAAATTTGATTGGCTGTTCTGGCACTATTACTTATAAGAAAGAGTCTGGTGCTACAATTGTTTTTGTGAGTGACCCTGTTACTATTAATGTTACAGTTCAAGAGGCTGATGGTACGCTTATTAGTGACGCTAGAGTAATGCTTAAGGCTAAGGATGCTACTGGTCCTTTCCCGTTTGAAGAGTCTGTTACTATTGTTAACGCTAGTACTACGGCTACTGTCACTCACACCGGTCATGGTATGTTAACCAATGACAAGGTACTTATTCAAGGTGCTTCTTTGTGGCAGAATAATGGTATATTTTCTATTACTAGAACTAGTGATAATGAGTATACTTATACATTACCAGAAGCACCTGGAAGTAGTCCTACTGGTACTATTATTGCTACTTTTGTGGCAGTATATGGAACTACTACTCTTGGTGTTCTTACTGCTTCTAGGGTGTATAGTTCTGACCAGCTGGTTACTGGATGGGCTAGAAAATCATCGTCTGCTCCTTACTATAAGGAAGGACCTTTGAGTGGTACTGTTGATTCGGAATCTGGTGCGGAACTTACCGCCATTCTTTCACCTGACGATTAGAGGAGTATTATGCCTGATTATCAAGAACTTTATAATTCGTTGGCTCGTGTTGTTGAAAGTATGCAAAATAGAATTACTATGCTAGAAACAGATTTAAGGCTGTGTGATGTGAAGGAAAAACAGTGGATGCAGGAACGGGAAAATCAACAGCAGATTTTTCAACAGATGCTTACGGTTAAAAATGCAGAGCATAATCATATTCTTGAGGAGAATCAGCGGCTTCGTGAAAGGCTTGAACAACTTAGTAGTGGGTTATAATGGCTATTTCAGTAAATTGGGCTACTAAAGTCATTACTGTTCCTAGAGCAGATATGACTCTTATTCAGTCTAGTCCTTTTGAGGTTCGTCAACTTAATCTTGATGACTTCAGAATGGCATTGAAAAACCTTGAGGATAATGAAGAGGGTATTCCTTTCTTAGACACACACCGACACAATACTGAGGTTTCAGTTGGTGGTGTTGTGTTGGCTATGGTTATTGAAATTATTAATGGCTACACGATTACATTTGAGGATGGTCAGTATGCTGTTAATCTTGTTGGGGCTAATAGTAATATAGTTGATGTTGTGAATATTAATCAAGTTTCTTTACGGTCATTTAATTCTGCTGGTTTGCAGATTGTTTCTGTTGGTAGTGGTTTAACTACTGAAGAACATGATAGATTGATGGCTACCGCAGTTGAGACTGGTGGTAAACTAGAAGATGTTGAGGATGCTGTTTCTACTGCAAATGCTAATATTTTAGATTTGCTTTCTGACCTTGGTTTTGTTAAAGACATTGAGGGTGGTAAGTGGGAGATTGATGGCGATGAAATGATATTTTATAGAGCCGATAATTTAACTGAGGTTGCTCGGTTTACTATTACTAGGGATACAGATGGTAATCCTATTATGAGAGAGCGAATATGAACAGTCTAATACTGCGTGGCTATGGTCAGTATGATAGGATTATTACAAGAGGATATGGTACTGGTTGGTTAGGTGTATTTAGAGCGGAGATTGTTCGTTTTGTTTCTAGGATTGCTAGAACTATGTCGTTTGAATCTAAGATAGAGCGAGGCTGCTAATGAATCTTGATGCTCCTATTGCTTTAGATAAGACTTTTGAGGTAGAATTAGCTGATAGGGTATTGAATTACGAGTATATTGGTGCTAAAAAAGAGATTACGTTAGAGACCAGATTAGCGAGAACAAAAACAATGGTAACTGAACTGGTTACTGAGGAGTTCACATGACGATAGAACCTAAGGTTTATGAAGGTGATGAGGGTACTGTTTTATATTTCGATACAAAAGAAGTTATTACTGGTGCAACTGATTTAGCTCTTTATGTAATGAAACCGGATAAATCTTTAGCAACTTGGACTCCTTCTATTGACGGGACAATGAAACTGAAGTATACTACAGGACCAGGAGACATTCCTGATGGACTGTCCGGTGTGTATTTGATTCAGCCTAAGCTGACGATAAGTGGGTGGAGTGGTAGAGGTACGACAGTTAAGTTGACGGTTTATCCAAAATTTGATTAGTATAACGATGTTAGAACAAAAGGCGAGAAGAAAAGAATATGATAAGAAATATCGTCTTGCTCATTTGGATAAGGAACGGGAAAGAGTCAGACGATACTATGATGCTCATAAGAAAGAGATAGCCGCTCAGAAGAGAGTATTACGGTATGGATTATCCCAGGTTGAATTTGAACGATTATTTACAGTACAGGATGGTGGTTGTGCTATTTGTGGAAAAAAAGAGTGGAGTATAAAGCCGCCACAGATTGACCATAATCATAAGACTGGAAAAGTACGAGGGATTCTTTGTTACAAGTGTAATATTGCATGTGGGTTGTTAGATGAGGATGTTGAACGAGTCCAGGGATTACTAGAGTATTTAAAAAAATTTAGGTAAGGAAGCCCCTGATGCCAGGACAGTCCTTCGCTCAGCAGTACAACAGAGTTAAGCTTGAGGTTCAAGCTCAGGGTGCTGTTGCGTCTACTAAGCAATTAAATAAAGCTTTTGATATGACCTATGAGAAGATGCAGAAGCAAATTACTTCGTCTGGTTATCTTCTCCTTTCTTTAAAACGAATTGCTACCTACACTACTATTTTTTCGTTTTTTGGTGGTCTTGCTCGGCTTGTTAGTGGTGCGATTGAAACAGAGAGACGCTTTGCTGAAGTCTCTACTCTGGTTGCAAATAGTAATAAAGACCTAGTGGCCTCTCTTCAGCGGGTTACGGCAGAATTATCTCAGCTTGACCCTCATCTTGGTAGTACAGCAGACCTTGCTAAAGGTTTGTATGAGATTATGTCTGCTGGTTACCAAGACCCCGCTGAGGGTATGGAAATTCTTAAAGTTGCGGCTGAGTATGCTAAAGGTGGTATGACCGATTTAGGTACCTCTGCGGCTGCTTTAACTTCTGTTTTGAAGGCTTATGGTAAAGGTGCGGATGAGGCTAGGACTGTTAGTGACGTTTTGTTTCAATCGGTTATGGAAGGTAAATACCACGTTGAAGAATTGAATGGTGCTTTAGGTAATGTTTTGCCTACCGCTTCTATTATGGGTGTTAGTATTGAAGAGGTGGGTGCAGCTCTTGCTACATTATCTAATCGTGGTTTGTCTGCTAATGAGTCTGCTACTGCTTTAAATAGAATGTTGCTGTCTTTCTTGAAGCCTGGACGGGGTGCGGTTGAAGTATTTAGGAAACTTGGAATTGAGTATGGTATCAATGCTCTTAAGGCTAGAGGATTAGGTGGAGCGTTAGAAGATTTAAGACGAGCCATGGTATCTGGTGACCAGAATATTCAGAAGATAATTCAAAGAGAAAGCGGTTTGAGAGCTACTTTTGTTTTGGCTCAGAATGGTTATGAGGAATATATTGCTACTCTTGGACGTGAACAAAAAGCAATGGAGGGTATGGGTACTACCCACGAAGCGTTCCAGAAGATTGCTCAGACAACATCTGAAGAAATTAAAGCTATGTGGGTTTCCTTCCAACAGGCTATGAATACTCAGATGAAGTATAAAGGTGAATTGAATACCGTTATTAAGGCTATGAATTGGTTTGGTACTAATGCTGTTTTAAATATAAAGCAACTTGGAGCTATGGCAATTGGTTGGGCAGCCGTTAGAACGGCTCTTGTCAGTACTACTAATCGGTTTACTGCACATAATAATGTTATTGATGCCAATAGTGGTGTGATTGCTGGAAATAATGCTTTGATGGGTACGGCTGAAAAAAGATTAGGTACTGAACGTATTGCTATGGCTTCTAACTACCAAGTTATGATTGATGGTACGAAGAATAAAAGAACACAAATGAAGCTGTATAGGGAATTTGATAAAGAATACGCTAAGTTGCCTCAGAAGTATGCGGATGAATCAAAGGCTTTGCATGCTAATAATGCCGCTATGATGGCGAGTAATGCTACTAGGCAAACTTCTATTATAAGATTGCAGAAGTGGATGGGAGCTCTTTCTGCCGCCCTTATGGTTATTCAAGTGGTTATTATTGCGTATCAACTTTTGAATAGTGTGATTAATTCTTGGAAGGCAGCCTTAGACCGTTCTATGGAGGCTATGGTTCAGTCTAGTAACGCAATTGCTAATAAAAGAAAAGAACTTAAACTTCTTATTGCGGCTCAAAAAGAGGCTACTGGAGAAGAGATTAAATATAGTGATATGGTTTATAGGGCTCAACAAGTTGCGATATTGGCTACTATTGAAAAATTAAAGAAACTGAATTTTAAACAAGTTTTGGCGGTTTATCGAAAAGCGGCAGAGTCGGGTTATATGACTCAGCCGTTGACTGAATCTTTAGGTGAAAAATACGGTATTGGTAATAAGAATCTTTATCAAGAAGATAGGGTAGCTCTTAAAGCTTTTATTGATACCCTATTAAAAGGTTTACCGGTTCAAGATGATTATCGGGATGTTCTTTTAGCTATAGCAAGAGATACAGGAGAGTTTGCTAAAGCACAGGCTGCGATAAACTCGGAAATGAAAGAAGGAGTTGACCTTCTTAAAAATTACACTCTTGTTGGTATAAGAGCGTCTAGGATGTTTGAGCAGTTTAGGTCTCCTTCTATGGGAGAAACAACCGCTGAAACTATTATGGCTACTATTCCTAAAGATGAAATAAAGGCTATGATTGATGTGTTTACTGAGTTAGATAAAATTTTAAGTTCTAAAGGGGATACTGACCTTGCTAAAGGTAAGTACAATGAGGTTGTTGAAGCTATTGGTGGTTTGGAGCAAGTAGAAATATATACTAAGTCTATTAAAGATAATATGGAAGTCTGGAAGGCAGCCTTTGCTGGATGGGATACGGCAGCTTTTAGACGTAAAGTAGAAGAGTGGACTAATAGTATGCAGACTGGTATTGAGAAAGTTACAATGTCTGCTGAAACTGTACGGACAGTGGTTGCTGGTTTGCCTAATGTTTGGAAGATTTGGCAAGAAGTAACAGGTGGAGCGGATAAATCCGCTTTCGCTAATTTTTCGGAGATGAGCGATGTTCTTGAGCAGTTACAAAATGTATGGCCTAAGTTTGCTGAGTCGGTTAAAAAGTCTGCTCCTGAAACCTATAAATTGATTATGGAACTTTTCTCTGCGATGGATAAAGATAAAGAAATTAAAAAGCAAGAGAAGATTTATGAAGATTATTATGCTTGGATACGGGATGAACTAGTTAAAGGTGCTGGTGAAATCGCATCTTTACAGAAAAAAGCGGATGATGATAAGATTGGTGCTCAATGGGAGACAGCTAAGGCAGCTTTTAAGATTACCGAGAACGAATTAAATGACAGATTAAAAAAGTTGCTTGATTCGGGTAAACTTGAAACAAAGGCGATTGAATTAGATTTGCTTCGTAGGAAACAAATTATTGCGGAAGGTTATGCTAAATTTAATGCTATTGTTGTTGCTGGCTTAGAAAAGTGGATTCAAGAGGAATATACTTCAATTAAATCTGGCAATGATTCTTGGTTAGAACGACTTGATATTATTAAAAAAGTTTCTCAGGATATGAATAGGGCTATGAAAGAACTCGGTATTGACACGGCTTCTCTTTCTGAGGAGCAACTTGAAATGATACGAAAAATTTGGAATAAAAAATGGGGAGAGATAACAGATGAGGCCAAGAAAAAAATTGATGATTTAGATTATCTTAAGAGAATTTTCTCCTCTTTTGGTAGATTATTTAGTACGTTGGCTTCTGGTTTAAGAGAAGTAGCGGATGCCTTTGGTATTCAGGGTGCGGCAGTTACGAAGGTTATTGACCTTTTTGAAGGTCTTTCAAAAGCGGCTGAGATGGCGGTAACTGCTATTGATACCTTACAAGCAATTGAGGAAGCTGGTACTTACATGTCTGATTTTGCAAAAGGTATATCAAAGGCTGCCGCCACTTTAAATATTGTTGCGGCAGCTATAGTTGTTGTTGGTACTCTTTTTAGATTTATTTTTGGAAAAAGTAAGGCTCAGAAAGAGGCTGAACGATTCCAGAAGTTAATTAAGCAAATTCAGATAGACCTTGGTTCTCTCGGTGAAGTTAGTGCGAGTGTAGCAGAAGATATTGCTACCCTTTCTAAGAAGATTGGTATGACTAATGCGGTACTTTTTAATTTAGGTAAGTTAATTAGCGATACCGGTCTTTCTCTTGCTAATTTTAGTGTCTATGTCACTAAGCTTATTCAACTTTTTCCTAAGATTAATCAGATGAGTAGGTATTATAAGGACCAGATTGAAGCCGCTAACACGGCTGTTTCCGAGATGATTACATATCTACAAGATATGGGTCAGGAAGGTACGAGAGCGTTTCTTAATGTAATTGAGGCGGCTAGAAAAACTGGTCAGACTATTAAGGCTCTTGATGATTATATTTTTGGTTGGTTAGAAAAAGGAATTGATGGTATTAAGAAGTTTATTGCTGGTATAGATTTGAGTTCGATTACAGGTGGATTAGATGACCCTAATGGTTTATTTAATAAGATTAATAAACAGATAGAAGATTTTGGAAATAGTGCAAAGACTATTGGTTCTTATTTTGATGACTCCTTTGGTAATCTTTTAACTTTGGTTAAAGACCTTGGACTCGAAGGAGATAAAGCCTTTGTTGGTTTGATTACAAAAGTTCGTTTACTTGGTTTGAATCTTGCTCAGGTCAATGATTATGTTTATGGTATGTTGACAGAGGGAGTTGGTGGTTTAGATAAAATGATTGCTAGGATTAATTTTGGTCCTCTGGAAGAAACATATACAGCTATGAAAAAGAATGAGGAGGAACTAAAGAAGGTTCAAGATGAACTCCTTGTTGCTATGCAGACGTTTGAGCCTGTTAGTAAGATTCAGGAAAAGATTGATGAACTCACTTTGGCTATCAGTACTGCTAAATTTGAAATTGGTAGTATGAGTGATGAAATGAAGGCCAAATTCCTCCCCACTATGGAGAGGGCAGGATTCTTAATTCTCCAGACGTTCAATGCTTTTATTTCTCAAGGTAAATCCGCTAGTGAGGCATTTGAGTCTATTATAGGGCCTTTGTCTGCTTTGAGGGAAAAATACGCTATGCTGGGTGTTGAAGCTGACGATGCTTTAACAATGTTGTTTAGACTGGCTGACCTTTACAAAATTAATGAAGGTATGATTGCTTCTATTGATGGCGTTAGACAGGTTCTTGCCGCTTTGGGTAATACTGGTTTCTTAACGGCTGATTCACTTCAGGCTGTGGCTGCTGATGCGGCTGATATGTTTGACCAACTTCAGGGTGCGGGTCTTTCGCAGAAGGAAGCCCTGATGTTTATTGCTCCTACTTTGGCTGATATGGTTTATTATGCCGAGCAGTATGGTTTTCAATTGGATGCGGCTACTCTTGCTTTAATTGAGCAAGCCAAAGAACTTGGTGTGTATAAGGATAGGCAACTTAGTTTGAGTGAGTCTATGGCAGAGGGATTTAATTCTGTTGTGGATGCTTTGGATAGAATTCTTGATAGTTTAAGAGGGGTTTACGGTAGTATTACTGAATTTGTAAATGGGATTGAAATTCCTGCTAACTTGGATACTATGAGAGAACAGCTTGCCGAACTTTATGGTCCTCAGTTGGAACGAGCAGGTAAAATGATGTTGGCATTATTTAATTCTCTCATCGCTCAAGGTAAGGATTATTTTGAAGCGTTGATGATGATTAAAGAGCCTTTAACTGACTTGAGAGAAAAGTATAAACTCCTTGGTTTGACTGGTAGCGAAGCCCTAGAACAATTGTTTAGTATTGTGGATGTTGAAGAGAAGTATGCTGGTCTAATTGATTCTCTTGATGGCATGAGACAGGTGTTACTTGCTCTTGGTAATACTAAATTCTTAAGTGAAGATATGCTTAATGAGGCTGGTTATCAAGCAAGTGAATTTTATAATACATTGGTTGCTGGTGGGATAGACTCTAAACAGGCTCTTGCTATGCTCTCTCCTATGCTTGCTGATATTGTGTATTTTGCGGCTCAGTATGGCTATAATATTGATACTGCTACCTTAGCGTTGATTGAGCAGGCTAAAGCCGCAGGAGTTTATCAGGAGCGGCAAAGAACTCTTCTTGAGATGCTAGAGTGGGGTTTTACAAGTCTTAATGCGGTTCTTGTTGGCTTACCCGATGCGATGGGTAGAGTTTGGAGGTCAATTCAAGATGGTAGTTTTGTTGCAGGGCATGCTTGGGATGGTTTTATAGCTACTGGTGATGCTGCTGTAGAGACGGCAAATAGAGTTGGTATTGCCCTAGCTCAGATGCCTACTATGGATTACGAATTAGGTGCTCCTCCCATTATTACTGCACGGAGAGGGTTGCCTGAGGTTGGTAATACGCAGTTAATTAGGGCTCACGAAGGAGAGTCTATTCTTCCTAAGAATCTTTCTGATGCTCTTAGAGGATTCTTTGGTGGTACTAGACCTTTGGGTAGTGGAAAGTCTGATTCTGGAATGGCTGAAGTTACTATCCAAATTGATGGAATGAGATTTTATAAGGCAGTTGCTCCCTATATAAAAACGGGTATGAAAAATATTGATATAGAGACTTCTGGTGAGGGAGTATTTTAATGGCTGGTAAAAATAGATTTCTATACGACCTTTTTGTGCGAGAGGGTGCTTACTCTCTTACTAACCCTACTGATGCAAACCCCTCTTTCCCTATGGAAAATATTAGAAACATATGGACTGACTGTGTGTATAAGGAAAGGATAGGTCAAACTAATGATGTTTTAATTGAAATTCTTTTACCGGCTGCTGTTTCTATTAGTTGTGTGGCTTTATTTGGTTTAAATTTAACTGCGGCTTATGAGACTTGTAAGATACAAAGATACTCTTCTGGTTGGGTTGATGTTGCTAATCTTGCATATGATATTACTAAGGGTCATGCAGTTGCTACTTTTTCTCCTGTTTCTACAAATCGAATACGGATTGATATAGCCGATTCAGGCAATACTGGCTTGATTCAGATAGGTACGGCTATTATTGGTAAGTATGTAGAACTTGACCACACTTTTGAGCATGGTGCAACTAAAGATTTGGATGACATTAACTCGGTACGTTATTCTAAAAAAGGTAATATTAGTATTGTGAGTGGGTATGGAATAGGAATAACTGGTGTTACTTATGAAGTTCTAGCGGCAGATGAAACGAAGCTAGAAGAAGTTTGGAATGCGGTTGGTAAAACTTACCCCTTTGCTTTTGTTGAGGATTCAAATAGTCAA
>Ga0315288_10008964_pt1 | contig 12619 bp, 10 predicted proteins | sample YL17G11_20_MG_FD_203454 | JGI IMG/M metagenome (GOLD analysis project Ga0315288, IMG submission 203454) | Sediment microbial communities from Yellowstone Lake, YNP, Wyoming, USA - YL17G11_20 | ecosystem: Environmental > Aquatic > Freshwater > Lake > Sediment | place: USA: Wyoming | collected...
GCACCTTGCGCGAACTATTCAACATCAGTGCCGGCGAGAACTTACCGATGCATCACTTAATCCAGTGGCATTCCGGGTACGTGGATGATTTGCGGAAGCAGTTCGGGGAGGTTGAGACGAGGGAGGAGTCGCCGCCGTCGGTGAAGAAGGCCAAGGTGCGGCTGGTGCATTCGAGGTGGCGGGAAGAAGGTCGAGGGCGTTGCGAGACGGCGCTGCTGATGATCCATGGGGACCGGGTGTACATTCTTCGGGCGACGGCGGATGCGGCGGGGTACGAAGAGACGCGGGCGGTGTTCGATGCGGTCGCGGGGTCGATCCGCTGGTTGAGATAAGGGCGGCTTGTCTTTGGATGGTGGCGGCTTATCCTTCATGCGGGTAGTCGCGGACAGGGTAAGAGAGGAACTGGCCATGAAACGCGCGGTTCAGAACATGAATGCGGACTGGCTGTATATGGCTTGCGATCTGAAGGCTGCGGGGAAGGCGAAATGCCCTGAGGGCAAGTTTGCGCGCGTGAGCGTGCCGCACACGAACATCGAGTTGCCGTATCACAACTTTTCGGAGCGGGAGCATTGTTTCGTGAGCTGGTACCGGAAGCATTTCGTGACGCCGAAGCTGCCGGCGGGGGCTCGCGTGATCGTGGACTTCGAGGCCGTGATGATCGCGGCGACGGTGTTTGTGAACGGCAGGCAGGTCGGGGCGGAGCACCAAGGCGGGTATACGCCCTTCAGCCACGATATCACGGAGCTGGTCAAGCCGGGGAAGAACGTGATGGCGGTACGGGTGGATTCGACGGAGCGGACGGACATCCCGCCTTATGGGAATGTCGTGGATTACCTGACGTTTGGGGGAATCTACCGCGACGTGACGCTGAGGTTGGTGGATGCGGTGTACATCGGGGACATTTTCGCGCGGCCGGGGGATGTGCTGAAGGATCGGAAGAGGCTGGAGGTCACGGCGCGGCTGGTGAACACGAGCGATCGGGCGCAGGCGGTGGCGGTGAGCGCGAAGCTGAAAGGCGGGACGGGCGCGGAGGTGACGACGCGGGTGATGGTGGCGGCCAAGTCGGAGGCCGACGTCGAGCTGACGATGGCGGACCTTGCGGGCATCGAGCTTTGGGAACTCGATCGGCCGAACCTGTACGGCGTGAGCGTTTCGCTGGACAACGGGGATCAGGTGAGGACTCGTGTGGGATTCCGGACGGCGGAGTTCCGCGAGGACGGGTGGTTTTACCTGAACGAGCGGCCGATGAAGCTGCGCGGGCTGGATCGGCATCAGACGTTTGCGTACGTGGGGCAGGCCGGGCCGGCGCGGATGCAGCGGAAGGACGCGGAGATCCTGCGGCATGAGCTGGCGTGCAATATTGTGAGGACGAGCCACTATCCGCAGTCGCCGCACTTCCTGGATCGGTGCGATGAGATCGGATTGCTGGTTCTGGAGGAGATTCCGGGGTGGCAGCACATCGGGGACCAGGCGTGGCAGGACATTTCGGTGCGGGACGTGGAGGCGATGATCGTGCGGGATCGGAATCACCCGTCGATCGTGTTGTGGGGAGTGCGGATCAACGAGTCGGCGGACAATCACGATTTGTACATGCACACGAACAGGATAGCGCACCGGCTGGACCCGACGCGCCAGACGGGCGGAATCCGGTGCATCTGGAACAGCGAACTGCTGGAGGACGTGTATACGATGAACGACTTCGGGTATGACGTGAAGCCGGCGGCGGCGCCGCGGTACCTGAATACCGAGTTCTGCGGGCACATGTACCCGACGAAGACGTTTGACCAGGAGGAGCGTGTGAGGCAGCACGCGCTTCACCATGCGCATGTTCAGAATCAGATCGGGGGGATGAAGAGCGCGGGGGGGATCGGGTGGTGCGCGTTCGACTACAACACGCACGATCTGTTCGGGTCGGGGGATCGGATCTGCTATCACGGGGTGATGGACATCTTCCGACAGCCGAAGTGTGCGGCGTATTTCTATGCTTCGCAGGTGGAGCCGGAGAAGCGGGTGGTGCTGGAGCCGGCGACGTATTGGAAGCAGGGTGACAAGAGCGGCGGCGGGGTGGAGCCGCTGGTGATCTTCAGCAACGTGGACGAAGTTGAGGTGTTCATCGGGGTGGAGTCGAGAGGGCGGTTCAAGCCGGCACGGGAGACGTATCCGAATCTTCCGCGGCCGCCGTTTGTGATCACGAATCTTGGGGCGACGTGGGGGAAGATGTGGGCGGATCTGCGGGTGGTGGGGTACATCGGCGGGAAGCAGGTGGCGGAGCGGCGGATTGCGTGCGATGGTGTTCCCGCACGGCTGGAGATGGTTGCGGATGACAAGGTGATTGTGGCGGACGGGGCGGACATGACGCGGGTGTCTTTGCGGATCACGGATCGGTTCGGGAACATTCTGCCGTTTGCGATGCAGCCGGTGGCGCTGAAGATCAGCGGGCCGGGTGTGCTGGTGGGGGAGAATCCGTTTTCGATGCCGGGTGGGCGCGGGGCGGTGTATGTTCGCGCGACGCGGAAGGCGGGGACGATCACCGTTAAGGCGGAGACGGCGCGACTCAAGCCGCAGACCCTCACCATCAAGAGCAGGCCCGCGTAGGCACTCGGTTTTTGGGCCGGTACCGCTGGGGGGGCATCGGCCAGAATTATTGTGGATTGTCGGGGATTTGGCTTGCGATTTGCAAGGGGGGGGGTAAACTGCCGTGCAGTCAGTGGGTCTCAGCATCGCTTCGCGGCAAGGCTGCAAGCACAATCACATAGGAGGCGGCCATGTTCAAACTGATCAGCAAGGTTCGACGATCCGATTTCAGTGCTCCTGGAACTTCCAGGTTCAGGACGGCCTTCGGACTGAACACCCCGGCGCGAGTAGCGATCCTGTCGATTGTCGCCATTTTCGCGCCTCAGCGAATCTCTAAAGGCGCAAGCAGCGCCGTGACGTTTCCAGGCGATACCACCCCCCCCATTGGCTTCTTCACCACCCCGAGCTGGCTCTTACACTTCGACGCCAGCCGGCTAGACCGCGGGATACCTCCCGCCGTCGTCTTGGTAAAGGGGATCGTGGTCAGCACGGAGAAGCCGGGCCCGTTCCTGCCCCAGGTCGTCGACTACGCCGCTGACTCGCCGCTGTCTTGTGTCTGGGCGATGGCCGACCCAGGGATCATTTTCAACTTCGTGGGGGACGTCGTCGTTAGCGAAGTCGGGGTCGTATTCACGGACAGCCGTGACGTCGGGGCCAGCATAACCTTAGAAGCATGGGGTGGTTTTGGGGGGACCGGTGGTTGCCTGGCTGACGTGAGCGCATTCCGAGGAAACGACGGGACATGTACCCGCAACTTTGCCGAGGACTGCTTCTTGGGCCTGAAAGGCCTGCAGGACATCAAGAGCATTCAATTGCGGTACAATGACCCTGTGCAAGGAATTGAGCTGGACATGCTCCGGTTCAATGCCTTCTCGGAGCCCGTGAAGTCCGTCCGCCAGAAGGACCTCTTCATCCCCCCCGCGATGGAATTGACCATTTGGCCCAGCACCCACAAGCCCCAAGACAACCGACTGACCGTCAGCAAGGTCTCAACCATCGCTCTCGCTGGCTCAATGGATAACTGGAACTCCACTCTCGACCTCACCAGCAACGATCTTATTGTCCAGGCTACACCCGAAACGCGCACGCAGAGCCTCGCGGAGCTCACCAACATGATCAAGTCCGCCCGAAACCCCCGCGGGCCCCTGTTGTGGACCGGCTGGGGTATCACCTCATCCACCGCAAGAACCGACGCCACGCAACTCACCGGCCTCGGCATCGCCCTCAATGAGAACCCCGACACACACGAGCCCCTGTACGGCACCTTTGACGGGCTCCCTGTCACCACCAACGATATCCTCGTCAAGTACACCTGGAATGGCGACGCCAACCTCGACGGCGTCATCAATGCCGACGATTACTTTCTGATCGACTCCAACTACATCCCCCAGAAGCGCGGCTGGTACAACGGCGATTTCAACTACGACTCCGTCATCAACGCCGACGATTACTTTCTGATCGACTCCGCGTTCCTCGGTCAAACCGGGCCGCTCTCGGCTGGCGGCGCTCGTCCTTCCACGGTTCCCGAACCGGCGGGATTGGCGCTTGTGGCCGGTGGGCTGTTGTCCCTGAGCGTGCGGCGTGGAGGAAAATCGCCGCACGGGCGTTGTCGGTGAGTGGGCAGCGGCGTGCTTGTCCGAGTCACTTCGCGTTTCCGTGACCTGCCTGTTTCGGAGCTTTGGGGGCGTCTTGCTCGGGTGCCTTCTTGGCCCAGTAGGCCTCGCGTCGCTTGCGGACGCTGGCGGGGAGCGGATTGGCCTTGATGAACTGGGCGGTGTCGTGGAGGAGGCGGAAGAAGGCGGGGAAATCCTCGGAGAAGATGTACAGGCGGATTTTGCGGACCTCGCCGGTCTTGTCGTCGCGTTTTCCTTCGGTGAGGACGAGGAAGTGGTTGCCGTTGCCGGCCTGTTTGACCTGGGCGGCGTAGGTTCGCGGCCCGACGGACTTGAAGTACTGCTGGAAGAGGATTTTCTCCTGCGGTTTGGCGCGTGATTCCCGCGGTTCCGGTTTGCCGTGCGATGTTGGGGCGTCTGCCATGCTGTCTCCTTTCAGGAGCGTGCCCGCACCGAACAGGCTCCGAGATACCCACGGTCATGTATGCCGATGGAGAGTTGGCCATCTGGCATGGAGGACAGGGTCAGTTGCTGTAGGTGCGAAGGACGCCGATGACGACGCCCTGGACGCGGCAGCGGTCGGCCTCGATGATCCGGGGTTCCATGGCGACGTTGGCGGGCTGGAGTCGGATGTGGGTGCCTTCGCGGTAGTAGCGTTTGAGGGTAGCCTCGCCGGTATCGAGGAGGGCGACGACCTGCTCGCCGTTGCGGGCGGATTCGCGGCGTTCGATGATGACGTAATCGCCGTCGCAGAGGTGGTCTTCGATCATGGAGTCGCCGCGGACTTTGAGGACATAGACGCCGGTGCGGGAGGCGAAGAGCTGTTCGAGGTCGATTTCTTCGCGGTTTTCGATGGCCTCGATGGGTGAGCCGGCGGCGATGGTGCCGAGGAGGGGGAGCTTGGTGTTGCGTTCTTCGTCGGGGAGCCTGTCATCGGTGATGATCTCCAGAGAGCGAGCCTTGTGGCGATCGCGTCGGAGGACGCGTTTTTTTTCGAGGGCATTGACGTGTTCAAAGATGGTGACTTTGCTGGTGCCGAGCTGATCGGCCAGCTCCTGCATGGTCGGGGCATAGCCATGGAGATGGCGGTAATTTCGGATGGCTACGATCACGTCGAGTTGTCGTGGGGTCAGGTTCATGGTTTGTTTCCTCATGTTGCCACTTATAATGTTGAGCGTTTGTAGAGGACGAAGCTGGCAGGGCCGCCGCGTCCGATGACTTACCGAAAAGTGCGGTCAGGCCGGTCAGCATGGCCTGCAGTTCCGCGGGTGCGAGGAAGGCCGGCCCGGCGCGGATTTTGTGAGGCGGGACACTGTAGAGCGATTGATGAGCAATCGCCCACGATGTCTGGCCGCCTGGCGGGGCGTTCATGTCCATGTCCGGCTCCCGAGTGAACCGATTCGCTTCCGGTTCGCAGTCTATTCGGGTTATCATTACCCTAACATTACGGTCGAGTCAAGGGAAAAAGGAGGAAAAACAGTGTCAGTGACGGAAAGTGGCGTCCGCTGAAGCGGCGGGGGGCTGCGAGCGATGCAGAAAGGCCGGCGGCGACCCTTGCGGGGTCGCCGCCGGCTGACGGGTGTTGCGGCCACACGTAAGCCGAATTCTGTTCCCAACGATAAGCATGGGGCCAGGCCCCAAGGCGGATCGAAGGGGGCGGTCATTTCTCTAGGGCGCGCGTTGCCGCGCGTCTCAAGCGACCTACCCGCGGAAGTGTGCCAGCCAGATGGCCGGGCACTGCCCAGGGCTTGGGCGACTTCCGCCTATTTGGTCTTTCTGACGGTGGGGTTTGCCATGCCGCCGGAGTCACCCCCGGCGCGGTGCGCTCTTACCGCACCATTTCACCCTTACCGGGAGCAGTTGCCAGTTGTCAGTTGCCAGCGACCGCGACTGGTCAATGGCAACTGATAACCAGCAACTGCTCCAGGCGGTATGTTTTCTGTTGCACTTTCCGTCGGATTGCTCCGCCTTGCTGTTGGCAAGCACCGTGCCCGGGGCTTGTCCGGATAGCCGGCGCAAGCCCCACAGTTCGGACTTTCCTCATCTTTCCGGGTCTTGGGACCCATGAAGGACGCGACCGCCTCGACGGCCGCAACACTGGAGTATTATACACGCTGGGTCGCGGGTTGGCTTGGGTCGGGCGGGTTTTCGTGCGCGGGGAGAGGCATGACGGCCTGCTGGATGAGGTTAGCGACGTGGTGGGCGGTGAGTTCGTAGGGGAGGATGACGGCACTGGCGCCTTGGGCGAGGAGGCGATCCCTGTGAGCGGCGTCGTCGGCGGTGGTGATGATCTGCGCATTGGGAGCAAGCTGACGACACAGGCGTGTGATGCCGGCGTTGTCGGTTCCCTTGAGCAGCATGTCGGGGATGGTGCAGGCGATGACTCTGGCCTCGTTTGCGTGGGCGTGTTCGAGGGTGCTGAGGCTGCTGATGTCGCCGAAGAGGGCCTGGACGCCGCGGGCCGCCAGACCGTTGACCACTTCACGGTTGAAATCGACGACGAGGAGATCGTGGAGGAGGGCGGTGTTGTGTTGGCGGAGCGATTGGACGAGGGCGTGAGCGGCGCGGTGGTAGCCGAGGACGACGATTTTGGGGCCGTGGCCATGGGGCGGCTGGATGTCAGGCTCGGAGGACCGGCGGCCGAACCATCGGGTGGAGACGAGCTCGAAGAGCTTGTAGAGGGGGTGGCTGTAACGGATGGCATAGGAGGAGAGGACGGCGGTGACGGCCATGGCGTAGATGGTGACGGTGACGGTCCGCTCGGCGATGTGTCCGTACTGTACGCCGATGGCGGCGATGACGAGGGAGAACTCGCTGATCTGGGCGAGATTGAGGGTGGTGATGAAGGCCGCGCGGGGTCCGGAGCCGGCGAGTTTGAGGAGGGGGTAGATGGAGAGGAATCGGGAGAGGATGACGAAGGCGACGATGCCGAGGAGGGGCAGGAGGATGTCGCGGGAGGGGGCGGTGATTTTCATGCCGAGGGAGACGAAGAAGAGCGTGAGGAAGAAGTCTCGGAGGGGCAGGGTTTTGGCGGTGACATGGACGCTGTAAGGGAAGGCGGAGATGCTGAGGCCGGCGATGAGGGCGCCCATTTCTTTTGAGAGGCCGGCCCATGCGGCGATGGTGGCGACGGAGGCGCACCAGGCGATGGAGACGGCGACGACCATTTCTGGAGCGGCGCGGATGAGCATGAAGACGCGTGCGAGGACGTATCGGCTGAGGAGGAAGCCGAAGAGGAGGAGAACGGCGGCGAGGAGGACGGCGCGGAGCATGGGACCGACGGTGGGGTTGGCGAAGTTAGGCTGGAAGGCGAGGATGAGGATGGCGTAGATATCCTGGATGACGAGGATGCCGACGGAGAGTCGGCCTGGGAGAGTGTCCAGCTCCATTTTATCGTAGAGGAGTTTGACGACGATGGCGGTGCTGGAGAGGCCGCAGAGGATGGCGAGGTAGAGGGCGTCGCAGTTGTGGGCGGAGACGCCGTAGCCCGCCATGTAGAAAATTGCCAGGCCGAGGGCAACGCAGACGGGGAACTGCCCGAAACCGGCGACGAGGAGTTGTCTGCCGGCGGCGAGGATCTGGGCGACGTTCATCTCCAGGCCGATGATGAAGAGAAGGAGGATCAAGCCGATCTCGGAGATGATTTCGATGTTGTCGGCGACGTTGACGAAGCTGAAGCCGAGTTGTGGTCCGACGATGGCGCCGGCGACGAGGTAGCCGAGAATGATGGGCTGGCGGAGGCGGTGTGCGAGCAGGCCGATCACTGTAGCGGCGATGATGGCCACAGCGATGTCGTGAAGCAGGAAGTGCATGGTTGGATTGTGACCATCGGGGAGGAGGTGTGCAACTGGGGGCCAGGCATGGGGGACCTTCGGGGCCGGGGACTCGCCTCGGCGAGGGGTTTGAGTATGATGTTTGGCCTTGGCGCAAGTGGGCGCCAGCGGTTGCGCGATTTGCAGATGGATGGTGGATGCAGAAACGAGCGGAGAAATCCGTGCAGCAGAAGCCCCCGGCGAAGCCGTCGGCCAAGCCCGCGGCCAAGCCCTCGGGCGAGGACGTGACCGACTTGAAGCCGGTAGCGCTGGGCCGCGCGTCGGACGAGGATCTGATGCGTCGGACGCAGCGGGGCGATCGGCAGGCATTCTCGTTGCTGTACGAGCGGTACAGCGCATCGGTGCTGTCGTACCTCTACCGGATGATGGGGAACGTGGAGGACGTGGAGTCGATTGCGCAGGAGGTGTTTCTGCGCGCGTTCCGGTTTGCGGCGACGTACCGGTATCCGCAGAAGTTGTCGACGTGGCTGTTCACGATCACACGGAACCTGGCGATCAACTACTCCCGCCGGCGGAAGCGCAGCCCCGTTCGGAACGTGACGGAGCTGAACCTGGACGGAGTTGACATCAATGGCGACCCGTACCAGGTTGCGCAGCGGGCGACGGATGACGTGGAGAAACAGGAGGAGATTGCGCGGGTCCTGAAGGCGTTGGACGATCTGCCGACGGACCAGAAGGAGGTGATCGTACTGGGGGTGTTCCAGGATCTGTCGTATGCGGAGATGGAGGAGATCACGGGCACGAAGGCGGTGACGCTGCGGTCGCGGATGTTCCATGGCCTGAAACGTCTGGGCCGGATGGTGGGGGGCCGGGGCAGCGTCGTCGGCGACGGGAAGGTCGAGGGGGCGCCAGGGCGGTGAAGAGTTATGTCCGAGGCACTGGGATTTGAGACCGATGAGTTCCTGAAGCTGTTGACGGAGGCGTTGCGCGCCGGGCCTGGGAGTCCGCAGTGGCATGAGGTGGTGACGCAGTTGCGGGCGCTGGATGCGAGCGAGACGGATGAATACCGGCTGTTGATCAGAGCGCGTGAGCGGCTGGAGAGTGGGCGGGAGTACCGGAGCGTGCGCGCGGGGCCGGGGTTCACGCGGAAGGTGATGGAGGGGGTGGATCGAGCGGGGGGGGAGAGGGCGCGGATGCCGTCGGCGGCGCTGATTGCGTGGCTGGCGGCGGGAGTGATTGTGGCGGTGGCGATCGCGGTGGTGGCGTGGCTGACGCGGGGAGCTTCGCCGGCGGTCGAGCAGGACCTTGGCTCGATGTATTTTTCGACGACTTCGATTTCGAGCGATTTTTCGCAGGGGATTCCGAGCGAATGGCGGAAATTCGGGCTGGAGCCGGTGGTGTCGGCGAAGGCGAAGGGGTTGCGCAGCGGATTCACCAAGGGGAAAGAGAAGGAATACCAAGGCGGCGGGATCGTGGCGGCGGGGGGGTTCGAGCCGGGCCAGAGTTTTGCCGTGGAGGCGGCGGTGCGGATCAGCAAGGCGAGCGCGCAGGTGGATCTGCGGCTTTTCGTGGCCCAGGACGCATTGTCGGACAGCACGTCCGCAGCGACGAGCCGCGGGGAGTTTGTGGCCGATCTACTGGACGGGCAGGTGAGCGTTTTCCGCCCGGACGGGACTCTGGCGGGCCAGCAGGCGGCGATGGGGCAGGGTGGGGACCTGGTTCACCTGTTGATCAAGATGGACCGGCGTAACGCGATCGTGGAGGTTGACGGGAGGCGGCTGTACGCGGGGCCGCACGGGCTGGCGGGGGACAAGCCGCGCTGGCCGGGGATACGCTTCCTGGCGACGGGATCGGAGAAGTCGCTGGAGGATGTGGTGGTGCAGTCGGTGAGAGTGCTCAAGCCGTGAAGGGACGGCGGTGGCCGGTCGCGGACGGCAGGCAGCAAATTACTGAATACGACAAAGATTCATGTCGACGACGGAAGACATAGCGGCAGGCGCGGGATCGGGCGTGGGGGCGTCGGACGTGGAGGCCGCGCGTTTCCTGCAGGAGGCGTACGGGAGGCTGCAGGCGGAGCTAGGGAAGGTGATTGTGGGGCAGCAGCGGGTGATCGAGGAGATCCTGATAGCGATCTTTGCGCGGGGGCATTGCCTGATGCAGGGGGTTCCGGGGCTGGCGAAGACCCTGCTGGTTTCGACGGTGGCGCAGGCGATGGACCTGTCGTTTCAGCGGATCCAGTTCACGCCGGACCTGATGCCGTCGGACATCACGGGGACGGACATACTGCAGGAGGATCCGGAGAGCGGGCGGCGGGGTTTTGAGTTTCAGAAGGGGCCGATTTTCGCGCACCTTCTGCTGGCGGACGAGATCAACCGGACGCCGCCGAAAACGCAGGCGGCGTTGCTGCAGGCGATGCAGGAGCGTCAGGTGACGGCGGGGAATCGGACGTTTGATCTGCCCGATCCTTTTTTTGTGCTGGCGACGCAGAACCCGATCGAGCAGGAGGGGACGTATCCGCTGCCGGAGGCGCAGCTGGACCGGTTCATGTTCATGGTTCTGGTGGATTATCCTGAACGTGGCGAAGAGCTGGAGATGCTGAAGCGGACGACGGGGGAGCCGGTGGCCCCGGTGCAGCACGTTCTGGACGGGCGGACGATCAAGAGGCTGCAATCGCTGGTGCGGCGGGCTCCGGTGGGGGAGCACGTGTACAACTTCGCGTTGGACATAGCGCGTGCGACGCGGCCGAGCGAATCGAGCGCGAGCGATTTTGTGCGACACTGGCTGAGCTGGGGCGCGGGTCCGCGAGCGGGGCAGTACATGATTCTGGCGGGGAAGGCGCGGGCGCTGATGCAGGGTCGGCTGTGCGTGACGATGGAGGACATCGAGACGGTGGCTGCGCCGGTGCTGCGGCACCGGATCATCGCGAACTTCAACGCGGAGGCCGAGGGCATCTCGGTCGAGCAGATCATCCATAAGGTGATGAGCCTGATTCCGCGCGGGCCGGGGGAACGGCTGCTGTGACCTGGAGGATACGAGGCCGCGGGGTGTGGTTGCAGTGAGAGATGGATGATGATCTACGACAGGCCGTGCTGGAGGCATCGGAGCGGCTGTGGGTGTGCCAGGAGGTTTCCCGCGTGTATGAGGACGTGGAAGCGGAGGTGAGCCGGCAGCGGCCGGCGTGCGCGATGTCGGGCGCGTGCTGCCGGTTCGAGGACGTCGGGCATCGGCTGTACGTGACGACGATGGAGGCGGCGGCGTTCGTGCACGACCTGCGTAGGATGCGGCAGATGGCGCATCGTCTGCGGCAGTCGATCAGGGGCTGGCAGGGGGAGGGCTGTCCGTTCCAGGTGGAGAAGCTGTGCGGGGTCCATGCGATCCGGCCGTTTGGATGCCGGATGTTCTTCTGTGATGCAAGTTCGGTGGAGTGGCAGCACGTGCAGTACGAGCGTTTTCACGGGGAACTGAAACGGCTGCACGAGGCGTTGGGGGTGGTGTATCAGTACATGGAGTGGCGGGAGGCGCTGCGGGGCGTAATCCTGCCGGCGGTGCAGGACGTTTGAAGGGTGTCGCTGGGTGGGCCGATTTTCTCCGGGAACCCTTTTGACAACGGAACGGCGTCCCTGCTACACTAGGGGCGTTGTGCGGCGAGATCGCGCGCACCCGGGAGTTCACAACAAGGCGGAGTTCATGAAAACGCTTTTCATCGCTCTTCTGACAGTAGGCATGTTTTTCGTTGCGAGCGGCTGCGCGACTCCGGCCCATAGCGCCGGCGTTCCTACGATCGAGTTCCCCAGCGAGAGAATGAGTGGTGAGAACGCGAACAACATGGTGCGGGCGTGGTATCTCGACAGCCGTATGCTGGCCGACGACATCAACAGCGTCTTACTCCTCGACTCGCCGAGCCTCCTGACGAAGTGGGATATCCGCTAGGGCCGTCTCCCGCCATTTCATCCGCTTGCGTGGCTTGTTTCGCAGCGAGAGGACGAGGAGACCGTCTATGGGGTTGGAGACTGCAGGCCATGTGAGTTGTGTCTGCGCGGGCACCAGAGCCAGTCCATCGCCCGGGCGGCGCTGCGCGAGCGTGCTGGGTCGGCGCTGCATGGCGGCGGTTGCCGCCGTTCTTGTGTTCGCACACGCGGGTGTCTGCGGTGCATCTGAGAGGAGCGAGAGGCCAGGCAAGTTACCGAAAATCCGCGTCGCCGCGGACGGGAAGCGCTTTGAGACGGCCGAGGGGGTTCCGTTTGTGCCGTTTGGCGTGAACTACTTCCGCCCCGGGACGGGCTGGGCGCCACAGTTGTGGAAGCAGTTCGACGCGGCGGCGACGAAGAAGGACCTGGCTCTGCTCAAGTCGATGGGGGGCAACTGCGTGCGTGTGTTCATCAGCGCCGGCTCGTTCTACCAGAAGGCAGGCGTGCTGGATGAAGAGGGGCTTGTCAAGTTCGACCAGTTTCTGGCTTTGGCTGAAGAGGCGGGGATCTACGTGCACCCGACGGGGCCGGATCACTGGGAAGGCTCGCCGGCGTGGGCGAGGGGTGATCGCTTCGCGGACGACCAGTCGCTGGCGGCGGAGGAATCATTCTGGCGGTTGTTTGCGGCCAGGTACAAGGGGCGGAGCGTGATTTTTGCATATGACTTGCTGAACGAGCCGCACATTCGATG
>Ga0315288_10008966_pt1 | contig 12618 bp, 12 predicted proteins | sample YL17G11_20_MG_FD_203454 | JGI IMG/M metagenome (GOLD analysis project Ga0315288, IMG submission 203454) | Sediment microbial communities from Yellowstone Lake, YNP, Wyoming, USA - YL17G11_20 | ecosystem: Environmental > Aquatic > Freshwater > Lake > Sediment | place: USA: Wyoming | collected...
CGCCGAAATAGACCCCATCCGGGTTGTAGCTTTCGATATCCTCGAAGTCGTAGAGGATCTTCCGATTGGTCGAGCAGAAGTCCCTGATCTGCTGGTTTCGCAGGTGGAGGTTGCCGCCCAGCCCCGTGCCGTCTAGATGTCCCGTCATGTAGACAAATGTCACGCTCGGGAAATCGCTCTCCAGCCCGCTCATCAGGCCGAGGTAGGCATCGATGTCCGCCCGGGTGGCGGAGCTCACCTGGCCGCACCAGGACCAGATGACGACGTTCACATCGGGATTTGCCGCGAGGTACGTACGTGTCGCGCCGGTCCAGGCCGTGCGGTCGGGGTTCCCGAGATCGCTCGCCCCCGCGAAGGGAGTGTCGCGCAGGTCGAGGGCGCCGCCGGTCCCTCCCGAGTTGAACGCGTACAGCGTTCCCTTGAATCCCACCAGGCCCGTCATGCCGGTGATGAGCTGGCTCCCGTGGGAGGTGTGCCCGTATGCGATGTGCAGCCTCGATTTTGCGCTCTCGATGCACTCCCGCGGGATCGAGGCGAGCGTGCGGCATTCGTGGTCGATGGTCATGCCGTTGACGGCAGGCGCGACGGGGCCCTCGGCGCAGCCCGCCAGGATCAGGGCGATGCAGGCTCCCGCGAGCGCCCGCCTCGCGCCATGGTCTTGCCTTCGCGGTGGTGTTCTCATCAGTCACCATTTGTAGCGCTCGCGTGGGAGCTTTTCCTGCCTCGGCGCCCGCATCAGCTCCGGCCCCTGCGCCGCCGAATCCCCTCCCGCTCATCCCACTGGACCTGCGGCAGCTCTCCCTCCCAGCTCACGCGAAACGGCACGCCGTAGACCTTCTCCAGGGCGGCGCTCGTGAGGACTTCCCGGGGCGAGCCCGACACCATGAAGCTCCCGTTCTTCAGCATGTGGATGGCGTCAGCGGCGATCGCGGCAGCCTGCGGGTTATGGCTCGTGTAGAGCACCGTGATCCCGCGCGAGCGCAGGCTCTTCAGCAGGCGGATGACGGCGAGCTGGTTGCCGGGGTCCAGCTGGCTCGCCGGCTCATCGAGGAGAAGCAGCGCGGGCGACTGGGCGAGGCTGCGAGCGATGAGCATAAGCTGGTATTCGCCGCCGCTCAGCGTGGCGATCGAGCGCTGGGCGAGCCGTGCGATCCCCGCCGCGGCCAGGGCCTCGCGGGCGATCCTCTCGTCCTTCCTGCCCGGCGCCTCGAGAGGCCGCAGGTGGGGGGCCCGGCCGAGCAGCACGTACTCCGTGACGGTGAAATCGAAGCGGACGTTCTCCCGCTGCGGCACCAGGCTCATCAGGGTGCCGCGCTCCCTGCGGCTGAGACCATCGAGCCGCCGTCCCGTGAGGAAGACCCCGCCGCGCGCGGGGCGTTTCCAGCCCAGGCAGATGTCGAGGAGGGTGGTCTTGCCCGATCCGTTGGGCCCGAGGATGGCGGCGATCGAGCCCTCCTCGATCTCGAGTGACAGGTTTCGAAGGACGCTCCGCCCGCCCGGGTGCGCGAACCACACCTTGCGAAGCTCGAGCAGGCTCATGCTCCCCTCCGCTTCCCGGCCGTTCCCATGAGAACGATGAAGACCACGGCGCCGACAAGCGAGGTGAGGATCCCCAGCGGGATCTCCGCGGGAAGGACCGTGCGGGCGATGTCGTCGCAGACGAGGATCGAGAGCGCGCCCATGAGCATGCCGGCGGGGAGCGCCCTGCGCGCATCGGTTCCCACGAGCCTTCGCGCCGCATGCGGGACCATGAGCCCGATCCAGCCGACAAGCCCGCTCACGGAGACGACTGCCGCCGTGGCCATCGTGGCGGCGAGCAGCAGCAGCAGGCGCTCGCGCTCGGGGGCCGTTCCCAGAGAATGCGCCACCCGGTCGTCGAGTGACAGCACGTTCAGCTTCCAGCGCAGGAGCGCCACGACCGCGAGCCCCGCGCCGACCGGCGGCAGGAGGAACAGGAGGCTCCTCCAGGTGACGCTCCATAGGCCGCCGAGGAGCCAGAAGGTGATCTCGGGCAGCTGCCGCACCGGGTCGGCCGCGAGCTTCAGCGCGCCAATGCCCGCCGCGAAGAGCGCCGAGACCGCGATGCCGGCGAGCACGAGACGCAGGATCCACCCGCCGAACCGGAACGCGCGCGCGAGCAGCCACGAAAGCGCGAGCCCGGCCAGCGCGAAGACGAGCGCGACCGCCTGCACGACGGCAGGCGACGCCGAAAAGGCCACGATGCAGAGAGCCGCCCCGAACGCGGCTCCCTGCGACACGCCGAGAAAGCCGGGCTCGACCAGCGGGTTGGCGAAGATCATCTGGAAGACTGTGCCCGCCGCCGCGAGGGACGCCCCCAGGAGGATGCCGGCGAGGATCCGGGGGAGCCTGAGCATGAGGACGAGCCGGCCGGCGAGCGGATCTCGGAGGAGCCCGCCGATCGAAATCAGCCCCGGGGCGGGGTAGCGGCCCAGAAGCAGCGAGGCGGCTGCTGTCAGGAGGAGGAGCAGGCTGAGCAGAGGGATGCGCGGGTCACTTCGCCGCAAGTGCCCCCTCCAGCCGGGGGAGGATCTCGGCGTCGATGACGGCTTGATCCAGCCCGTACAGCTCGCGGTAGAAGGAGGAGACCTCTTTTTTCAGATCCATGTCGGCGAACAGCTCGGGGTGCAGGGTTTTCGCGACCCACTCGAGGCCGAGGATCCAGCGGGTGTCGGGCTGGTCCCAGGAGTAGAAGTCCGCGGGGAAGGGAGCGAGGCGCGCCCTCCAGTTGCCGGACCCGCGAAGGCCCTCCACGACCTGGGGGGAGGGCTTCTGGTAGGAGATCAGCAGCACGACCTGCGGCTGCCAGGCGGCGACCTGCTCGAAGCTCACCTTGTTCCAGCCGGCGCCGATGCCGGCCGTCTTCCAGACCGGCTCGCCTCCCGCGGCCTCGACCATCAGCGTCTGGATCCATCCCACGGGAGGTACGCTGAAGGCGGCCGCGCCGTCGCGCTCGCTGTGCTGCAGCACGAGCGCTGCCGGCCTCGGCGCGCCCGCCGTCCTTTTCCTAATCGCGTCGACCCTCGCCTCGTAGTACCTGTTCACGAAAGCTGCCCGGGCCGGATCCTGGAACAGGTCCCCGAGCATCCGGATGTCGGAGGCGAACGCCCCGGGGGATTCGAGGTCCGCGTAGAGCACGGGGATGCCGATCGATTCGAGTGCGTCCCCGAGCTTCTCCTTCATGAACGACTTGAGGATGACCAGATCCGGCCTGATCGCGGCCAGTTGCTCGGGGCCGGCGCTGTTGTCGAATCGCTTCTTCTGGCCTGCCCGGGGGTCCAGGAGGGGATAGAAGTCTCCGAGGCCCTGGTCCGTGGACCCGATGCCCACGATTCGATCCTGGGCCTCGGGGAAGAGGTACACCGCGTTGACTGTCATCACCACGGCCCTGCCGGCGAGGACGATCCTCTCGGGCACCTTCTGGAAGGTGATGGTCCTGCCCAGCGCGTCCGTCACACGATAGGCTCCCGCTGTCACCGGCGCTGCCGGCAGCTCGGCTTTTCCTCCTGCCCAGGCATCGGGGAGCAGGAAGACGAGCAGGAGAAGCGATGCGAATGCGTGCTTCAGTGAACCCATGTCTCGTACTGCTCCTTCGTGTCGATGTCGCGCAGGATCGAGGCGTCCGGCCATTCGACCTCCCGGCAGTCGAACCCGCGGGCGATGTCCTTCATCCGCCCCGTGGCGGGGTCTGCGTTTCGCACCGCTTCCCGCATGCCTTCCGAGAAAAGGACCGGGTGGCCGCGGGTTCCATTGAAAACCGGAAAAACGGCTTGCGCCGGAACGCTCGCGAGAAGCGCCCGGTACACGGCGGGCCCGATGAAGGGCATGTCGCCAGGGGTGACGAAGAATCGGTCGGCGCCCGCCAGCGCCACGGCGCGCTGGATGGAGGAGAACATCCCGGACTCCCAGCCGGCATGTCGAACGGGAATCACGCGCCGCTCCTCCGAAAACAGCCGCTCGACTTCCTCCGCCCGGTAGCCCGTCACCAGCAGCACGCGGGCGCACGCGGCGAGCGCATTCCCCACGACCGTCTCGATGATCGTGCTGCCGCCGAAGCGCAGGAGGGGCTTGAAGCCGCCCATGCGAGCCGACCGGCCCGCCGCGGGGACTACGCAGTCGAGGCCGGTCACGGCTCAGCTCACCAGCGCCGAGGCGCCCGGGTCAAAGGGGTTCGTGCGCACGGCCAGCGAGAACAGGTAGGGGTAGTCCTCCTTCAGGTGCCGCAAGTGGGCCACCCATTCCCTCAGCAGGCGCCCGTAGGCGCGCGTCAGGTCCCCGGACAGGTGCGCGATGTCCGTTGCGGGCAGCCCCTCGAGGCGCTGCCGCGCCTCCAGCTCCTCGCTGACATGCAGCACCGCCCACAGCAGGTCCGCGAAGGAGTCGTGCTCGAGCAGGGTTGAGTTCTCCAGCAGCCGCAGGATAGAGTCCTGCTTTTCCGAGAGGAACTCCTTCAGCTCCGCGAGGGAGCCCCGGCTCGCCTCCAGGCGGATCTCGCGGCTCGCGACGATCCGGGCGAGCGAGTCGAACTCCTTCGCGGACCACTGGCCCGTGGGGCGGATCTCGGCGCGCAGCCCGTCGATGTCGGGCAGATAGCAGGCCAGGCGCGCGAGAAGCCGGGTGCCCACCTCGCTGAAGAAGGCGCCGATCACCATGTTCAGCTTCTTGAGAAGGGCGCGCTTCTCCCGCTGGCCGAGCAGGCTGTCGAGGATGAGCGAAACGACCAGCACCTGGATCGGGATGAAGGCGACATCGAGCAGCAGGTAGTAGAAGAGGTTCCGCGGATCGCGGAAGAGGAGGAAGTGAACGAGGCACATCGCCGCGGAGACGGCGAGCAGAACGGCGGCGAGGAAGATCTGCCATTTCATCTGGCGCATGCGAAAATGTACGGGCTCCCGGGCGCACAGGTCAAGCCCACGCGGCCCTCTCTTGACCCCTGTCTCGCGCCGCTGTATCGTTCAGCCCAGCATATGCCCGCGTACAGCGACGAGTTCATCCGCGCGATCCCCAAGACCGACCTCCACGTTCACCTCGACGGCTCCCTTCGCCTCGCCACCCTGATCGAGTTGGCGAAGGAGCGGGGCGTCACGCTGCCCTCCTTCAGCGAGGAGGGGATGAACGAGCTGGTCTACAAGGACTCCTACGCGGACCTGAACGAATACCTCAAGGGGTTCACGTGGACGCTGAAGGTGCTGCAGGACGCCGAGGGGCTCGCGCGCGCGGCGTACGAGCTGGCCATGGACAACAGCGCCGAGGGGGTGCGCTACCTGGAGGTGCGCTTCGCTCCCCAGCTGCACATGTCGCGCAGTCTAAGCTTCGACGGCGTGCTCGCCGCCGTGGACGGCGGTCTGCGCAGGGCGCGCGAGCAGATCAACAGCTCGCTCTCGCCCTCCGAGCCGCCCTTCGACTACGGCATCATCGTCTGCGCCATGCGCTTCTTCACGGCGGGGTTCTCAGAGTACTACGCCGAGATCTCCCGGGCGCTCTCCTTCTCCAACCCGCAGGAGGTCATCCGCATGGCCAGCCTGGAGCTGGCAAAGGCCGCGGTGCGGCTGCGGGCCCAGAGCGACATCCAGCTGGTCGGCTTCGACCTCGCCGGCAGCGAGTACGGCTACCCGGCGAGCGAGCACGAGGAATCGTACGACTACGTCCACAGGCACTTCATGCGGAAGACCGTGCACGCCGGGGAGGCCTACGGCCCCGAGTCGATCTTCCAGGCCATCGCCAGGCTGCACGCGGACAGGATCGGCCACGGCCTGCACCTGTTCGACGAGGAGATGATCTTCTCGGGCAGCGTGCAGGACAAGCGGGCGTACATCGCGAACCTTGTGAACTATCTCGCCGAGAACAGGACGACCATCGAGGTGTGCCTGACCAGCAACATGCAGACCTCCCCGACGCTCACGCGCGTGACCGACCACTCGCTGGCGAAGATGCTGGCGCACAAGCTGTCCCTGAGCTTCTGCACGGACAACCGCCTGGTCTCGCACACCTCCGTCACCCGGGAGCTGCGCCTCGCGCTGGACAATTTCGCGATCCCGCCCGACCAGCTGAAGGACATCATCGTCTACGGCTTCAAGCGATCGTTCTACTATCACCCCTACCCGCAGAAGAGGAAGTTCGTGAGGCGGGCGATCGACTACTACGAATCCCTCGAGAAGCGCTTCGGGGTCGCCTAGGCGCACCGCTGCGACGGGTTGCACTTGACAGCGCACCGGGCTGTGGTAGGATGGTTGCGTTCTCTCAATCAAACTCACGATCACGCAAGGAGGGATAACGTAATGAAGAAAAAGCTGCTTGTCCTGCTCGCCGTCCTCTCTGTTCTCTGTTTCCTCTCCACGCAGGCACTGGCAATCGACCTGCCCATCTTCCCCAACAAGACCCCGCAGCAGATGTACTTCCGCATCGTGACCCACGGTGGTGACGACCCCTACTGGGCCGTCGTACACCAGGGCATGCTCGATGCCTGCAAGGAGCTCGGGATCAAGGCCGACATGGACTTCTGCGGTGGAGACCTCGCGCTGCAGCTGAAGCGCTACAAGGAAGCCATTGCGATGGGCGCCGATGGCATCGGGCTCGTCCTGAATGACAACACGGTCTGGGACCAGCCGGTGCTGGACGCGTTCGCGAAGGGTATCCCTGTCGTGTCTCTCGACACGGATGATTCCGATGGCGCCAAGGGAAACGCGCGCCTGTGCTTCATCGGACAGGATGAGAGGGCTGCCGGCCGCATGATCGCTGAGCGCCTCTTCAGCAAGGGCAAGTCCAAGGGCATGGACATGAAGAAGGCCCACGTCGCGATGGCGGTGGAGGAGCCGGGAGCGAACTACGGCGTCATGCGCTCCGATGGCGTGAAGGATGTCATGAAGGAGTACGGGATCACCTCCTTCGAAATCATCGACGCGGGCGGCCTCGAGTCGGCCACCGTGCAGTCGCGCCAGACCTCGTACCTCCTTGCGCACCCCGAGACGAAGTTCTTCATCGGCCTCGGCGGAATCTGCACCGACCGGATCGCATCCTCGCTGAAGGCGGCCGGCTACAAGCCCGGCGAGATCCTCGCGGGCGGCTTCGATCCCACACCGGGCACCGTGGCGGGCCTGAAGGATGGCTACGTGGAGGCGACCGTCGACGCCCAGCAGTACCTGCAGGGCTACTACCCCATCGTCGTTCTCTACATGGTGAGGCGCTACGGGTTCAAGCCGAACAACATCGACACCGGCGGGTACCTGGTGGACAAGAACAACCTCGGCAACATCGACAAGCTGTCGCCGAAGCACATCAGGTAGTCGCGGGTCATCCGCATCGAAGGCAATCGAAGGAATCGAAGGAATCGAAGGAAAGGAGGGGGTGGCGAGGTCGTCACCCCTGTCCAACAATGAACCGGGTGAGGAAGCTCCTCTCGTCCAGCTCCATCAACACGATGCTCATTTTCGTCGTGCTTGTCGTCGTGTTCTACTTCTTCACCCCCGGCCGCGTCTTCGTCAACCCGCGGAACCTCAGGGCCATTGGCAAGTTCATCCCCGAACTGGGCATCGTCACCCTCGGGATCGGCGTGCTGATGATCTGCGGGGAGTTTGACCTCTCGATCGGGTCGATTCTGCCCCTGTGCACCTATGTCTTCATCACCATGATGCAGGCGAAGCTCAACCCCTTCGTGGCGCTTCTCGCCGCCTGCGCTGCGGGCGCCGCGCTGGGGCTCGTCAATGGGCTCATCACCGTGCGGGGGAATATCCCGTCGTTCATTACGACGCTGGGGACCATGATGTTCTGGAAAGGATTCCTGTACGTGTTCACCCGGATGATGCCCATCGACCTCCGGACCTTTCTCCCCCCGGGGTCTTTCTTCGAGAAGGTGTTCCTCCACGAGATCGGCGGCTCGTTTCCCATCCAGGTCGTGTGGTTCCTGGCGGTCGCGGTCCTGCTCGGGGTCCTGCTCCACACCCACCGGTTCGGCAATCGGGTCTACGCGACCGGGGGCAACCGGATGGCCGCCACGGCCATGGGCATCGACACAGGCGCGGTGAAGATCATCTGCTTCATGATCGTGGGGGTCCTTTGCGCCGTTTCCGGGGTCATGGAGACGCTCCGCCTGGAGTCGTTCTACTCCACGCAGGGAAAGGGGTACGAGCTGAAGGCGATCGCCGCGGCCGTCGTTGGGGGTACCTTCCTCTCGGGAGGCAGGGGAGGCATCGGGGGGATCTTCCTGGGCATCCTCGTCATCGAGATCCTGGAGGACGGGCTGATCATGATGAGGGTCCCCGTCTTCGGCATCTCCGCTTTCATAGGGATGGCCGTCATCGTGTTCGTTCTGCTGAACTCGTTCATCGACAGGACCAGGGCCAGGCGAAGGAGCGCGGGAAGCAACAATGGAGAAGGATAGCACGGATCTGGTGCGGATGGTGGGCATCCGCAAGTGGTTCGGAAAGGTGCAGGCCCTGAAGGGCGTTGACTTCGACGTGAGGCACGCGGAGGTCGTCGGGCTGCTCGGCGACAACGGGGCTGGGAAGTCCACGCTGATCAAGATCCTCTCCGGGTATCACACGCGGGACGAAGGAGAGATCTTCGTCGAGGGCAGGAAGGTCAGTTTCTCCTCGCCCCGCCAGGCGCGGGAACTGGGGATCGAGACGGTGTACCAGGAGCAGGCGCTCGTGCCCTACATGAGCATCGCGCGCAACATCTTCATGGGACGGGAACCGGCCGGGGTGCTCGGCTTCATGAAGAGGAAGGACATGAACGCGCAGGGCATGGCGGCGCTGGAGAAGATCGACCTGCACCTCCGATCGCCCGATACGCTCATCGAGATGCTCTCGGGCGGCGAGAGGCAGGGTGTGGCCATCGCCCGGGCGCTTCACTTCAAGGCGAAGCTGGTCATCCTCGACGAGCCGACAGTCGCCCTGTCGATCAAGGAGTCCCAGCAGGTGCTGGAGTTCATCCAGCAGCTGAAGAAGGAGGGGGTCGCGGCGATATTCATCACCCACAACCTTCATCACGTCCACCCCATCGCCGACCGCTTCGTCGTTCTCAACAGGGGCGTGAAGGTCGCGGACGTGCTCAGGGAGGAGGCCTCCATCGAGACGCTCTCGCAGCTCATCGTGAGCCCGCCGGCCCAGGGGATCTGAGGGAATGCAGAGAACAGTGCGCCCGCAGAGAGTGGGAAGCTTCAGGAACGTTCTGGGCTTCAGGGGCTTCTTCGGGTACAGAGGTTCCAGCGTGTTTCTCGTGTTCGTCGGCTTTTTCCTGCTGTTCACCTTCCTCTCGCCCGAGATGCGCTTCGTGCGGCCCGACAACCTCAGGATCCTTCTCACCGACGGCTCGGAGTTCAGCATCGTCGTCCTGGGCGTGGGCCTGCTGATGATTTGCGGGGAGTTCGACCTCTCGGTCGGGTCCATCCTCGTCTTCTGCAGCTTCCTCTTCATCCGGCTGTTCCAGGGGGGAGTGAATCTCTTCGCCTCCCTGGCCGCCGCGCTCGCCGCCGGCGCCGCCGTCGGCTTCCTGAACGGGATCATCACGGTCAAGGGCAGGATTCCCTCGTTCATCACCACCCTGGGGACGATGATGTTCTGGCGCGGGATCACGCTGCTCCTGTCGGAGGGGTTCACCGCGGCCTTCGACCAGGGGCAGTCTGCGCGGTTCACCGCGTTCCTGACCGGCGAGGTCGGGGGGATCGTGCCGGTCCAGGCGCTGTGGTTCGTGGGAATCGCCCTGGCACTCGGAGTCGTCCTCCACTTCCACAGATTCGGCAACTGGGTGTACGCGACCGGCGGCAACCTGGCCGCGGCACGGGCGATGGGCATCCGCACGGACTTGGTGAAGATTGCCTGCTTCACCATCGTCGGCATCCTGTGCGCGTTCGTCGGCGTGACGCAGGCGGTGCGCGTCAGTTCCTTTTTCTCGCGCGCAGGGGACGGGTGGGAGCTCAAGGCGGTCGCCGCCTCTGTCGTCGGCGCCACGGCGCTCATGGGCGGGCGCGGCAGCATGGCCGCGATATTCCTCGGGGCGCTGGTCATCTCGATCATCGAGAACGCGCTCGTGATGCTTCGGATCACATACTTCTGGACGTACATGGTGTTCGGGTTCGTGATCATCGCATCCCTGCTCTTCCGCACCTGGCTGGAGAAAAGCAGGCCCGGGCGATAGCGATGCCCAGGTCCAACGCAACAGGCTACTGGGACGTGTCCGACCTCGGGAGCACACCCCTGTACGCCGCGGCCCTGCCCGGTGAGGAGGTGGCAGCCACAGGCCAGGAGCGCGAGATCCTCCGAGGCCTCGCGCAAGAGGTTGCCCGGCTTTCCCGCAGGCCGCGGGAGAAGGAGCTCCGAGACCTCTGGCGGCGGCACAACGGCCTCAAGGCCACGAGGCCGCTCATCGTGTGCGACCCTGAAAACGGGTGGAACGAGATCATCCAGGAAAACCAGCTCCAGTGCACTTCGCGGCTTGCGAAGCACTGGGAGATGGCGCTGCGCAAGGACGTGTACTGGGGAGAGCGTATTCTCGATGACAGGCCGATCGAGCCGGTCTTTCGCATCGGCTACTCCTGCACGGACAGCGGGTTCGGGGTCGAAGAACGCTACATTCAGAAAGAGAAAGGCGGGTCCTACACGTGGGTGCCCGCAATCCGGCAGCGCAGGGATCTGGAGAAGCTCCGCTTTCAGCGCCTCGAGGTGGATCGCGAAACGACGCGGCGCGCAGTGGAGCTGGCGAGGGACATTTTCGGCGACCTGCTCGACGTGCAGACGACCGGCGTCTGGTGGTGGAGCCTGGGGATGACCACAGACCTGGTCGTGCTGCGAGGCATGGAGCAGGTGATGATCGACATGGTCGACGAGCTGTCCTTCGTCCACGAGCTGATGGAGTTCCTCACAGAGAATACCCTGTCGAAGCTCGATTTCCTCGAAGCGAACGGGCTTTTGAGCCTGAACATCGACACCTATCTGCCCCCCGGTGGGTTCGGGTACACGGGTGATCTCCCTGCAGAGGACTTCAGCGGGAGAGTCCGCACAGCCGACATGTGGGGATTCGCGGAAAGCCAGGAGTCAGTGGGAGTCTCACCCGAGATGTTCGCCGAGTTCATCTTCCCCTGCCAGGTGAAAGTCCTGCGCAGGTTCGGGCTTGCCTCCTACGGCTGTTGCGAGCCCCTCGAGCGCAGGTGGGAGATCGTCAGACAGATCCCGCGCCTGCGGAAAGTCTCCGTTTCCTGCTTCGCTGATCTGGAGCTGATGGCCGGCCAGCTCAAGGACGAGTTCTGCTTCTGCATGAAACCGCACCCCGCCGATCTCGCCAGGCCGGTGCTGGACCGCGATGAGGTGAGGCGCAAGCTGCGCCGGGCTTTCGAGGCGACCAGGGGCTGCAGGGTCGAGGTGCTGATGCAGGATACCCACACGATCGGAGGCAACCCTGAGAACGTGACCGACTGGGTGAGGATCGCACGTGAGGAATCGAGGAGACTGGAATGAGAGACCCGACGTTCGACCTGCGCTACCGCAAGAGCGAGGCGGAGCTGGAGGTCATGGGGGGGCTCGGCGAGGATCGTGAGCCATGCGATGGGGGCCGCTCCGGGGCGGCTTTAAACCCTACTTGCCCGAGCTGCCGGCGCTCTGGATCACCGGTCCCAGCGGCGCGGTGACCATGTAGTAGTCGTTGGAGGCGTTCCACAGCGTGAAGCCCGAGGCCGCGCCCTTGAGCGAGCCCTGGACCTGGTTCATGAGGTATGTGGTGGACACCTGCATGGAGAAGCTGGTCTCGGCTCCGATGCGGAAGGCCTGCACGTACGGGCGGATGATGCTCCTGCCCTCGACGATCCACGCCGAGCGCCTCGTTCCCTCCTGGTAGATGTAGCCCGCGCGCGGGAGGTACTCCATGGACCCGAGGAAATCGCTCGGGAAGTGGGAGGGGTAGAACATGGGCTGGATGACGTCCACGTAGCGCGAGAACATCTCGATGTTCTGGGCGACCCAGTTGGAGATCCGCGCCCATCCGCAGTAGCCGTAGACGTCCGTGGAGAGGGGGATGCTGAGCGACGCGCGCGCCTTCGCGAGGAAGCTCTCCAGCGCCTCCATCTTGCCCATGCCTTCCCGGCGGAAGCGGAAGCTGACCCTCGACAGGTCTCCGTCCGAGGGGAAGCGGATGTAGTCGAACTGGACCTCGTCGACGCCCTTGTCCTCGAGCTCCCGGGCCAGGGCGATGTTGTAGTCCCAGACGTACTCCGAGTACGGGTCGACCCAGTACTCGCCCTGGAACACGCTCTCCTCGCCCGTCTCCTCGTTCATGGTTTTTTTAAGGTAGCGCCACGGCCCCTTGGCCGCGCGGTCCCACGCCGCGTACGCGAACCCGTCCGCGTTGTACAGCTGCTTGTCGCGGAACACGACGATCCTGCCGATGAGGTACAGGCCGTTCTCGCGCGCCGTGCGAACGATGTCCTCGATGCGGAACCTCTTCTGCACGGCCCCGATTCTCCAGGGCGCTGCGAGGGCCGTGTTGTAGGTCACGTAGCCGAAGTCGTCCTTGAAATCGACGACGATGCTGTTCAGGCCGTGCTTCTTCAGGAAGGCGAGGTGCGTCTGCAGCAGCTCGCCGCTCGCCCAGAAGGAGGAGACGTAGATGCCG
>Ga0315288_10008967_pt1 | contig 12617 bp, 14 predicted proteins | sample YL17G11_20_MG_FD_203454 | JGI IMG/M metagenome (GOLD analysis project Ga0315288, IMG submission 203454) | Sediment microbial communities from Yellowstone Lake, YNP, Wyoming, USA - YL17G11_20 | ecosystem: Environmental > Aquatic > Freshwater > Lake > Sediment | place: USA: Wyoming | collected...
ATGACATTAGATTACTCAATACATAAAAATATACAGCTCCAGATTCTCAAAGAAATTTATACCGATACCACGATTTCTTCGCACCTTGGTTTTAAGGGCGGCACAGCAGCTCTTATGTTTTATGATTTAAACCGTTTTTCGGTTGATCTTGACTTTGACCTCCTTGTCCCGAGCGAAGTCGAGGGGTTGGATCAGAGCGATGAAGCAAAAGAAAAAGAAATATTCGAAAAGATTTTGAAAATTGCTCAGGGTTACGGAGAAATACGGGAATCGCGGATTAAGCGCTACAACTTGCTTATTATTTTTTCATACGACCCGAAAGCTCAAAATGTAAAAATCGAAGTAAATCGCAGAGAGTTTGGTTCTCGCTATGAACTCAAGACCTTGCTCGGTATTTCCATGCTTGTCATGGTTCGCGAAGATATGTTTGCTAATAAGATTATGGCAATGTACGAACGGGTTGGCAAAACAAGTCGGGATGTTTTCGATGTGTACTTCTTTGCGAAAAACAACTGGCCGATCAATAAAGAAATTGTCGAGCAGCGTTCCGGCAAGACATTCAAAGAAATTTTGCAAATAACCGCGGAACAGCTGGAGAAAATCGACAATCGGAATATTCTGGTCGGCTTGGGAGAATTCCTGACTGAATCGCAAAAAGATTGGGCCCGGGCGAAACTTCGCACGGAAACAATCTTCTTACTTAAAGCAAGATTGGAAAGTTTACCCCGTTAGATAGTCCGATTATCTAATGGGGTGAAAAATGACCACAAAAACTAAAACAAAAAAGGTAAGAGAAAATAAATCATGAACTCTGATCTAACATCCATCCCGTTAGAAATAGCCGCGCCGCGGCCCGGCAAATTCAATACGCCACCCGGGTGGCGTATTGGGCAGAAACGGGGTTTGTTTCCCCACAATGTGTAGATTGTAATAATTTTGGGTAGATTTGACAGATACTTGTGTAGATTTGGAATTTATGATAAACTATGAATTATGGGAGAAAAATTACTCACAATTGGTCAGACAGCTGAATATCTTGGCGTGTCTTTAAATACACTTCGTCGCTGGGACGAAAGCGGTAAATTAGTCGCGATCAGAAAAGAGGGAGGCGCACACAGATATTACCGGGAGAAAGATCTTGAGATTTTTTCAAGCGATCTTTTTAAATTTGCTTCTGAATGGATTCAAAATAACGCTGAATTTCCAGGCGCATTTTACTGTCAAAATAGCGATATTTTTCGAGCAAGACTTTCTAAAATGGAGTATCTGCTTATGGAAAAACCGGGATTGGAAAAATTATTTTCTCTCATTATCTTAGTTGCCGGAGAGATCGGCGATAATTCATTCGCCCATAATTTGGGAAAGTGGCCGGATACCCCGGGGATTTTTTTCGGCTATGATATCCAAAAAGGCATTATTGTTCTCGCCGACCGGGGCTTGGGTATTTTAGAAACATTGCGCCAAGTTCGTCCCGATCTTCCGAATCATGTTGAAGCCGTGAAAGTTGCTTTTACTGAATTTATATCCGGGCGGGCGCCGGAGAAGCGCGGCAACGGTCTGAAAACGGTTCGCGAGGTGATTTCCACGCAGCCAATCGATCTGTTTTTCACAAGCGGCGACGCCGAAGTGCGTATGCAGGGCTCCGACAAAGTTTTTCGCGTTACGCGGGGCCAAGACAGCGTACGAGGGTGTCTAGCAAAAATAGAATTTTAATTTAATAAAAAATTAGCCACCAAATTATATGAAATTACAATTAGAAAAATTTGGAAAAACATTGATTTCGCGAGAATTGGGAAGCGAGGCACTCAAGGCTTTTCAACCAACATTGCGCGAACTTTCTCAAAGTGAACAGCTTGAGGTAGATTTTTCCGGCGTATTAACATTATCGCCATCATGGGGCGATGAGTTTTTAAGTCCATTGTTAAATCAACTGGGCGATCGTTTGGCGCTCCTGCCGAGCGACAATCTCTCTGTGCAAGCGACGCTCAAAACTCTTCAGGAAGTCAATGAACGAAAGTTTAACCTATTGGGCAGAAACGGGGTTTAATGTGGTAAAATGAGATAATATGCAAAATCTTTTAGAACAATTAAAAAAGGTGCTTGCTAAGGATGAACGGTTAGTTTCTGACGGCGAACTTTTGAAGAACAAGGTTATTGAGCTGGCGATAAAGCTGGACAAGGAGTTAATTGAGCTTCTTTTGGCGGACAAGCAGATGAAAGAAGTGTTCTTCGCGCAAGCCGGGAAAGCCACGATTTTTGATAAAGATAAATTTATAAAATTTGTTTCCAATAAGCAATTTTTGCCAGACAGCTACACGGCATTCAAAAATAAAGTTGGCTTGACCGAAGATGAGGAACTTATAAGCGAAAAGAAAGAAGTCGTGCTTTCGTGGCCGTATAAAGATTGCGTGCTTGAAGGCGGGATGACCAAAGAAGACCAAAAACGCGATGAGATTTTTTGGAATGAAACTTTAGCGCCGGATGAAATCAGTCGCCTGCTTGACCCGAAAGTTTTTACCACCGCAAAACGAATTGATAAAAACGGCGAGCACAAATTAGACAAATTCAGAATTGATGAAAACGGCGATATAAAAGACAATTTAATCACCAAAGGCAATAATCTTTTAGCCCTTCACTCCCTCAAAAAACGCTTCGCCGGAAAAGTAAAACTAATCTACATTGACCCGCCGTATAACATTGGGGGCGACTTTCAATATAATGATAGTTTCAATCACTCGACATGGCTGACTTTTATGAAAAATAGGTTGCAAATAGCACATGAATTATTAGCTCCTGACGGCGCAATATTTGTGCAAATTGATCACCACGAAGTGGCATACCTCAACGCTCTTATGGACGAGATATTCAAGCCAGAAAACAAAGTTCAGATTATTTCCGTAAAAGTTTCTGCGGCATCGGGTTTCAAAGCAGTTAATCCTGGCCCTATTGATGTGACGGAATTTATATTATTTTACACAAAAAATAAAAGTAATTTTGTTTTCCAAAAAAATTATGTCGAGACCGGATATCACAAAAACTACAATCTTTTTTTGGAAAATACTGGGAAAATAGAAAATTGGAAACTTATACCATTAAAAGAAAGGGTTTTACGGGAACATGGCTATAAAAATGAAAAAGAACTTAAAGAAAAATACAAAGAGGCATCCGATTTAGTTTTATTGAGGTTAACTTCTGATTTTGCGTTTTCTCACCCTAAAAATGTCGTCAGTATACGTGATTTACATAAACCGTCGGATAAAGTTAAGGAATTACAAGAAAAATCGAGAAAGGAGAGAGATAAAATTATTCCTTATAAAAAACAAGACGGCTCTTATACTTATTTGATAAACGGCGGAGCGCTCGCTTTTTATTCGAGCAAAATAAAAGAAATTGACGGCGAACTAAAGGTTGTAGAGCTACTTACAAATTATTGGAATCATATTTCTTGGGCAGGAATTGCTCGCGAAGGAGGCGTTAAATTAAAAAATGGTAAGAAGCCCGAGAAACTTATAAAACAAATATTTGAAGTTGTCGGTGTAAAAGATAATGATATTGTTTTGGACTTTTTCTTAGGAAGTGGAACGACTTGTGCCGTGGCTCACAAATTAAACATTCAATATATCGGGGTAGAACAACTTGATTATGAGGATAATGATACCGAAATTAGATTAAAAAATGTTATCAATGGCGACCAAACCGGCATTTCAAAAGTTGTTGACTGGAAAGGTGGTGGCGATTTTGTCTATTTAGAACTGATGAAGTGGAATGAAAATTTTGTGGAGAAAATACGGAAAGCGAAAACAAAACAAGAATTAGCAAAATTGTGGGAGACGATAAAAAAGAAGGCATTTTTGAGTTATAAAGTTGATATAAAAACTATTGATAAAAACGCAAAAGATTTTGCTGATTTATCCATTGAAGACCAAAAAAGATTTTTATTTGAGTGTTTAAATAAAAACCATCTCTATGTCAATTACAGCGAGATTGATGACGAGGAGTATGGGGTTAGTGAGGAGAATAAGAAATTAAATAAGGAGTTTTATGGAAAATAGAAAAATAATTCGATTTTTAGCAGAAGTAAATCAACAGTCCGCAAATGCCCTGATTGGCGTCGTGGAAAATCTTATAAGAAATAAAGTAAAAAATATTTTGCTTCTTATTTCGTCTCCGGGTGGTTCAGTTTTTCATGGTGTATCTATTTATAATTTCTTAAAAAGAGCGCCAATAAATATTGAGACATGCAATTTCGGTTCGGTTGATTCAATTGCATCTGTAATTTACTGCGCTGGTTCAAAAAGATACTGTGTGCCAAACGCAAGATTTTTGATCCATAGTATCAGTTTCAATATTCAAGGGAATGCAAGTTTTGAAGAGAAAAAACTAAATGAAATAATTAAGGGACTTAAACTAGACAGAGAAAATATTTCTAAAATTATTGCTGAAAATTGCCAAAAAAAGCAAGAAGAAATTGAAAAAATAATGTTTGAGGGTACGACATATAATCCAGAAGAAGCAAAATCTTTCGGATTGGTAACAGAGATTAAAGAAAAATTATTTGAAGAGGGTGAAGAAATAATCGGAATTGGGTAAGTGTTTGTATAAATAGTTTTATGGAAGATAATAAACCAAAACAATTAAAAGCAGATACTCGCCAATGGAATAGTGGGCGGGTTAAGTTTGCAGTAATTGGATGGAAAGATAAACCGGATAAAAACTATATAATTTTTGAAAAAAACTTTTGGGGGAATACAAGATATCAAGACCAAAAGTTTAATCTTCATTTTAAAGATTGGCAAAACCTTAAAAAATTAATTGACGGGGATTTAATTGATGCCACTGGATGGCAGAAAACAATCAGTGTAATTGACAGTGAGAGTTTGAAAGCGTTAATTGAGAAAGATCCTGATGTAATTGAAAAAGTTTTAGCTAATCCGAATATTTTGAAATTGAGCGAATCTAGTTTTGAGTCGCTTGATAGGATTGCTATTAAAATATATGAAATAAAGGCAGAAAAAATTGATTTGATTTTTAAAAAGATATCAGAAACAACATCTATTGATTTAGAAAAGTTTAGTGCACTCTTAAATGATCTCCGGCTTAATCAAGTCTCAATGATGACATCTCTTGTTTATCAGAAACTGAAAATTATTGATTTACTTGAAGATTTAATAATCAATCCAAAGAATAAAGAATCTGATGTGCACCATGTATTTGAAAATCATCCATGGCTTCTAGGTAGGAATTTCGATATTGTTTCTAGCGATAAACCGCTGTCGGAATACTTGAGTACTAATTTAGAAAATGATCCGGAGACACGAAAACGACCAGACATAATTGCAAAAGCTGTACCTTACACACAAGATGTTGTGATTATTGAATTAAAAGCACCCGGCATTAAATTAAAAGCAGAACATATTGGCCAAGTGCTTACATATAAAGCTTTAATACAGAGGCACAAACCAAACGCAAAAAATATACATTGTTTTGTATATGGATATGAAAAAGGTGCCGCATTTATTTTATCGAATGACGCGACCATTAAGACATTTTCGGAGTTAATCGCTGAATTAAGGAGCGAATACAAGGAATATCAAAAAGTGCTAGAGGTTGGCTCTGAAGTATCTTTCAATGAATAACTATGCTCTACGAAACTTTTGATTCAATAAGAGAATCATTAGGAGAAGATTTTTTTACTTCGCGTCTTGACGATGAAATTGTCCGGAATTTGAATCCGAAGTTTGAGTTGCGCGAGTATCAGAAGGAAGCGATTGGGCGGTTTGATTTTTACTTTGGCGAATATCAAAGGCGGGCGCGGCCGGCGCAACTGCTTTTCCACATGGCAACCGGCTCGGGCAAAACACTGATAATGGCCGCGAATATTTTACAGCTCTACAAGCAGGGCTATCGCAATTTCATCTTTTTTGTAAATAGCACGAACATTATTGAAAAGACAAAAGATAACTTTTTAAATGAGCTTTCCGGCAAGTACCTATTTGCCGACAAAATTAAATTCGGCGAAAAGCAGGTTTTTGTAAAAGAGGTTCAGAATTTTGAAGGAGTAAATCAGGAAAACATTAATATACTTTTTACAACTATTCACGGGTTGCACATAAGAATGAACTGGCCGAAAGAAAATCTTTTGACCGAAGAAGATTTTGAAAACAAGGATGTCGTACTTATTTCCGATGAGGCGCATCATATACAGGCCTTAACGAGGAATAATTTAAACAGAACGTTGGAAGAGGAACAAAAGACATGGGAATACACGATTATTAAGAGGATTTTTGGCAAAAATTCGAAAAATATTTTACTGGAATTTACCGCCACGATTGATCTTTCCAATCCGGACATCAGGAAAAAATACGAAGACAAGATTATTTATCAATACGACTTAAAGCAGTTTCGTTTGGATAAATACTCAAAGGAGATAGAAGTTTTACAGGCGGATTTGGAGCCGATTGACCGAGCTTTGCAGGCGGCAATTTTAAGCCAATACCGGAGGAAAATCGCCGAGAAGAATAAACTCCATTTAAAGCCGGTGGTTCTTTTTAAATCAAAAAGCATCAGAGAGTCAAAAGAAAATTTCGACGGGTTTTTGAAAAAAATAAAAGGATTAACCGTCAAGGATGCGCGGGCGATAGGTTCGCGGGCAAAAGGCACGGAGCTGGGAAAGGCGTTTAACTATTTTGAGAAAGAAAAAATAACACTTGATAATTTAATCAGAGAATTGCGAGAGGACTTTGTGGAAGAAAAATGCATGCTTTTGGATTCGGAAAACGTGGACGAAGAAAAACAATTACAGCTTAATTCTCTGGAGGGGAAAAACAACGAGATACGGGCGATTTTTGCCGTCAATATGCTTAACGAGGGTTGGGACGTGCTGAATCTTTTTGATATTGTCCGGTTGTACGATACGCGAGACGGCAGCTGGGTGCGCGGCAAATATAAGCCCGGCAATACGACATTGGGGGAAGCGCAGCTTATTGGAAGAGGTGCAAGATACTTTCCGTTTCAGTTGAACGCTACAGACGATAGATATAAAAGAAAATTTGACGAAGATGCTGAAAATGAATTGCGAGTCATAGAAACACTGCATTACCATAGCGCCCATAATCCTAAATACATTGAGGAGATAAAGAACGCCTTGACGGAAATGGGCATTATACCGGGAAAGTACAAGCAGTTCGATTTGTTTATTAAGCCCGAATTTAAGAAGACCGACTTTTGGAAAAACGGCGTGGTGTTTCTAAATGACCGAGTGCAAAATACGAGAGCAGATGTATTTAGTTTGGGAGACGCGAAAGTTGAAGGGCGTTACGCATATCGGCTGAAGACCGGGGAAGTAAAAGAGACCGCTATTTTAGATGAGAATGAGAAAGACAAAGCAAGCAAAGGAAGTGATGCGGGGAAAAAGACGTTTAAACTCTCTGATTTTGGGAAAAACGTTGTACGGAGCACGTTGGATAAATTTGAGTTTTATAAATTTGATGCATTGGGAAAATATTTTCCTCACGTGAAATCGGTGCGGGAATTTATAACATCCCCCGAATATTTGGGCGGCGTTGAAATAGAGGTTACTGGACTAAAGGGCAAGCTGATGGAACTAACGTCTCTTGAAAAAATAGAGGCGGCCCTATTTGTTGTCAAAAACATAGCCGAGCAAGCCATGGTGAAAACATCAGACTTTACAGGAACAAATTTGTTTAAGGCAAAAATGTTGAAGGAAATTTTCCACGATAAGAAAATTAAGATAGATATAGATGAGGTAAGGAACAGAGAACTGGAAGATATTAATTTAGCCGACAAAGATTGGTACGCCCAGAACGAATTCTACGGCACGAGTGAAGAAAAGGGTTTTATAGTATTCATTGACGGATTTATAGAAAGATTGAAGCAAAAATATTCGGATATTGCTTTGCTTCGCAACGAGAAATTCTTTCAGGTTTTCGGTTTTGAAGCTGGACAGGCGTTTGAACCGGACTTTATCATGCTTCTCAAAAGGAAAAATCACGCGATCAGCATCTACCAGATTTTTATTGAGCCGAAGGGAGAGCATTTAATTCAGCATGATGCCTGGAAAGAGAAATTTTTGCGAGAATTAGAGGGTAAGGCGGATATGGATTTGAAAATGGAAAACACGAATTTTAAGTTGATTGGACTGCCGTTTTATAACGAACAGCTAAAAAGAGATTTTGAAAAAGTACTAGAAGAAAAAATTCTTAATTAACTTATGACCTCTATTTTAATTTCCATAATCATTCTTCTCGCCGCGACGGTTGGGGTGTTGGCCGTTTACGCCCGCAGGGAAGCGAAAAAGCACGGCACGAATACGAAGGAAGAATTTGTCGGGATTTGTAAATCGGCAGTTGAGACAGCTTCGCAAAAAGAAGCCCGCAAACAAAAATTGCTGGCGTTTTTGAAAGAAAAAAAAGAATTGAGCAATTCTGACATTCGCAAGGCGCTCGGCGTATCCAGCCGCACGACCGTGCGTTATTTGGACGAACTGGAGAAAGAAGGCAAAGTGGAACAAGTCGGCAAAGTCGGCCACGCCGTCACCTACCGCCTTAAACAATAAAACATCCTTATAAACTTGAGAACGTAAGGATGTCGTGTATAATGCAATTATGGCGAAAATTAAAACCGCAAAACAAATGGAACGGCATCTCAAGGGTATTTCAAACCATTACCGTATTGAAATATTACCTCTTATCGCCGAGCGCGACGGCATAACTTTGGAAGATATTGTTGAAACGCTTGGAGCGAATGAAAAAACTATCGGCGAACATACGCGGCGGCTTTATCAGGCAGGACTCCTTAATAAAAAATACCGCGGCAAATTCGTGGAGCATACTTTGTCGCCTTACGGTAAAACTTTTGTCCGCTTCTTGAAGTCATTCCAGCGGATACAATAACATCCTTACAAACTTGAGAATGTTGGTATGTTTTTTGTTCCTCTCTGGCCAATACGCCAGATGAGTGGCGTATTGAAAAGAACTATGAATACCATCAAAGAATGTTTTGATATAATTTTGCGCAGTAATGAAGAGGATAGTCGTTTGGCTGCCCGTAGGGTAAGAAAATTGGTTTATAGCTCAACCGCTTCAAACAGGGATAAATACAAGGATATCGCCGCTTTGATTAAAACCGCGCCTAATGAGTATGAAAAAATCTCCGAGGATTGGCGTCAGGAGAATTTTGTGATGGCGGTTTCGGTCATCTATTTTTTGCATGACAAGGAAAACCAGCCCGATTTTCTTTTTCCGTGGTTATTTCAGTTATTGCAGCATCAAAACGGCTATATCCGTCACGCGGCTGTTAAAATGATCTCTCATGAAATTGGGCCGCTGACTGTCCATATCCGTTTCCCCGGCGATAAATTGTTTGCAAGAGAAAAATTGAAACCAGATCAGGCCGACGATATTTTGCGTTCTCTTTTTATGAACTTAAACGCTTTGTTGTCCGCGTTGTGGCAGCTAAAATATAAAAAGTATAAATATATTGATTCTCTGCCGGCTAGTCCCTATAAGTCAGTACAGATGGTCTTGGCCGAATTGGAAGAATCCTGCGGTAAGAAATATATAGACCGTCTTGTCGGACATTATCATTAACTTGTTAAATTCGTGGTAATTCGTGATTTAGGGTACAAAATCTGTGCCGCTGTGGCAATCGCTCGCCACGGGGGCAAACAAAGGGTAGAAACAGGGACCCAGTAGTAGAGCAAGGCTCACTACGGGGCAGGCAAAAAGCGTAACAAGTGGTAAAATAGAGTTATGATTCCCGTTAGAGAAAAAATTATGTGGTATACATATCTAATACAAAGTAAAAAAGATTTTCGCTGGTATACGGGTTGTACTGTCGACCTGCGGAAGCGCTTTAAGGAACATAATGGCGGTTTTGTGCCATCAACAAAGGGTCGAGGGCAGTTTAGTTTAATTTATTATGAAGCGTGTTTTAACAAAGACGATGCTTTTGCGCGAGAAAAATATCTTAAATCAGGGATGGGCAAAAGATATTTAAAAAATCAATTAAAGCGCTTCCTTTCTCTAACGGGATGAAAGTAAATAATTTTTTCAAATTAGTTATTGCGATTGCGGTGTCGGAACTGGCCGGAGTGATCGGTTCGGTTTTTACTATTTCCGCGATTCCGAATTGGTATACCGGACTGGTAAAGCCGGCGCTTAATCCTCCTGCTTGGGTGTTCGGGCCCGCGTGGACTACGCTTTACGCGTTGATGGGCATTTCGCTTTTTCTTGTCTGGAAGCAACATTCCAGCATTCTTGAGAATGTGAGAATGTTGCGGATGTGGAAAATTGGTATCGCAGCGTTTTTTGTTCAGCTTTCCTTGAATGCTGTTTGGTCAATTATTTTCTTTGGCCTGCAAAATCCCGGCTGGGCATTGATTGATATCGCTTTTCTCTGGCTCGCAATTGTTTGGACAATCACAGTATTCTACAAAATCTCAAAGCCAGCGGCGTATTTACTTCTGCCGTATCTTCTTTGGGTCAGCTTCGCCTCGTATTTGAACTATTCGATTTGGGCATTAAATTGAAAAGTATGAATAAATTAAATAAAGACCAAATATTAATCGCAATTTCTGTAATAATGTTATTGTTTACAGCATTGATAAACTGGACGATTTATTCTTGGCTAATTTTAATTTCTGTGATTATAATCATGTTTGTTTGGTATTTCAGAAAAACTTGATATGAAAAAAGGCAACAAAATTAAACAAATAGTTAAACAGCATTACGGTAAAATTGCCGCTGAAGGTGGTTGTTGTAATAGTTGCGGCTGTGGCGGTCAAGCCACTAACGAGCAAATCGCCAAAAGCATCGGCTATTCCGAACAAGAAATAAAATCCGTTTCCGAAGCCAATCTTGGTTTGGGTTGCGGTAATCCGTTGGGGCTGGGAGAAATTAAAGAAGGCGATGTTGTTTTGGATTTGGGATCAGGAGCGGGATTTGATTGCTTCTTAGCGGCTAAAAAAGTAGGCAATTCTGGCCGAGTGATCGGCGTGGATATGACCCAAGAAATGATTGACAGAGCTAACGCAAACGCCAAAAAGTATGGCCACAAAAATGTGGAGTTTAAATTGGGCGATATAGAAAATCTGCCCATTGAGAGTAATTCTATTGATGTGGTTATCAGCAATTGCGTGGTTAATCTTGCCCCGGACAAATCAAAAGTATTTAAGGAAGTTTATCGAGTGCTCAAAAAAGGCGGCCGGATGTATATCTCGGATATTGTCTTGTTGGAAAATCTTTCCAAAGCGCAAAGAAATAATGATGAATTGATAGCGGGATGCGTAGGCGGCGCCTTATTAAAAGATGATTATTTGAAAATCATTAAAGACGCCGGTCTTGATGTAAAAGTTTTATCGGAAGACAAAGATATCAGCAAAAAACAATATCAGGACATGCCTCTTGAAAGTTTGAAGGTTGAGGCTCGGAAGTAAGGGGTAATTCTCACCAGTAATTCACGATTTTGAATGGCGAAATACTGCCGGAAATCTGCCAAATGGCGGTTCTAAATGCGTGAAGCGCGCGGAGCCAGAGTAATACTTAACCCCTTTTCAGAAAAATTTTTGCGTGGATTTTTGATTTCTTTGCTATTTAGCCGGAATTATGGTAGAATGCGGGTAATGAAATTGCTTGGGAAGGTAAAAAGCGATTTAGATAAAAAATTCCAAAAGGTGATAAAAACACCGGCGAGTTTTGATTTTTTTGTGGCCATTCACGACTTTATTGAACATATTGAATTAAATCCATCGCTTTCTAGCAGCCTCTCATCCCGCACAAAGCCAAACCGAGAACAGAATATTCCTAATAAATATAACCATTTAAAGCAAATCTACCAGGGGCTCGAAGATGTTAATGGCAAGCCCGGCGTTGATTTGGGTCATACCAGATACATGGTGTTGGGAGAATTAAATAGAATTAAGAATAAAGATGTTTCGGAGAGCAATTCGTTTTGGAAAAAACGGGAATTATTTAGAAAATTGACGGGGGAGATATACGAAAGGTTAAGTCCGGATTATATTGCTTAAGTTTTTGTCATAAAAAAGATCTTTTAATTCACGCCAGTCGGGGCTGTTTTAATTTCATTAAGGGAGAATAGAAAATGTCAGTATTTTTTGACAAAAGACGAAAAATTTCATATAATTAAGGCGTTAGTTAAAAAGAAACCTAGTCGAATTTCTAATTAAAAAATAATCAGCAAACAAAATTGTATGAACGGAGTTATCAAAACGCTCACAGACAGAGGATTTGGATTCATTTCTCGCGAAGGCGAAACAAAGGATCTTTTTTTTCATTCTAAAGAGCTGAAAGGTGTGACTTTTGACGAGTTGAAGGTCGGCGATGCCGTTACCTTTGAAGTCGTTGAAGGTGAAAAGGGTCCGGCCGCGACCAATGTGGCTCGCGCCTAAACGCCAACTTAATAAAACGCCTCGTAAGAAACGGGGCGTTTTTTAGTTAGTTATTCCAATGTTCTTGAGAACTTGAGAATAAGAGGTATTAATAAACTCGCTAGTCAAAACAATGTTATCATATAAGCATGTTGATTGACGACGTAAAAATTAAAGTAAAGGCCGGTCGGGGCGGTGATGGCGCAGTGGC
>Ga0315288_10008969_pt1 | contig 12615 bp, 9 predicted proteins | sample YL17G11_20_MG_FD_203454 | JGI IMG/M metagenome (GOLD analysis project Ga0315288, IMG submission 203454) | Sediment microbial communities from Yellowstone Lake, YNP, Wyoming, USA - YL17G11_20 | ecosystem: Environmental > Aquatic > Freshwater > Lake > Sediment | place: USA: Wyoming | collected...
TAGCCGAGCGCGTGGAACTCGGCGGCGCCCTGGGCGTGGCGCGGGTCATCGGCCTTGTTGGCGGCGACGAGGACGGGCTTTCCCGCCTGGCGGAGGCGGGCGGCGGCCTCGTGGTCGAGCGGCGTCAAGCCGTCGCGCACATCGGTGACGAGGAGGACGAGCGCGGCCTCGCGGATGGCGCAATCGATCTGCCGTTCGATGTCGGCCGCGAATTCCTGCGACGTGTGGACGCCCATGCCGCCCGTATCGATGAGTTCGAACCACCGTTCGTGGCGTTCGATGAGGGCCGAGACGCGGTCGCGCGTGACGCCGGCCGTCGGATCGACGATGGCGATGCGGCGTCGGGCGAGCGAGTTCAGGAGGCTCGACTTGCCGACGTTCGGCCGACCCACAATGCTGACGATTGGCAAAGCCATAGATTGAACTCTGAACGCGGAATGATAAACCGCCGAGGGGTCTTGTCCGTCTTGTGTGCTTCTCCCGTCCTGATCCGCAGGCCGAAGCGCCCTTGGTTCTCAGGGATTGAATTTTTTCAGGGGCAGCGTGACGGGCTTTCCCGTCCGGGCCGACTGGTAAATTGCACAGATGACCTCGACCGACTTCTTGGCCTCGGGGCCGGAGACACATGGAGCCGTGCCGGCGCGAGCGGCTCGGGCGATATCGTCGAAGTTGCGCGTGAACAGGATGCTGGCGAGGGCCTTCGGGTCGCTGGCGGCGCCGGTCCCGGCGCGCCGGGATGCGGCGGCGGGTTGTTTCTCAGCGCCTTCCTCGTCGCGGAGTTTCCAGAGTTCGATCTTGTCGTTCACGAGGTAAACCGTGCCGCCCGTCCCCAGGATCTCGTGGCGAACGCCCGAGCCAGGGTAGGCGGCGGTGGTTCCCTGGATGACGCCGAGGGCGCCCGATTCAAATTCGCAGACGGCGACGGCGACGTCCTCGACCTCGATCCGCTCGTGCGCGAGAAGGGCCGTCCGGGCCGTGAGGGTTTTGATGGGCCCGGCGAGCCACACGAGGAGGTCGATCGCATGGATGGACTGGTTCATGAGGGCCCCGCCGCCGTCGAACTTCCAGGTTCCCCGCCAGGCGCCGGAGTCGTAGTACTCCTGGGTTCGCCACCAGGGCGTGGAACAGGTGGCCAGCGTGATGCGTCCGAAGCGTCCGTCGTCGATGGCCGTCTTCGTTTGGCGGACCTCGTCGGCGAAGCGGTGCTGGAAGACGCCGCCGAGCGTGGTGCGGCTCTTTTCGAACGCGGCAATCATCTTGTCGCACCGCTGGGGGGTGATGTCGAGGGGCTTCTCCGAGAGGCAGTGCTTGCCGGCCTTGGCGGCGGCGATGGCGGCGTCGGCGTGCACGCCGCTGGGCGTGCAGATGTCGATGAAGTCGATGTCGGCACGAGCGAGAACCTCTTCCATCCGCGTGTACGAAGGGACGCCGAACTCGCCGCCGAGCGCGGCCGCCCTATCCTCCGCCTCGTCCACCACGGCGGCGAGTTGAATCTCCTTCGCGTCGCGGTAGGCCTTGGCGTGCAACTTCCCGATGGTGCCGCAGCCGACGATCGCTGCCTTGAACACGCCTGCTCCTTTCCCGGAGTTCCCGAGGTCAAGCGACGATGAGGCGAGCCCAGCGGCGCTTGCCGACGCGGAGAATGTCGCCGCTGGCGGCCTCGACGGAAGCCTGCGGATCGGCGATGACGCGGTCGTTGATCCGGACGGCTCCCTGCCGGATGAGGCGCATGGCCTCGCTGTTGCTCTTGGCGAAACCCGCCGAGACGATCAGGGCGGCCAGGCCGGCCCCGCGCGCGACCCGCACGTCGGGGATCTCGGCGGGGATTTCCTTTTCCGCGAAGACTCGGCGAAACTCGCGCGCCGCAGCACTGGCCGCCGCGTTCCCGTGGTACTGGGTGACGATGTCCGCGGCCAGTTGCTCCTTCATGTCGCGCGGGCCGCTGTGCGATAGGCCTTCGCGAAACTTCTCAAGCGGCCGGGCCGTCAGGAGCGTCCAGTAATTCTCCATCAGGGCGTCGGGGATGCTCATCAGTTTGCCGAACATCTCGTTCGCTGCGTCCGTGACGCCGACGTAGTTGCCCTTCGACTTGGACATCTTCTCCGTGCCGTCGAGGCCCACGAGGAGCGGCATCGTGAGGACGATCTGCGGCTCCATCGCGTGGTCGCGCATCAGTTCGCGTCCGGCCAGGCAATTGAATGTCTGGTCCGTGCCTCCGAGTTCGACGTCGGCCTCGATGGCCACCGAATCGTGGCCCTGCATCAGGGGGTAGAGGAACTCGTGGACGCCGATGGGGTCGCCCGCCTCGTAGCGTTTCTCGAAGGTGTCGCGTTCGAGCATCCGGGCGACGGTCATGCTGGCGGCCAGGCGGAGGATGTCGGCGAAGGTGAGCCCCGCGAGCCACTCGCTGTTATAGCGGACCTCCAGTTTCTCGGGGCTCGTGTCGAGGACCTTCCCGGCCTGTTCGAAATAAGTGTCGGCGTTCTCGCGGATTTGCTCCTCCGAAAGGACCGGACGCGTGTGGTCCTGGCCGGAGGGGTCGCCGATGCGGGCCGTGTAGTCGCCGATGATGAGGACGCCCTTGTGGCCCAGGTCCTGAAACTCGCGCATCTTGCGCATGACGACGGTGTGCCCCAGGTGGATGTCCGGGGCGGTGGGGTCCATGCCGAGTTTGACGCGCAGGGGGCGCTGCTCGTGGATGGCGCGGGCGAGTTTGGCGAGGAGTTCCTCTTCGGTGTAGATCTGGACGGCGTCGCGGCGCAGGGCGTGCAGTTGGCGTCTTGCCGCGTCGCGTGCGTTTTTCAGCATTGTCTCGCGCTTCATATCGGGTCCCGGTGACAGTGTGCGGTTCAGGAACGCTCAATATAGGTCCGGCGGCGGGCGATTCAAGCCTTTTCGGCGTGCGGCTTTTCGCTCTTGACAGGGCACGTCGGCTGCCGATATAGTGATGGTATGAAATCGCGCAGCGAGTACCTGGCACTGGGCCTTAGGCTGTAACGCCCGGGGCCGCTGCGCGCTGACTGGCAACGAACGACGGCCTCGGGAAAGGGAATCCCGGGGCCTTTTTTGTCGGCCGGGTGGGCGAGGGCCTGCGGCGGAAATCCGTTGAACCCGCCCGCGGGGCCGGATATGAACGCACAGGAAAGGAGACGAGCCGTGGCCGCGAAGGCGAGCAAACGCGTGTTCGTGTTCGACACGACGCTGCGCGACGGCGAACAGTCGCCCGGCGCGAGCATGAACCTGACGGAGAAACTGGAAGTCGCCCGGGCCCTGGACCTCCTCGGCGTGGACATTATTGAAGCGGGGTTCCCGATTACGAGCCGGGACGATTTCGAGGCGGTGCGCGCCATCTGCCGCGAAGTTAAGCGCCCGACGGTGGCAGGCCTGGCGCGGTGCGTCCCGAAGGACATTGACCGTGCGGCCGAGGCGGTGCGCGACGCCGCCAAGCCGCGCATCCACGTCTTTCTGGCGACGAGCCGGATCCATCGCAAATTCAAGTTGCGAAAGGCGCGGAGCGAGATCCTGCGCCTGAGCGTCGAGGGTGTGCGCCGGGCGAAGTCGGCCGTTTGCGATGTGCAGTTTTCGCCCGAAGATGCCGCACGCACCGAACCCGATTTCCTGGCGGAGGTGGTCGAGGCCGTCATTGACGCCGGCGCGACGACCGTGAACATTCCGGACACGGTCGGTTGGGCGACGCCGGACGGGTTCCGCCGCGTCATCGAGCACCTGTTCGAGCACGTGCCGAACATCGCGAAGACTGTCATCGCCGTTCATTGCCATGACGACCTGGGGATGGCGGTGGCGAACTCGCTGTCGGCGGTCCAGGTGGGCGCCAGGCAGGTCGAATGCACGGTGAACGGGATCGGGGAGCGCGCGGGGAACGCGGCCCTCGAGGAAATCGTTATGGCGCTGGCGACACGGCCGGACGCGTTCGACGGGTGCTGGACGAACATCCGGACGGAGCGGCTGCATCCGACGAGCCGCCTCGTGAGCCGAGTCACCGGCCTCGTCGTGCAACGCAACAAAGCGGTGGTGGGCGAGAACGCCTTCGCCCACGAGTCGGGCATCCACGCGGACGGCGTGCTCAAGGAGCGGACGACGTACGAGATCATGGACCCGCGGTCGGTGGGCCTGAAGACGAGCCGGCTGGTCCTCGGCAAGCACAGCGGCCGGCACCAGTTCCGCCAGCGCCTGAAGGAATTGGGGTTCCGGTTGACGGGCGAGCAGGTGGACCGCCTCTTCTTCGGGCCGTTCAAGGAACTGGCGGACCGCAAGAAGGAGGTCTTCGATGAGGACATCGAGGCCCTTGTGGAGAACGAACTGGTGACCGTGCCGGAAGCGTGGCACCTCATCGGCATCCAGGTGGCGACGGGAACGGGCGGCATGCCGACCGCCACCGTCGAACTGGAGAACACGGACGACGGCCGGCGCGTCCGCGATGCGGCCACCGGCGACGGGCCGGTGGATGCCATCTTCCGCGCGATGGAACGGCTGACGGGCGTCGCCCTGAAACTGGCGGACTACCAGATCCGGAGCGTGACTAGCGGCAAAGAGGCCCAGGGCGAGGTGCGTTTGGAGGCCCTCCACGGCGAGCGGACGGTCGCCGGCCGCGGCGTCTCGACCGACATCCTCGAAGCCAGCGCGAAGGCGTACCTGTCGGCTATCAACCGGACGCTGAGCCGACGCGGCCCGAAAAAGAGGCGGGTTAAACGCAGAGGGCGCAGAGACCGCAGAGGACGACAAGCATCGGGAAAAAGCAAAAGAAAACGAGTTTAACAGATATTTAGTTTAACAGATATTTAGCCGCCCACCTTGGTGGGCGCGCATGGAAAACGAAAGGCGATGCATCATGGCCAAAACGAACGTCAAGGTCAAGAAAGCCGTCCTCGCCTACTCCGGCGGGCTGGATACGTCGGTTATCCTGCCCTGGATCAAGGAGATGTACGGGTGCGAGGTCGTCGCGTTCGTCGCCGACCTGGGGCAGGGGCCCGGCGAACTCGAAGGCATTGAGGCGAAGGCCAAGAAGAGCGGCGCCTCCGAGTGCGTCGTCATGGACCTGCGGGAGGAGTTCGTCACGGATTACCTCTGGCCGATGCTCAAGGCCGGCGCGGTGTACGAGGGCAAGTACCTCCTGGGGACGAGCATCGCCCGTCCGCTCATCGCCGCCAAGCAGGTCGAGGTCGCGCGGGCCACGGGCGCCGACGCGGTGGCCCACGGCGCCACCGGCAAGGGCAACGACCAGGTGCGGTTCGAACTGACGTACATGGCCCTGGCGCCGGACCTCAAGGTTCTCGTGCCGTGGCGCGACCCGCGGTGGACGCTCACGAGCCGCGAGGCCGCCGTCGAGTACGCCGAGGCCCACGGCATCCCGATTGCCCAGTCGAAGAAGAGCATCTACAGCCGGGACCGGAACCTCTGGCACATCAGCCACGAGGGGGCGGAACTGGAGAACCCGGCCAACGAGCCGCGGCCGGAGGTCTTCGTCCTGGGGCCGCCGGTCGAGAAGGCGCCGGACAAGCCGGAGTACATCGACGTCGAGTTCGCCGAGGGCGTGCCGGTGGGGTTGGGCGGCAAGCGCCTCGGGCCGGTCGCGCTCGTGGAGGAAGCCAACCGTCTGGGCGCAAAGCACGCGGTCGGCCAGGTGGACATCGCCGAGAACCGCCTCGTGGGGATCAAGTCGCGCGGCGTGTACGAGACGCCGGGCGGGACGATTCTCTATGCGGCCCACGCGCTCGTGGAGGCCCTGTGCCTGGACCGCGACACGCTGCACTATAAGCAGCAGGTGGCGCTGCGGTACGCGGAACTCGTGTATTACGGGCAGTGGTTCTCGCTGCTGCGCGAGGCGCTCGACGCGTTCGTGGACCGCACGCAGAAGACGGTCACCGGCACGGCGCGCCTGAAACTGTACAAGGGCCAGGCCATTCCGGCCGGCGCCTCCTCGCCCCACAGCCTCTACAGCGAGGAACTGGCGAGTTTCGTCATGGGCGAGGGATACGACCCCGCCGACGCGACGGGCTTCATTCACCTCTTCGGCCTGCCGATGAAGGTCCAGGGGTTGGTGAAGCGCGGCACAGGCGCGGCGGGCAAGGGTAAGTCGAAGGGCAAGCGCAAGTAGCGCATCCCCTTCGTCGGCAATGACGAAGGACGAAATCCGAATGACGAATCAAACGGCAATGACGAAATCCGAAGCAGAAGCGGCGGACCTGGTTCCGAGGCGCGCGGAGGGATTCGCCATTGTTGTTTCGTCATTCATTCGTCATTCGCCATTCGGGTTTCGTCATTGAGCGAGGGGGCGGGTTGCGGGATGGGCCTATTTCCGCAAACGCGGACAGGCCGGCGGGGTATGGTGATGAATCTTGTTCTCATCGGCTATCGCTGCACGGGCAAGACGACGATCGGCGAGATCCTGGCCGAGAAGTTGGGCTGGCCGCTCGTGGACACCGATACGCTCGTTCAGGAACGGGCCGGCTGGAGCATCAAGGAAATCGTGGCCGAGGGCGGCTGGGCGGACTTCCGCCGGCGCGAACGCGAGACGATCGCCGACGTGGCGGCGCGCGATTCCCAGGTGATTAGCGCCGGGGGCGGCGCGGTCCTCGACGAGGCCAACGCCCGGGCCCTCCGCGCGGGGGGTCGCGTGGTGCTTCTGACGGCATCGCCCGAAACGATCTGGGATCGGATGCAAGCGGATCCGAAGACGGCGGCCGAGCGGCCGAACCTCACGGACTCGGGCGGCATCGCGGAGATCCGAAACCTCCTGGCAGAGCGGCGACCGAAGTACCAGGCGGCGTGCCACTACGAGATTCCGACCGACCGTTTCTCGCCCGAAGAAACGGCCGGCCGGATCCTCGCCTGGCTCAAGGTCAACGGGGATATCTGAAGCCGAACGAGCCGCGCAAAGGACCGGCGCGCCGGCTTCGCCGCCGACGCGCTTTTTTTCTCAGGCCGCGTCCGCAGACATGCCGTCCCGCCGCCTCGGTGGGGGCGTGCGTTCCCTATTGCTACTCCTAAGGCGGCGCGTAGTTCTGATCGTCCAGCCGGAAGATGAGGTTGGAAGTGGCGCGCAGTTCGGGCGTGGCCCAGAGCAGATCGTCCTTCCAGGGAGGGGTTTTCGTGTAGTCCAGGGTCCACTCGTATTCCTCGGCATGGCCGTCGTAGAAGACGATGTTGGTGCGGCTGCGTTTTCCATATTTGCCGCGATGACGGGCGGCGATTCGGCCGCGAGTCCCCTGAGTCCCCTGTATCTGGGCGTTTATAGAAAGGCCGTCCATCGCCATCACGGTTCTCGTCCGCTGCTGAATCTCCGTCAGGTAGTGGAGGTATTGTTTCTTGTTCGGATCGTTGCCCGCCATGTAGAGCGACGGAAACTGGCGCCAGTAGGTGAGCCCAATATCCGTGCATCCATTCCAGTAGTAGGAGCAGGCCACCTTGTGCGTGGCCATCCCCATCTCGTACCACCCCTGGGCCTTGTCATCAAAAGGGCTGACGGGGTTGGTCGACATCGCATTTTTCACCGGCAAGGTCGAGGGACATAGCAGGATGCTGCGTTTCTCCAGCGGGTCCTCGTTGGGCTTCGCGACGAGATTCGTCGCCTTCACATAACCGCGCATCACCAGGATATTGGCCCACCGCAAGTCCACCCCTGCGTCGTGCGCCGGCACGATGACGCCGCCGTTTTCGTTGGCATACCGCAAGACCGCCTGAGCGATTTCCTTAAGATTGTTGCGGCACTCGATGCTCTGAGCGGCTTCCACGGCGGCCGTGATGGCCGGAAACAGGAGGCCCGCCAGGATCGCGATGATCACGATCACGATCAGCAGTTCGACGAGCGTGAAGCCCCGATCCGCATTTTTCCGGTGCCAGTGCGTCTTCATGTTCACCTTGCCTCGCCCGCGGCGTGCCCCGTGCCCGTCGGTTCGCGAAACCGCTTCCCGTATGGAATACTAGCCGCCACGCCGCCCGACTTCAAGCCATTCCCGTCTCTGCCCAGAAGGGCCCCCTTGGGCCGCTAAACCGCAGGAGTCTCCCCGCGTCGGCCTCCGGCCGCCCGGGGCCGCCTCACTGGACACGTGGGGAATGGGGTTTCGGCCGTCCGCGTGGCGAGGGGCCCTACGCCCTCTGGCGCCGGACGTTAAGCACGAGGCCGTCGTACGCCAACCGCACGCCGCCAGGCACTTCCTTCAACGTCGGCAGCGTGGCTTCCGTCCGGGCGTGGTCCAGGTCGTGCGTCATGTGCACCAGATACGCTTGCCGGGGTGCGAGTTCCCGGATCGCCTCGACCGCTTCGGACACGGTGAAATGAGTAGGATGCGGCTCGTGGCGCAGGCCGTCCAGGAAAAGGACGTCCAGCCCCCGCAGCAGGGCTTTCGACTCTTCCGGCATGCCGCAGCAGTCCGGGCACCATGCGAGCGACGACCCTTCCGGCGCGTCAATCCGCACGCCCGTCGCCGGGTGCACGCCGTGCATGAGGCTCACCGGCGTCAGGCGATGGTCCCAGAGTTCCACCGGCTCCGTCCAGGCGTGCCACTCCACCAGCGGGATGCCGAACAGGAAGCCCGCGTCCGTGATCGCATACTCGAACGTCGGCTGAAGCCGCGCGAGCGTCGCAGGTGTCGCGTACACCGGGACGCACCGCCCGCTGATTTCGCCGAACCGCCGCAACTCGTCGAAGCCCATGATGTGGTCCGCGTGGGCGTGCGTGAAGCAGACGGCGTCGGCGCGGTCCAGGCCGTGGGTTATCGCCTGGAGCCGGAGGTCCGGCGTCGTGTCGATGAGGAGCGTCCGCGCGCCCATCTGGACGGCGGCGCTCGTGCGGAGGCGGCGATTGCGAGGGTCCTCCGACGTGCAGACCGGGCACCGGCATCCGATCATCGGCACGCCGTGGCTCGTTCCCGACCCCAGGACCGTGATGCGCATCGGCGGCCGCCTCGCCCGTTGCCCCATGGCATCGCACTATAGCGGAAGCGCGCCGGGGTGCAACCGCCTGTCCCCTCGAAGTACGGGGCCGCAGACCAGGCCGCGTCGCCTTCAACGGGCCTCACTACGCGAGATCGTCCGGCAGGTTTTCGGTGTGCCGGCACTTGGGGTACCCGGAGCAGCCGAGGAATCGCCCCCGGCTTCCGGAGCGGATGACCATCGGCTGGCTGCAGTCCGGGCAAGTCTGGTCGGTGGGCTCGGCCTTGGCCTTCGGCGGTCGCGAAGCACTGGCGGGTCTTCCCGACAGGTCGGGACCGGGACCAGTGCCACCCGCCGATGCTCTGCCGGTGCTGGCCGCCTTCTTGCCGCCCGCGTGCTTTTCGCCCGCCAGAGGCTTGGCGTTTCGGCACTTCGGAAAGGCCGAGCACGCCAGGAACGGGCCTCGCTGCCCGCGTTTGACCACCATCTCCGCGCCGCACTTTTCGCAGACCTCGCCGGTCGGCTCGGGCTTGACGGGATTGCCCTCGGCGTCGCATGGGAGGGTGCTGCGGCATTTCGGGAAGTTCTCGCAGCCGAGGAACGGCTCCCCGCGCCCGTTCAGTCTCAGCAGCATCGTCCCCCCGCACTTTTCGCACTTGTGTTCAGTCGGTTTCGCCTGCGGGCGCGCTTCGCCTTCCATCGGTTGCGTGTGCTTGCACTCGGGGAAGCCGCTGCAGCCGAGGAACGCCCCTCGCTTCGACCACCGCTTGACGAGCGGCTTGCCGCACTCGGGGCACGGACCGGCTTCTTCGTGGATGTTGTTCTTCGCGCTTGTCATTTCTTCCCCCGCTTTCTGTAGGGCCTCCGAGAACGGTTCCCAGAACTCCCGGATGACCTTCAGCGATTCTACCTTCGCCACCTCCACCTTGTCCAGTTCTTCTTCCATGTGGCTCGTGAACTTCACGTCCATGATCTTGGGGAAGTGCTCGACGAGTTTGTCGGTGACAACCTCCCCCAGGTCGGTCGCGTGAAACTGGCGCTTCTCCTGCTCGACGTACCCGCGGTCCTGGATCGTCGAAATGATCGGGGCGTAGGTGCTCGGCCGGCCGATGCCTTGCTTCTCCAGTTCGCGCACCAGCGTGGCTTCCGAGTAGCGCGGCGGCGGCTGCGTGAAGTGCTGCGTCTCCTCCAGGGTCGCGAGGTCCAGCGCTTCGCCTTCCGCGAGGCCCGGCAGTTCCTGCTCGTCCTTTCCCAGCCGGACGCCCGAGACGCGTGTGTGGCCGTCGTACACCAGAACGCGCCCGCGCGCCTTGAAGAGTCCGCGCCTTCCGCCGCCCGCGGCCTCTATCTCGGCTTCGGTGACGTCCCACTCGGCTGGTTTCATCTGGCTGGCGACAAACCGTTTCCACACCAGTTCGTACAACCGCGCCTCGTCGCGGTCGAGAAATTGCCTGACGGCGTCCGGTGTCCGTGCGACATCCGTCGGCCGGATCGCCTCGTGCGCCTCCTGCGCCCGGTCCCGGGAACGGTACACGGGAGGCCGGTCGGGCAGGTAGTCGGCGCCGAACGCCTGGGTGACCATGTCGCGAACGGCCGCCTGGGCCGAAGGGGCCACGTGGCGCGAGTCCGTCCGCATGTAGGTGATGAGGGCGACGGAGCCTTCGGGCCCGAGTTCCACGCCCTGGTACAGGCGCTGCGCGAGGAACATCGTCTTCTTTGCGCCGAACCGCAGTTCCGTGCTGGCCGCACGCTGCAGGTCGCTCGTGATAAAGGGCGGGGAAGGGCGGTCCAGCGCCCGCCGTTTGCGCACGCTTGCGACGCGGTAGGCGGCCTGGCGCATGGCAGCGCCGACGCTTTTGGCGTCGGCCTCCGCGCCGGGGCGGAACTTCTGGCCGTCCACTTCCGCCAGCAGGGCCTTGAAGACCTGTTTTTCGCCCGGCCGCCTCAGGTGGGCCGTGATGCGCCAGAACTCCTCGGCCTTGAAGGCCCGGATCTCCCGCTCCCGCTCGACGATGAGGCGCACCGTCACGCTCTGGACGCGCCCGGCCGAGAGGCCTTTCGCCACCTTTTTCCACAGGAGCGGGCTGAGTTTATAGCCCACGAGCCGGTCCAGGATTCGCCGCGCTTCCTGCGAGCGGACCTTGTCCATGTCGATGGAGCCGGGCTGGGCGAACGCCTCCTGGATGGCCTGGCGCGTGATCTCGTTGAAGACGACGCGCTTGGCCCGCGCGGGGTCCAGGCCGAGCGCCTCGCACAGGTGCCAGGCGATGGCCTCGCCCTCGCGGTCGAGGTCCGTGGCCATGTAGATCGTGTCGGCGTCGGCGGCGGCCTTCTTCAGCGCGTCGATCGCCTTCTTCCTGCCGGCCAGGAGCGTGTACGTCGGCCGGAAATCGTTCTCGATGTCCACGCCGAGTTTGCGCAGAGGCAGATCGCGCACGTGGCCCATCGAGGCCCGGACGCGGAAATCCTTGCCCAGGTAGCGCTCGATCGTCTTCGCCTTCGCGGGGCTTTCGACGATGACCAGATTCTTCGCCACGCGCGTCTCCGCTTCCCAACCATCGAAATAGGCACGCCCTAATACAGTCGGCTGGACCGGTTGTCAATGTCTAGGCTTTTTGAGAGGGCCGTTCGAGCGGCGCCGCGAACTGCAGGGCTTGAACCGAAAGTGCCGTTCGGCTACGCTCTCGTCCAGGCCGAGAAAGGAGGACTCATGGATTTCGAGACGCTCATCGTCAGGAACCGTTCATATCGCCGATTCGACCAGTCCCGCGCGATTGAGCGCGAGACGCTCCGGCGCCTCGTTGACATCGCCCGCCGCACCGCCAGCGCCGCCAACCGCCAGCCGCTCAAGTACGTCCTCCTGAACCATGCGGACACGTGCGCACGGCTCTTTCCGTATCTGGGATGGGCGGCTGCGCTTAAGGACTGGCCCGGCCCGGCGGTGGGCGAACGGCCGACGGCCTACATTATCATCCTGTGCGACACCCACATCTCGAAGGACGCCGGGTGCGACCATGGCATCGCCGCCCAGTCCATGCTCCTGGCGGCCGTCGAGGAAGGCTTCGGCGGGTGCATGATCGGAACGGTCCAGCGTGACGGCGTGCGGAAGGAGTTCGGCATCCCGGAGCGGTACGAGATTCTCCTGGTCGTCGCGCTCGGTGTCCCGGCCGAGAAGTGTGTTCTGGAGGACATGGACCCTGGGGCGAGCACCGACTATTACCGCGACGCCCAAAGCGTCCATCATGTGCCCAAGCGCCCGCTCGACGAGGTGATTCTGAAATTGTAGATGGTTTCTATCGGAAGACCGCGATTGTCACGCCGCGGCCGCCTTCTCCTCGCTCGCCGAAACGAAAACTCTCAACCAGCGGAAACTCCTTCAGAAACTCGTGGACCATCTGCTGAAGCGCCCCCGTCCCGTGTCCGTGGATGATCCGCACGCTCGCCAGGTCCGCCATATACGCCTCGTGCAGGTAGGTTTCGAGGTGCCGGCGGGCTTGGTCGTAGCGTTCGCCCCTCAGGCTCACTTCCGGTGCGACGGCCGAGGGGCGCGGCACAATCGAGCGTCCCGCGGCGGGTTCGGGCGGCGGGGTTTTTTCGTCCGCCTGCTGGATGGCCGAGGCGTCCACCTCGATGGAGAGGCCCCGCGCGTCCACCGTGACCTTTCGCCTCCGGCCGTCGATTCGCGTCACCGTGCCGTGGCACTGCATCGTCTCGACCCAGACG
>Ga0315288_10008970_pt1 | contig 12614 bp, 13 predicted proteins | sample YL17G11_20_MG_FD_203454 | JGI IMG/M metagenome (GOLD analysis project Ga0315288, IMG submission 203454) | Sediment microbial communities from Yellowstone Lake, YNP, Wyoming, USA - YL17G11_20 | ecosystem: Environmental > Aquatic > Freshwater > Lake > Sediment | place: USA: Wyoming | collected...
CAAAGGTTATAATCACATCTCCTGTCTGACACATAGAATAGCTCAATGGGTATATTGTTTATTTCAAGACAAATTTGCTCTCCACCGCCGGGTAATATTTTAAAACGGTTTTTTACTAAAAACTGCGAGAGGTTTTCTTCAATCTTTTTTAATACAGCTTCCGATTTTACAAATATATCAATATCTTTTGGTAATTTTTTTCTAGCACGGCCCTGAAGATACAATGCGTAACTGCCAACTATCATCCAATTTAAATCTTTTCCTAAATAAGAATTCACAACAGCTAAGGCACCAAAGAAATTATTCATTACATTATTCTTTATTGGCTCCGACTCTATTGTCTTTTTAATAAAATCCGGCGGATTGTCATAAAATAACCCCCAATATCTTCCTGCTAAGAAAATGGATTTTTCTACAATCTGTTTTTCAAAAAATCTTACATCAGAAAACAAAAAATTAAAAAAATCTTTTATCAAATAAGTTATACCGTAATCTACCGATAAAAATTCCCGAAAACCATGATGTTCGCGAAAAGATCTAATGAATTTTTCATAATAATCTTCTTGATGCAAGTGTATTACATTGGCAGAATTATGAATAAAGATTTTATATCCCTTTTGAAGAGCGCGATAAGACCACTCTTTATCTTCTAGTCCTAGAAGTTTTTCATTAAAAGAAATTTCTTGCCAAATACTTCGTCTAATTGCCGCGTTTCCTAAATGCAATCCGGGTGCATAATACCGTTCCTTAAAATTTCGAATCCAATTTTTTCTAAAATAATCATAATCAATTATTATTGGTTTTGTGGGCGGCAATGAAAAGCCAATTAATTTTCCATTCTGACTTCCGCTTACAGCAACTATTTCAGGATTTTCAAATGGTACTATTAGTTCAGCGAGCCAAAACTTACTTATCGGCAATGCATGCGCTGAAAGATAAACAATAATGTCGCCTGTGGCATATTTTGCGCCTAAATTGGCAGCAAAGCCAAAAGAAAATTTATCGGTCGGAATTGTAATTATCCTTAATGGACAATTATCCAAAAAAATCCTTTCTATTAATTCAACAGTGCCATCAGTTGAACCGGAATCCACAACAATAATTTCTTTTTGGCGATAAACTTGTTCTGAAACTCTATTAAGAGTTTCCGCAATATTATCTATCTCATTTTTGGTTCTTATAATGACAGAAGCCGATGGTCTATCTTTTAAAAAACTTTTAAACATTTTTATGTTTTGAAAATACTTCATTAAAAATTTCCAATAATTGCCATCGCGTTTTGTTGTCATTAAAAATTTCTAATATCTCTTCATTATCAAAAGTTGCTTCTTTGGTCCAATTATAACTGCCTGAAATTGCTTCTTTTTCTGTTATCAAAATTTTAAGATGCATCCAGCCAGGTTGTTCTTCAGATACGACAATATTGGCGCCGGCATTACAAAGATTTTTAATAAATTCTCGTTGAGGATTTCTAATGGCCATACGCCTTTCGATAATGCCACAAACCTTAACGCCTCTCTTAATAGCTTCAGTTAAAGCGTTGGAAATCTCTTCTATCGCAAAATCTAATTGAGCAAAAAACACAAAACTTTCCGCTTTATTTATTACATTAGCTACTTCTATGTCTAATCTATGTTTTTTACTGAATAATATTCTGGTTTGATTCGCCTTTGCGGATTTTAATGAATCCTGAACTAAAAAATTTAATTCCCTTATTATATCTTGGGTTTTAATATGGAAATGTGTCCAAAAATGCCCTAACAGGCTAATTTTCTTTAAAAATTTGCACATATTTATTAAAAATTTATATCTTATTATATAATTAAAACTGCTAAAAATCTATTTGACGTTTTAACTTAAACATAGTATAATAAGAATATAAGATAAATATAGAATTTGGGCTATAAACCCGATAAAAGCACTGTTCTTTAAACCACAAAAACTCAGAATAGGAGGAGGATCAATCATGTTGGACCTGATGCTTGCGCTAATGTTGTGGCTGGAAACCAATACTAACTACAATATCCCGGACAGTCCGCCAGTTGAATTCGTAAGCAGGGAGGACCTGCAGAAATTAACAGGTGGAGAAATCGGGACATTTTCGGAAGCAGTAGCAGTGTTCGACCTGGAAAGAAAAGTAATTTATCTTCCAAAGGACTTTAACTATCGGAATGTGCTTGACCAGTCTCGTCTCTTGCACGAACTGGTCCACTGGCTCCAGGTTGTAAATAACATTCCATATCGCTGCAAAGAATTACGCGAACCAGAGGCATATACCCTACAAGCGAAATATCTGAATGAAAGAGGGGTTGATGCCTCTAATCACAAATATCTTTCCCTGTTCTTGGGAAGTTGTCCGGGTGATTTCCAATACTAACCCCAATGGTCTATACGGCCAAGGAGGACTGTCATGAAGCGCATTAACTGGTTTTTGTTTGGGACCTTGATTGTCCTGGCTGTTCTGCCTCTGCTGATTGGTTGCGCGACAATTAGCAAGGCCGCCGACTGGGCGCCAGAGCAGAAAGAGGTTATCGCGGTCATGGAAACGTGGGAGAAGGCCTACCACAGCGGGAACATAACCACGTTAGACAAGTTGTTGGCCGACGAGATCGACATCACGGCCGGCTCCCTGAAGGGAACTTTCCGGGACAAGGTCTCGTATTTGAAAGCCTATAAGAGTTGGTATGCCTTCAGCCGTCCTATGGTTTCTCCGGTTTCTACTTCCATCACATACCTGGCAATCCAGGTCTCCGGCGATGAGGCATCTGTGATCCGAAGGATCGACTGGTCACAGCGCGGAGATAGAGGTCTCCAACAAGGAACCGAAACCAAAACCACTTGTCTCAAGAAGCTGGACGGCAAGTGGAAGATCTATTCAGTAAAGTAGGCAGACCCGCCAAACGGCGGACACCAAACCCCCGAAGTGCGAACGCGCACTTCGGGGGACTTTTATTTTTATCTAATTTGGGAAAATATGGCAACATTACCAGTAATAGTATCAAAATAGTCTCATGTAATCCACTATTGACAAAAAGTGGGTTTTGAGGTACAATTAGAGCATCAAAACAGAACTGGCTCCTAAACAATTTCACATAACAATCTCAAGCCCAAAAGGGCAAGGAGAAACTGCCATGCACAAGGACATCCGCGTCGCATTCTGGTTCCTGATCGGTTTCGCCATTGTGGCCCTGGTTCTGCCAGCTTTTGCGGCCGAGGCGCCGAAGGTCCCCTACACCAAGAGCACGGAGAACCTGTGTGGCGTCGGGATGAGCTACAATTTCGACAATGGCCAGCCGGCATCGCCGGCGCTGGCCGACGAGGTGGTTCTCCGGCTCGTCAATTGCAACGGGCCGGAATTGCGGGACGGAAATGACAAACTCGTCCCGCAACGAGTAGAAATCCGGGAATTTGTCCCGGAGGCGGTCTCTCCGCAACGGATGCCGCTTCTCCGTGTCATGTGGGACGCAGACAATGACGGCATCGCCGACTTCATCGCGATAGTCACCGGCTATCGCGATGGGGAGCCCGAGTTCCGGATTTTTCCCATCGACTCACGGGAGCGCCGTCCGATGGCAGAGCAGGGATGGTTCAAAGTAACCATCCCGCCAATGAAGGAGGCCTAACCGGACCCAAAATCCCCGAGGCGCGCTCACGCGCCTCGGGGATTGCTATTTTTATTAAAAATTTTTGTTTACAATTATTTTTGGAACTGTGCCGCTACAGCAACATGAAAGCCAAAATATATTTTGAATATTCGTTATATTCCCAAATTGCCTCCTTTATGCTCTTTTGGAGCATCTCTTTATCAATATTGTTGTAATCATGAACAAGCGCGTTGCGCAGGCCAGCGCTGGGCGCTATCTTTTCGGCAAAATCTTTGGGATAAACACCCAATTCCGCCAAGACCAAAAATGTGTCATGGTATTTTTTGACGCTTAAAGCGACACTGCCTTTTTCAGCGATAATGTGCTGATTAATATCAATAGCCCGACTGATTAATCTTTCAAGATAACGTTCGCAAGCGGCATATTTTCCGGGATCATTGGCGATTTCTTCTATTTTCAGATGCGCGAAACCCCGAAGCCTTTCCAGCTCCTGTTGATTCAAAAAGAGTTTTCTCTGGACCATTTCTTTATCCAGCATATTTTTCGGATATATCCTTTACACTTTTCTTAAGCAACGCAGCCTCTAATTCCCGCAAATCTTTACTGTCCATATAATCGCGAAAGGCATAGGCCTTAAATTCCTGATATTCGGTGGGGTTGCCATAAAGAAGCGTTCCGTCGCGAACAACTTGGTATCGAAAAAGAGAATCAACATTATGCAATGTTTTTAAATCAAGTTCGCGTTCTTGGTTATCTCCAAAAATATCAGCTAATTCACCGTGAATCTGGAGCAATTCGTCAAATGAAACGCGAATATTGCCAAGTATAGCAATATCCAAATCGCTTCCCAATCTTGAGTTTCCTTTAGTATAAGAACCATGAAGAATTATAAACTTGAGATTGTGTTTGTTGCCGATTTCCCGCAGTTTTTCTTTTTGTTCAGGAGTAATAACCATTGTTTGCATTCTAACAAACAAATTTCATCTAATCAATATTGGCAAAAAATTTTTGTTTACAATTTGATGTTTTTTGTATAAAATATCGGTATCGAGGAGGGGTGCCTGAGCGGTCTAAAGGAGCGGTTTGCTAAACCGTGGGGGCCTTAAAAGCCCCTCGTGGGTTCAAATCCCACCCCCTCCGCTCCTGTTTTTGGAGGGTTGGCCGAGTGGTTTATGGCGCTGGTCCTGAAAACCAGTGGGAGAAATCCCTCAGAGGTTCGAATCCTCTACCCTCCGTTACGATAAGCGGGCAAGTGTTTTTTTATTTATCGTGATGTTTGCTTGAGCAGAATGTATCGCTGCCCCGGCGAGAAATGAGGCGGTCTGCGCGTCGGAGACCGCGTTTTTATTTCCCTTTTTACTAAGCTTAATAGCCATGCGTTGGATTTTTATACAGCAATCCTTTGTCAATGCTGGAATCTTTATGGCGCGCAATAATGCTCGTCTGATTTTTTCTGCGCATTTACTTTTGTACGCAACCATAACCGCGTCAAATGCTTCAATATCTTGTTCTGCCAGTCGCAAAAGTTTTTTCCGCATCAAACCGGCATCGTGAGCCATGACGCGAGCGGTTCTTTCAAAAGATGCATATTTCTTCTTGCCAATAGTGAGATGGCACACCATTTCAACAAGGGCGGCGGCCATTGCTCCGGCAAAAGCTGCGACAGCGCCACCGCCGGGCGTAGGACTGTCACCCGCTAACATATCCAAAAATGTTTCAAGCGTTTTCGTCCTGATTCCTTTATTCATAAATTTTTTTCTCCAACACTTGATCGGCGGTAAAAGTTTTCATGTTAAAGGTGGTTTGCACGGCCCTCATTAACGCCATCAGCGGAATCATGCCGTAAATTTCTGAAGAGCGTATGCGGGCGCCGAAACGCTTCGCTTCTTTTTCAATTGCACGGAAGGCCTCGTCGAAATTGGTCTTTTCAAAATCAACAAGGTTCATGGAAACTTGCGCATACCCGGCCACCTTAAAGCAAAGCGCTTTGACGCCGGGCAAACCGCCGTTTTTTTCTCTGATTCTTGACGCGATTTTTTTGCCGACCGCAACAGATTTTGTATCAAGATTAACGTTAAACGCTATTAAATATTTTCGGGCGCCGATAACCACGGCGCCGGCTGTCGGATGCATCGCGCAAGGACCATAGTCGGGTTTTCTGTCTTTATTTGTTTTGATTTCTGTTTTAAGATTTTCATACTCGCCCTTCCGGATATCTGCCAAGTTGCGCCTGTTCGGCCTCGTTGCCGCCGCTTCATACAGATATACGGGAATATGAAATTTTTTGGCGACTTTCTTGCCCAGCTGTTTTGCCAATGCGACACACTCCTTCATGGCGACTCCTGATACGGGAACGAATGGCACCACATCAACTGCTCCGATTCGAGGATGCTCTCCCCGGTGTTTTTCCATATCAATGAGCTTAACGGCCGTTCGTATAGACGCAAACACGGATGCCATAACGTTCTGCGGCGCGCCAAGTATGGTAAATAGAAATCGGTTGTGGTCTTTGTTATATTCAAGCCCAAAAACTTTTACGGTTTTTATTGTTTGGGCGACATTAAAAATCGCTTTAATGACTTTGATATTTCTTCCTTCCGAAAAATTGGGGATACATTCAACGAGTTTTTGCATAGAAAGATTATACAGAAGGAATAATAAATTATCCAGTAGCTGCGATAGATTTGACAAACAAATGGAGAGGATATACTATAGAATCATATTATAATATAGTATACATATGACCACTTTATCCGTTCCTCTTCCTTCTCATTTGGAAGAGTTGGTAAAAAAATTAGCCAAACAACGCGGTTCTAATAAAGCCGAGGTTGTTCGGCACGCTCTTGAACTTCTCGCTGAAGAAGAGGCGGTAATGGCAGTTCTTAAAGCCGAACAAGAACCAATTCTCCGCGGTAATTTGAAGGACTTGGTTAAAAAAATTAAATAGTGCGGTGACATGAAAATCTTTTTCAAGCCGACTTTCATCCGACAACTTAAACAACTTGATCCCGGATTGCAACAAGAAGCTTCCGAAAAAATAGAACTTTTTAAAGATAAGAAAAATTATAAGCAGCTCAAGGTACATCAACTGCACGGACGATTAGCTGGACGGTACAGCTTTTCTGTAAATTATAAAACACGAATTGTATTTTCTTATCTCTCAAAAAATGAGATTGTACTGCTTGCAGTCGGCGATCATGCTGTATACGATAAATAGATTTTGTTGGAGGATTTTTTCTAAAGCAAATTAGGGTTCTCGGGAGGGAGTTGGAGTCCCAGATGCTCGTAGGCGAAACGGGTGGCGATGCGGCCGCGGGCGGTGCGCTGGAGAAATCCCAGTTGGAGAAGATAGGGCTCGTAAATATCTTCAATTGTGTCTAATTCTTCCGAGGTGGCAGCAGCCAAGGCCTGGAGACCGACCGGGCCGCCGTTGAATTTTCTGATAATCGCTTCAAGAAGCCGGCGATCGGTTGATTCGAGGCCCAAACGGTCAACTTCCAGAAGATTTAGGGCTTTAGAAGCGATGTCCTGCGTTATTATTCCTTGTCCTTCCACTTCAGCATAATCGCGCACTCGCTTTAACAGCCGGTTGGCAACTCTTGGGGTGTATCTTGAAGAAGCGGCAATTTGTTTTAGAGCGTTAATTTCGGATTTTAGCCCCATTAAACTTGCCGATCTTTTTAAAATGTTTTCTATGTCTTCAAGATTATAAAAATCCAGGCGGAAGGTGGCGCCGAACCGCGAACGCAGGGGATTTGAAAGAAGCCCGACGCGGGTTGTGGCGGCGATTAAAGAAAAAGGCGGCAAATCCAATTGAAGGGTTCTGGCCGAGGGCCCTTTGCCGATGATAATGTGGAGCATCCGATTTTCCATCGCCGGGTATAAAATTTCTTCCACGGTCTTATTCAAACGGTGCGCTTCGTCAATAAAAAGAATATCGCTGGCATTAAGATTTGTTAAAATGGAGGCCAAGTCGCCAACCTTTTCAATCGCCGGGCCAGAAGTGATTTTAATGCTTGCGCCCATCTCGCGGGCGATTATATAAGCCAAAGTGGTTTTTCCCAGGCCGGCCGGGCCGTACAAAAGCAAATGGTCAATCGGCTCGGATCTTTTTTTGGCTGCCTCCAGAAGGATTTTCAGATTAACCTTGATTTTGTCTTGGCCAATATATTCATCCCAAGTCCGCGGCCTTAAAGTTTGGTCCAAGGTGCGGTCTGTGTTGTTATTTGACAAATTCGTCATTTTTTAGTATAATTTAAGTGAATTTATTAGGTAATTTGCTCTAAGTAACCTCGAGGCAATAAAGGCTTTAACCTAAACTTTTTGGCCTTTTTCGGGGCTTCTCCTGCCGGGCAATTTGGTTCCGACTGGATTGTTGCGCAGATTAGTCCTATCCCTTCAAGCTGGCTTGGAGGACTATTGCCTCGAGATTACTAAGAACAAACTAATCCAAGGGGCCTAAAACGCGCTCTACTTCTTCGATAGTTGTTAATCCTTTCAAAATCTTTATCAAAGCGTCTTGCATCATTGTAACCATCCCCGCTTTTTTTGCCGCCTCGCGGAGTTCGGCTTCGGCCGGCGATTTTAATGTTAATTTTTCTATTTCGTCGGTAACTTCAAAAAGCTCTACGACGGCCACTCGGCCTAGATAGCCGTTGTGGCACTTTTTACAACCTCCTGATTCAAAAATTTCAGTTTTTTCGTTTAATTCCTTATCAGTTTTGGCGCATTCAGGCAGATCAGATAGTATTTTTTTAAAAACTTTAAGTTCATCGGCAGAAATTTTTCTTTTCTTGGCGCATTTCTGGCAGACGCGGCGCAAAAGACGCTGGGCCATCAAAAGATTTATCGCCGGCGCGATAACCGGAGGTTTTACGCCGAGATCAATTAAACGGGGAATGGCGCCGATAGCGTCGTTGGTGTGCAATGTTGAAAAAACAAGATGCCCGGTTAAAGCGGCATGCATGGCGATTTCGGCAGTCTCAAATTCGCGGATTTCACCAACTAAAATCACATCGGGATCCTGCCGCACTATAGAGCGCAGTCCGTTTTCAAATGTATACCCTTTATCCGGTTCAACTTGCGTTTGGGAAATTCCTTCGATATGGTATTCAACAGGGTCTTCAATCGTAATAACTTTAATGTCCGGCGCAAGAATTTTTCTTATAAAAGCGTAAAGCGTAGTGGTTTTTCCCGAGCCGGTTGGTCCGGTCGTGAGTATCATTCCCGTCGGCTTTTTAAGTTCGTTTTCAATAATTTTTAAATCATCTTTCCTGATTCCCAAATCTTCCAGGTTAAGCCTGATGGCGCTCGGGTCAAGAACTCTCATCACGATATTTTCACCATAGGCGCCGGGCAAAACCGAAGTTCGGATCTCTATTTCATTTCCGCCGCTTATGATAGTGAACCGACCGTCCTGCGCCTTTTCATGGACATTGAGCTTTAAGCCGGAAAGCAGTTTGATTCGGTTTAAAACAGAAGGATAAACTAAAAGAGGCATAGAAATAGTATCTTCTAAAAGGCCGTCTAAGCGGAATCTTAGCCGGATTTTTTCTTTTTCCGGCTCAAAGTGAATGTCGGATGCTTTGAGAATTAAAGCTCCTGCCAAGGCTGCTTCCACGATATCGGTAGCGCGGGATTCAAACAGACCCTCCGAAACCTTTTTAAAACCATCGATGTCGGATATTTCCTTCCGGAATTGCGATAAATTTTTTTCGGAAATTTCAACTCGGCCGGTTATTTCTTTGATTTCCTTTGGCGGCGGATAAGAATCTAAGGCCTTTTTAAAACTGGTCTTTGAAATGATAAAAACTTTTATAGCATAACCTTTTTTTTGAAGTTCGGCGATTAATAATTGAGTTTCTTCATCATCAGGATTAAGTACGGCCAAATGAAGCGTTTTAACTTCGCGATTAATGATAACGGCTTGGGCTTTTTCGGCTCTTTTTTTAGAGATTAAAACCAAAGCGTCGGCTTCGATTGGGATAAAGGACAAATTAAGGTAAGGAAAATCGGTTTTTTCCGCCAAAAGATGGGCGCGATTTTCTTCCTCCTCGCGCCGGACTTTGGCTAACAGTTCTTTTTGTTTTTCTTCTTGAAAAATCATTTATATAATTTGTTGTGCTGTTCTAATTGTCTAATTTAAGCCGCTAATTTACAAGGATAATTGTCCCCATGCGACGCCTTAATAAGTGAATGTATCGCTTATGGATATGCCGCGTCAATAAAAACTGTGGATAATTTTTTAAACGTTGCTTCGGCAACGCTATTTTTGTTATCATCAGTTTGTCTTTATGATAGAAATAATTACCAAATCGGCGAAGGAAACGAAAAAAGCCGGATTTGCTTTGGCTAAAAAGTTGAAAAATAAGCCGCTTTTGAAACATGCTTTTGTTGTCGCCCTTTCCGGCAATTTAGGGTCGGGAAAAACCACTTTTACCCAAGGGTTCGCCGAAGGGCTGGGAATTAAAGAGAATATCTTAAGCCCGACATTTGTTATCCAGAAAGATTTTTTGATAACTAACGGAGTTTTTAATAATTTTTATCACATTGACGCTTACCGGCTAAAAAATCCGGAAGAACTTCTGGAATTGGGATTTAAGGATTTGATAAAAAATCCGGAAAATTTGATTATCATCGAGTGGGCGGATAAAATTAAAAAAATTCTACCAAAAAATATTTTTAAAATGAAATTTGTAAACCTTGAAAAAAATAAAAGAAAAATTACGCATGAAGAAGTTTATTCTCATTGATTCTTATGCTTTAATTCATCGCGCTTATCACGCTTTGCCGCCCTTGACCACCAAAAGCGGCGAATTAATAAACGCCGTTTTTGGATTTTCTTCAATTCTTATAAAAACACTGCAGGAAATTAAGCCCGACTATGTCGCGGCGGCTTTTGACGCCGCCGCGCCGACCTTTAGGCATGAGGAATACAAAGGATACAAAGCGACGCGTCCCGAAGCGCCACCGGATTTATATATCCAGGTTCCTCGCGTTAAGGAAGTGTTGGAAGCGCTTAAAATTCCGATTTATGAAAAGTCCGGCTATGAGGCCGATGACATTATCGGAACCATTGCCAAAAAACTTCGCGGCAAAAACATTGAGGTTCTAATTCTTACCGGCGATATGGACACCCTTCAACTGGTCAACGGCAACATCAAGGTCTATACGCCAAAAAGGGGACTAAGCGACAGGGTGATTTATGACGAAAAGAAGGTTATTGAACGATTTGAAGGATTGAAGCCGAATCAAATGACGGATTTTAAAGGATTGAAAGGCGACCCTTCAGACAATATCCCAGGCGTTAGAGGCATCGGTGAAAAAACCGCTATTATTCTCCTTAATAAATACAAAACGATTGAAAAATTATATAGCGTAATTGAAAAGGGGAAAACGGAAGGCATTAGTAAATCGGCTCTTGAGAAATTAAAGATTGGTAAAGACGCTGCTCTCTTTTCAAAAAAGTTAGCTACATTAGAATTAAATGTCCCGATAAAATTTAATCTCAAAGAAAATGAGTTTGGTAAATTTGATGAAAAAAAATTGGTGGAACTTTTTCGAAATCTGGGATTTTTAAGTTTGATCAACCGTCTTCCTACTAGCTGGCAAGGCGAATCGAGTGGACAGGAGCAGGGGATTTTGGCAATAGACATTGTTGGAAGCTCGGTTTCCAACATTTCCGACAAGGGGCGGATTGGTTATGATTTTAAGCATTTTATTAAAACCCCGGCAGGAAAAAAAATAGTTATCGGTAGCAACGATTTTGATGTTATGATTGCCGCCTACGTTCTTAATCCGGGCGAGCGCGACTACAGTTTAGAAAAATTAAGTTTGAGAGAATTTGGCACGGTTCTGCCGAAAGCCGAAGCCGTTTCAAAACTAGTGCCGATTTTTAAAAATCGACTGATTGAAACCAAAACCGAAAAACTTTTTAAAGAAATCGAAATGCCGCTTATCCCGATTCTGGCTGATATGGAAAATACCGGTATTAAAATAGATGGTAGAGGACTTAAAAAGATAAGCAGCCGATTGGAAAAAGAATTAAAGGGTTTGGAAAAAAGAATTTACAACTTAGCTGGCGAAGAATTTAATATTAACTCACCGAAGCAGCTTGCTGAAGTGCTTTTTATAAAATTAAAAATACCGGGGGCGCGCCTCGGCGGCCGGATTAAAAAAACGGCCGGCGGCGCACCCTCAACCGAGGCGGCCGAACTTGAAAAATTGCGCCATCAGCATAAAATTATTGATTACATCTTAAAATATCGCGAATTGGCGAAATTAAAATCGACCTATACCGACGCTTTGCCGAAATCGGTGGATAAATCCGGCCGGATTCACACAACCTTCAATCAGGCCGGGACAGCGACTGGCCGGCTTTCCAGCCAGGATCCTAATTTACAAAACATTCCGGCTCGCGGCGATTGGGCTGATGAAATCAGAAAGGCTTTCGTGGCCGAGCGCGGCTTTAAATTTTTATCAGTTGATTATTCCCAGATTCATTTAAGGATTATTGCGGCTTTGGCAAACGACAAAAAAATGATGGACGCTTTCAAAAAAGGTTTAGACATTCATAAATTTACTGCTTCGGAAATAAATAATGTTCCGTACGGCAAAGTGACACCGGAAATGCGTTTCGCTGCCAAGGAACTCAACTTTGGCATTATTTACGGCATGGGAGCAAAAAGTTTTAGCGAGTCGGCCGGCATAAGCCGCGAGAAAGCGGAAAATTTCATTAAGGAATATCTTAGCGATTTTTCTGGCATTGCCAGTTACATCGAAAAGCTCAAAAATGAAGCGCGGAAAAATGGTTTTGCCGTTACTTTGTTCGGCCGGAGGCGTTATTTGCCTGAACTCAATTCACCCAACCCTATGCTGCGATCTTTTGCTGAGCGGGTCGCGGTGAATATGCCGATCCAGGGCCTTGAAGCCGATATCATGAAAAAAGCGATGATCGAAATTGATAGGTGGATTAAAAAAGAAAATCTTGTGAGCGATATAAGAATGCTT
>Ga0315288_10008971_pt1 | contig 12613 bp, 8 predicted proteins | sample YL17G11_20_MG_FD_203454 | JGI IMG/M metagenome (GOLD analysis project Ga0315288, IMG submission 203454) | Sediment microbial communities from Yellowstone Lake, YNP, Wyoming, USA - YL17G11_20 | ecosystem: Environmental > Aquatic > Freshwater > Lake > Sediment | place: USA: Wyoming | collected...
CGATTGCCCCCTTCAGTCGATTTCGCTATACTGGCATCGCTTTCCGCCCGTGTGCAGCCAGGAGGGGTGGCCGAGCGGCTGAAGGCGGCGGTCTTGAAATTCGGCTCCCATCCCCCCACCCCATCCTCCCCCGTCCATTCTTGTACCTGCAAGTTCAGCCGTCGTCCCATCTTATGTCATCTAGCGCCAGGGCTGCTAACCAAGTGGGTTAGCAAGATGTTAGCAACCTGGAGGCGGCTGCCAACTCACGGGAGTGCATGGGAGTCGAACCCACCCAGGACGGGTCCACCGCCCCGCATCGGTTTTGAAGACCGAGAGGCTTGTCCCGGGTCGTCCCCCATCGTCCCTCAACTACCTGTTCCGAATCTAAGAATACCTCCGCTCTCCCCTGTTGTCACCCCTGATCCCCTGGCCTGCTGTCCGGCCGGGCGGCAGAATGGCGGCAATTGTTAAAGGCCAACCTCTAGTAGCCTGTTGCGTTAATAGGCGGGTTCTATAGGAAGCGTGCTGCCGCCTAGTTCGGCGGCAAAACGATGGGCAATGCTGTGGCATTGCCCTTGGGCATGAGATCAATGATAGCGCTGGGGCTCATCTAGTCTTACCGTCACCCCATCGCCAGTACGAATCATGCGATGCCGTTGGCCAAGGCGAGGACGGCCAAGGTCTCGATGGAGCAGCTGTCGCTCATCAGCCCTGAACTGTCGGTTCGAACTCTCCGTGGTCAATGACCCAGGCGGTCACTGCGCACCCCCGGGGCGAATGCCATGCTGGGGGACCTGCTACAGCGCTTCTTCGTGGATGAGGCATAGGCGACGGCCACGGGCCGCATTGTAACCCGGTTCGGACTACAGCGTCCTACAAGAGGGGAGAGGGACAGGAAGGCCAAATGCAAGGCCATTTTCACGCAACGCTTGGAAGAAAGGGCTGCGGTCGAGGCGACGCGGCTGCCAAGAAGGAGGCGGTTTCGATGGTTCGCGACCTGAAGCGACAGGTCAAGCAGCTCAAGCAAAAGTTCGGAGCGCGTAGCGAGGAAGAGAAGGCGCCCTCGGTCATCATCAATAGAGCGGATGGCAGCGTCTTTGAAGTCCTTCTGGGCCGAAACGGCAAGCCCATCTGGCAGAGGTTCTACACTCGTGAGGAAGTCGAGCAGAAGAAGGCGAACGGCGAGTGGATGAGCGATGAGGATGAGACACCGGCAAACTGTGGAGGCTAACAGGAGAGCACTCGCAGAGTGGCGTCACAAGCACTGGCCTGAGAAGTACCCCGCACCATAGGTCAGCGACGAAGACGTGGAACACGGTGGAACAGAAACGGGGCTTAGTCCAATCTGATGGGGCGGGTCTGGTGTATCACGACGGGGGGTGAGCCGGAATGACAGAGAAGGACCTGGAGAAGACGAACTTGACCCTGGCCTTGGCGCTCGCGGCCGGGAACTCGCGCGAGGACGCGGCTAGGAGAGCCGGAATCTCCCGGGCCACAGCATATCGCCGCCTCAAGAATAGTGACTTTCAACGGCTCGTGTCGCAGCTGCGGATGGGCCTCGCTGACCAGGCCCTGGGGAAGCTGAGCGAGCTGATGGCTACAGCCGTGGAGACGCTTGAGGAACTGGTCAAGCCCGGCGTGTCACCGAGCGTCCGGCTCAGCGCCGCGCGCACCGTGCTCGAGTTCCACCTCAAGCTGACGGAGGCGTGTGACCTTGCGCGACAGGTCGCCGAGCTGCAAGAGATCGCACAAGGGTTGAATGGAGGCGAGCGGAGCTAGACGAAGAGGCCGCTCGTCACCTGGGCGTCTGACCTTGCACGATGTTCGTGTACTCACCTCCATTCGAAGCGGCCCTGGGTTAAACTCCTGTCGGCTCAACTCCGCCAGCCGCGCCTCAGGTATAGGACTTCGGCATGACGTGCTAGGCGCTCTTATGGAGTGCGCGCTACGTCCTCTTGAGGGACTGGGCAGCATCTAGCCCGGAGGTCTCGGGTATCCTCCCCTAGTCAGCTGCAACCCAGCAACCGTCCCCTGCCCTCCCCGCCTCATTCGCCAGAAGCCGCTTTCAGCTAAAGCGCCGCACCATCGATTCGCAGATGCGGCGGATGTTCGGCGAGATCATCCCATCGATAGGAAATGTCCGCAATGATAACGCCCTCCGCGCTTAGTACCGAAGACCTGGCCCACCCTTGGAACACCGTGCCCGAGGACTCGCATATCCTCTAGGGGGACTATCCACTTTCGGAAGGATGCTGCCCAATTCACTACGCCAGGGAGCTATCAGGCTTGAACTCGGCTAGTTACACGTTCCATGTTTGTCTCTTACGACACGGCGCCGCGAAGCTCCTGGACGCTTAGCTTGTAGAGAGAGTCCTTGTCTAAGGATAGACTGTCTACGGACTCCAACAGCTCATCCTGACCGCCGGTGTAGGCTGCGACGCTGGCGGGGGTCCGTCCTCTGTCTACTCCAAGCTGTCTGGCGAGCCCCTCGGTGCTATCATGACGTTGTGCCAACGAAGCAGCAGCTCCGCGAGCGCATCTGGGAGACCCTTCAGCGCCAAGGCGTAGCCCGTTTCCCTGGCGCTGTCGGCGAGTGAGAGGAACGTCCAGGACCCAGTGGTTCCACAGACTGTTCTATAATGCTTGAAAGAGCCAGGTCGGGCCCAGAGCCTCGGCAACTACGGCTACGGAGAAGAGGGTATGACCGACTACCGCCCTTCGTGGGATGAATACTTCATGAAGATAGCTGATGACGCTTCGACGCGTTCCAACTGTGTGCGAAGAAAGGTTGGAGCATTGATAGTCAAGCAGAGGAACATCATCAGCGCTGGCTACAATGGGACGCCGATCGGAGTCAAGAACTGCTTTGAAGGTGGCTGCCCTCGCTGCTTATCGGACGCCCAACCCGGCCAAGGCTACGATACATGCATCTGCGTTCACGCTGAAGCCAATGCCATACTCCTGGCTGCCAGACACGGCAACGCAACCGATGGCGGAGTTCTGTACACCACAGTTCGCCCTTGCTTCTCCTGCCTGAAGGAGGCCGTCCAAGCAGGAATCAAGGAGATCGTCTATGAAGCCAAGGACGCCTACGAAGGACTCTTGGAAGAGGCCTATCAGGCCCTTGTGCGCGACTCGGAGCTGGCCTTGCGGCAGTTCGTCCGCCAGGCAAGCTAGGCGCGCATCGGCTGTGCCCAACCACCATCTTGGGGTTGTGGGGTGAGCTCCTGCCGATGGAGCAGGCGATCACCCCTCGACGGAGCAGAAGATCGCTGAGCGTCCGATATCCTCCATTGCACGGCGTCCTTGAGGGCACACTATGTGTCGATCGTGTGGCTCGTGGTGGCGATGGGGTGGGGGTAGCCCTCCTTGCCAACCCTCGCGGCTGCGGGGATATCTTGGACAATAGCCTGTCGGGGGTACTTATCCATGGGCCCTGAATCGGCACAGAATTCCTGTCTGTGCTAGTCTGTGGCTACTATGACCGGCGACGACCTCCTTCTCCGCTGGCGCGACGAGTTCCCCATCCTCCAGCGCTGCACCTACCTCATCTCCAACTCCCTGGGCGCTATGCCCCGCGCCGCGTACGATGCCCTCCATCAGTACGCCGACGAATGGGGCGCCGAAGGCGTCACCGCCTGGCACCACTGGCTCCCCGAGGTTGGTCGCTTCGGCGATGAGATCGGCCGCCTCTTCGGCGCACCCCCCGGCAGCGTTATTCTCCACCAGAACGTCTCTATCCTCCAGGCCATCCTCGCCTCCGCCCTTGACTTCCCACCCCAGCGCCCCGAGGTCCTCCTCTGCCAGTACGACTTCCCTACCATCCACTACTTCTGGCTCGAGCAGGCCCGCTGCGGCGCCCGACCCGTCGTCGTCCACGGCCGCGACCCCGTCCACCCGCCCGTCGAACAGCTCATCGACCGCATCTCCCCTCGTACCCGCGTCGTAGCCTTGTCCCACGTCTTCTACGGCAGCTCCTACCGCATCCCCCTGGAGCCCCTCATCCACCGCGCCCACGAGTGCGGCGCCCTCGTCTTCCTGGACGCCTTCCACTCCGTCGGCGTCCTCCCCTTCGATGTCCAAGAAGCAGATGTGGATGTCCTCTTCGGCGGCTGCCTCAAGTGGCTCTGCGGTGGTCCCGGCGCTGCCTTCGTCTACGTCAAACCCTCCCTCATCCCTCAGCTCCGGCCCACCGACACCGGTTGGCTCTCCCACCGCGACCCCTTCGCCTTCGCCGAGGGCCCCATCGACCTGGCCGACGATGCCTACCGCTTCCTGGGCGGCACCCCCTCCATCCCCGCCATCTACGCCGCCCGTGAGGGCATCCGCATTGTCAGCCAGGTGGGCGTCGATGCCATCCGCCATAAGTCCCGCCACCAGACGTCTCTCCTCATCGCCCTCGCCCTGGAGGCCGGCCTCACCGTCAACACCCCCCGCGATCCCGAACAGCGCGGCGGCACCGTGGCCCTGGACTGCCCCGACGCCTCGGCCATTTCAGAGGCCCTTATCCAGCGCGGCTTCCTCGTCGACTACCGCCCCGCCATCGGCATCCGCATCGCCCCCCACTTCTACAACAGCGACGCCGAATGCGAGGCCGTGATCCGTGAGATCGCCTCCCTGCGCGACAAGGGCGTCTAGCGGCTCGATGGGAAGCGCCGGTTCTTTAGCTACCTGCCGGAACGGTGCTCAGGCAGCCCTCCTGCTGGCCAACGCCGACGCTGGTTTGTGATCCAGCGCGTCAAATCAGGGCGGCACAGTCCGAAATGGGGGATCGACAGATCCCAATCGGCTCCCGTGGTGGTAGACTGGTGGCCGTGGACCGGCCTGATTTGCCCCGGATTCGAGCGGCGGCTGAGAGGCTGCGACCCCTCATCCACCGAACCCCAATCGTTACTTCGCGATTGCTGGATGAGGCGGCGGGTCGACGCGTGTTCCTGAAGGCAGAGTGCCTACAGAAGGGCGGGTCATTCAAGATCCGTGGCGCCGCAACAGCGCTCAAGGCACTTGGTGCGGAGGCCCGGAGAGATGGCGTGGTTGCGCATTCCAGCGGGAACCATGCTCAAGCCGTGGCCCTCGCGGCGAGGCAGTTTGGAGTAGATGCGGTGATTGTGATGCCTGAGGATGCCAACCACCTGAAAGTCGCCGCTACAACTGCCTACGGTGCCACCGTGGTACAGGCCGGCGTCACGGCGGCGAATCGGGCCGAACGCGCCGATGAGTATGTCAGGGAGGGCCGACGTCTCATTCATCCTTTCGATGACTGGTCAGTGATCACAGGGCAGGGAACTCTAGGACTAGAGATCGCTGAAGACGTGCCAGAAAACGTCGAGATGGTGCTCTTCCCTATCGGTGGAGGGGGCCTAATCTCAGGCAGTGCCATTGCGCTGCGCGCTCTGCGCCCAGACGTTCGCATAATCGGAGTGGAGCCAGCCGCCTGTGCAGCGGCCAAAGCTTCTCGGGAGGCTGGAAGGCGCATCACCTTGCCTCCCGAGGAGACCGTCGCGGATGGGGCCAGAGTAAGTGTGGGGGAGAAAGCGTGGTCGGTTATCTCCGAACTCGTCGACGATATCGTTTCTGTCGAGGACGAGGAGATAATCGAGGCAGTGCACTTCATCCTCACCCGGAGCAAGCTGGTGGTAGAACCGACGGGTGCCATGACCGTGGCGGCGCTGTTATCGCGTCGTTTTCCGGGTGGGGCAGCAGTGGCAGTCCTCTCTGGTGGAAACCTCGATCCACAGATGCTGGCGCAGCATCGGAGGGGGAAATCGACCCGGGGTTCCAGGCGAACGCGCTGCGAGTGACCATGAATTCAAGATTAGTTGGATGACCTCGGTCTGATGCCTCTAGCTGGGGGCACAGAGCATGGCGCGCTGGCCCTTCACCGACTCCCGACGCCCCTGTTGCTGGCCAACGCCATCGTCTGGTTCGCCATCGCCCAGGGGTGGTCGTAGCGCACACTATGCCTCCATCGTGAGGTTCGTCATGGCGATGCGTTCTTCCCTTGCCAGCGCTCGCGGCTGCGAGTAGGATAGGGAGCGCTACTAGCAGCGCCAAACGCACAAGGGGGGTGTAGGCTTCATGGCAAAGCGACAGAAGCAAGAGTTGAAGGCCAAGCTTGAGGGCAGCAGGGGCCGGGCTGAATGGGTGACGCTGTATCAGGCCCACAACGCCGTCTTCAAGGTGGCAGAGCTGGCTCTACTGCCTCACAATCTCTCTCTTCCCCAGCTCCATCTCCTGGCTATCCTGAAGCAAGCGGACGGGCTGGTCACCACCGGCGAGATAGGGCAGGCAATGGTCAAGGCTAGCCAGACGATAACCGGGCTGGTGGACAGGCTGGAAGAGCCTGGCCTGGTGGAGAGAGTCTTCGACAGGAGTGATCGCCGCAAGGTCTGGGTTCGCATGACCGGGAAGGGCGAGCAGAAGTTTGCTGAGGCCTACCCTGTCGCCAACCGCCTTGCCGAGGAACTCTCTGCTGTTCTGACCGACCAAGAGTTACAGGACTTGCAGGCCAAGCTAGGGAAGCTACGCGGTGCCGCGATGGATAGGCTTAAGACGGCCTTCGCCTCAGCTGGCATGCCGTTCCGGCGTGCGTAGGAGGTTCCCCAGCGGGGAACTGAAGGCCTAGCCCCACTTCCCATCATCCCCTTCCACCCTGCCCATCACCGTCCTGGCCGACGCCATCGTCTGGTTCGTGATCGCACAGGGCTGGCCGTAGCGCACACTAAGACTTCCTAGTCTGGTTCGTGCTAGTCGGCCTTGCCCTAGTCCAGGTGGCGGGCCTCGACTCGCCCACGTTGACAACGCCGCTACTTTCGCGCACTATTGGGTTGCTCCAAGACGTAGGGATCGGGGGCGAACCACGATGCTTTGTCCGTCGTGCGGCCTCGAGAACCGTGAGGATGCCACATTCTGCCTCAAGTGTGGCGGACGGTTTGCCGTAACCTGTCCTAGCTGCCAGAGGGAACTTCCACCTGAGGCGGAGTTCTGCGACAAGTGCGGCGGTTCCCTTGCCGAAGTCGCACCGTCGCCGCCAACGCCCGCTCCTACCCCTACTCCCGCTATCCCCACCTCCTTCGCCGCCGGCCGCTACCAGGTCAAGCGATCCCTGGGCGAGGGCGGCCGCAAGCGGGTCTACCTGGCCCACGATACCCGCCTCGACCGCGACGTGGCCTTCTCCCTGATCAAGACCGAGGGCCTGGACGCATCCGGCCTGGCCCGCGTCCGCCGTGAGGCCCAAGCGATGGGCCGTCTCGGCTCCCACCCTCACATCGTTACCGTTCACGACATTGGCGACGAGGACCGCCAGCCGTACATCATCCAGGAGTTCATGGAGGGCGGCTCAGTCCAGGACATCGTGGACCAGGCCCCTGACCAGCGGCTTCCCATCGACCAGTCCCTCCAGATAGCCGCCGAGGTCTGCCAGGCCTTGCAGCATGCCCACGACCGGGGCATCATCCACCGCGACGTCAAGCCGGGCAACATCTGGCTGACGGCCGACCCTTCGGCAAGCTCAGGGCAAGCTATCGCCAGGCTGGGCGACTTCGGCCTGGCGGTGGCCATCGACCTCTCCCGCCTCACCCAGGCCGGCATGATGGTGGGCACGGTGGCCTACATGCCCCCCGAGCAGGCCCTGGGTGGCAAGGTCGACACCAGAAGCGACCTCTACGGCCTCGGCGCTACCCTCTACGAGATGGTCTGCGGCAGGCCCCCCTTCTCCGGCCACGACCCGGTGGCCGTCATCTCCCAGCACCTGAATACGCCGCCGGTGGCACCCTCCTTCCACAACCCTTCGCTACCTCCTGCGCTCAACGCCCTCATCCTCAAGCTCCTGGCCAAGAATCCCCAGGACAGGCCCTCCTCGGCTGACGAGGTCCTGGCAGCCCTGCAATCCCTCCGCGAGCAGATCGAGCAGGGCGAAGTAGTGGTCGCCGCCGAGGCTCCCGCCGTTCCTTCCATCGGCCGGGTGGCCTGGGGCACCTTCGTGGGGCGAGAAAGGGAGATGGAGCAGCTCAAGGAGAAGCTGGCCGACGCCTTCTCCGGCCTGGGGTCGGTGGCCATGGTGGTGGGCGACGCCGGCATCGGCAAGACCCGGCTCCTGCAGGAGTTCGCCACCTACGCCAGGTTGCGGGGCGCCCAGGTCCTCTGGGGCGCCGCCTACGAGGGGGAAGCCAGGCTCCCCTACGGCCCCGTTGCCGAGGCCCTGCGAGACTACGTTTCCCGTACGTCAGTGGAGACACTACGCCTGGCGGTGACCGAGGGAAGCTCGGTGCTCGCCGCCCTGGCACCAGAGGTGAAGGTGAAGCTGCCCGACCTCCCCGAGCCCCCTCCCGTGGCGGCGGAGGCCGAGGCCTACCGCCTCTTCCAGGAGGTGACGGAGTTCCTCAAGAACGCCTCTACATCTGCTCCCCTGCTGCTGGTCCTGGAGGACCTCCAGTGGGCCGACAAGGGCTCTTGCTCGCTCCTCCAGCACCTGGCCCGACGGCTGGCCGGCAGCAGGATGCTCGTGGCCATCTCCTGCCGGGAGGCGGAGCTGGAGCCCAGCCACCCCCTGAGGGAGGCCCTGCCCCACCTTAGAAGGGAGTCCGGCTTCTGGGAGCTCCCCCTCAAGGGTTTGCGGGAGTCCGAGGTCAGAGAGCTCATCACCGTTCTGGCCGAGCAGGAGCTCCCCCAGCCCCTGGTCCTCGCCCTCCACCAGGAGACCGAGGGAAATCCCTTCTTCGTCCAGGAGACCCTCAAGCACCTCATTGAGACGGAGATCCTCTATCAGAAGGAGGGGCAGTGGACCAGCAAGGCCCCCATCTCCGACATCGGCCTGCCCGAGAGCGTGCGGGAGGTGATGGAGCGCAGGCTGGCCGGGTTGTCGCAGGAGTGCCGCCGCCTGCTCCAGGTGGGCGCGGTGCTCGGCCGCCGCTTCAGCCTTTCCCTGGCTCAGCGGGTTGCCGAACTGGACGAAGAGGTCATCCTGCGGGCGGTGGAGGAGGCCCTGGCTGCTCAGGTGGTGAGGGAGCAGCGGCAGGAGAGACGCACCTACTATCAGTTCACCAGCACCCTTCTGCGGGAGAACCTGTACGGCCGCCTCAGCGCCCCCCGGCGGGAGCGGTTGCACCTGCGGGCCGCCCACGTCCTGGAAGAGGTTTACCCCGACCGTCTGGAGAACTATGCGGCCGAGCTGGCCTATCACTACCGGGAGGCGGGAGAGGGTGCCCCCGCCGAGACGGCCTACCGCTGGACGGTGAAGGCTGCCCAGCAGGCGATGGCCGCCTACGCCCCCGCTGAGGCCGTGCTCCTCTATCGCTCCGCCCTCGAGCTGGCGGATGCCGTGGGCCTGTCTCAGGGGGAAAAGGCGCTCCTCCTGATGGATCTGGCGGTGGCTCAGCGGGGTGCTGGCGACTTTGAGGGGAGGATCCAAAGCGCCGAAGAGGCCGCCAGGGAGTTCGAAGCGGCGGACGATGTGGCCGGGGCGGCCAGGGCCTACAGTTACCTCTCTGGATTCCTTGCCTGGCAGGGGCAATTGCAGCGCGGGCTGCGCTTCGCCGAAAAGGGGCTGGAGCTGGTCGGCCCGACAGACCGGGCCGAACGAGCCGTCCTGCTCGCTTATCACGCCATGACCTCGCTGTTCTTCCACCGCTTCGACACGACATTCAAGGAGGCGGCCGAGGCGGAGGCGCTGGCAGAGCACGTCACCGACCCTCGAACACTCGGCGAACTGTTCATGCCCATCGCCTATCTCTACTGCTATGCATGCTTCCCCCAGAAGGCCCGGGAGGCAGGCGACCGCGCTGCGGCCGGGTACGAAGCGGCGGGCGATGTGGCCGCAGCCTGCTACCCGAGATTCCCGAGCCTGTTGTCAGCGACCGTGGAGGGACGAGTGTCGGCCACTGGCCCTGAGTGGGCGGAGTTCCGCCGCGTTTCCGAGCAGCGCCTGGCGTTCCAGCCCGCCTATACGGCCGGCTTCTTCGTCGCATGGCAGCGTCTTCTGGCCGGAGACTTGGTGGAATCGGAGCGCATCGGCGACGAGGTGCTAGCCCTAGCCTCCGAGATGCGGGTCTTCGCGCTTGTGCCCGGTATCTTGGAGCACTCCGCAGAGCTCATGATGCTGACGCGACGCTACGACGAGGCCGAGGCCCGCCTGACGGCGGTGCAGGCGACCTATGAAGCAGCGGAGAGGGCTGCGTTCCTGCCGGGCCCCTGGCCCTGGAGAGTCCGCCTCTGCCTTGAGAAAGGCGATATGGCCTCTGCGCGGAAGCTCCTTGCCGACCGGCCCCAGTGGCCGTTCGAGGAGCCGCTCAGCTTGGGAGGAGTGGGTAACCTGCTCGCCTGTGGTGAGGCCCTGGCCGAGCTCGGCGAGATAGATGGTCTGGACGCCTGCTACCAGCGTCTGCGCGAGCTGAACGGACGGGGCATAGAGTTCGTCTGGCCCTGTCTCGTTCCTCGCGTGATCGCCATGCTGGATGCCGTCAGCGGGCGCTGGGACGATGCCACCACCCACTTCGAGAAAGCCCTCAGCCTGGCGCGGCGGCTGGGCTACCGCCTGGAGCTGGCCGCCACCCTCCTGGCCTACGCCAAGATGCGCCTGGCCAGAGACGCCCCCGGCGATGCCGAGGCCGCCACCGCCATGCTCAACGAGGCCCTCCAGCTCTATCAGGACATGGGCCTGCCTCAGAGGGCAGAGAAGGTCCTCGCCGTCAAGGTGCAGGCCCAGGAGAAGGTAGCGCCTGGCCTGACTCCCCCACCCAGGGCAAAGAGAACCATGCGCTCCACCATCGAGCAGATCCTGCCGTCGGCTCTAGCCGACGCCCCCAGCCTGGCCCGCCACTCCGACGAGCAGGGCACCGTGACGATCCTCTTCACCGACATCGAGGGGTCCACCGCGCTGGCCCAGCGCCTGGGCGACAAGGCCTACCACGCCCTCCTCGCCGAGCACAACCGCATCCTCCGGGAGCAGGTCGCCCGCCACGGGGGCCACGAGGTCAAGTCTATGGGCGACGGCTTCATGGTCGCCTTCGCCAGCGCCGCCAGGGCCCTCTCCTGCGCCGTCGATATCCAGAAGGCCTTCGCCGCCTACAACGCTGAGAGGGCCTCCGCTCATGCTGAGCCTGTCGAAGCACCCATCGCAGTCCGCATCGGCCTGAACACCGGCGAGTCCATCGAGGAAGCGGGGGACTACTTCGGCACCGCCGTCACCCTGGCAGCCCGCATCGCCGCCAGGGCCCGGGGCGGGCAGATCCTGGTGTCGGAGGTGGTGCGCGCCGTCGGTGGCTCGCTGGCGGGGGTGGAGTTCCGCGACGCCGGCCGCAAGCAGCTCAAGGGGATCAAGGGCCGCCAGCGGGTGTTCGAGGTGGGGTGGTGGGAGGAGGGCTAATGATGGAACAGCAGATCCGCTTCTGCACCACCTCTGATGGTGTCCGCATCGCTTACGCTACCGTGGGCCAGGGGCCGCCAATCGTCCGCGTCCTGGGCTGGTTCACGCATTTGGAGTTCGAGTGGGAGCGCCCTGACTGGCAACGCTGGTTCACGTGGGGACTCCTGGCCCAGAGCCAGCTCTACGTTCGCTACGATGGCCGTGGCATGGGACTTTCCGACCGCCAAGTGGATGACCTTTCCCCGGAAGCGCAGGTGCGCGACCTCGAAGCCGTGGTTGATGCCCTCAATCTAGACCGCGTGGCCTTGTACGGGATGTCTCAGGGTGGCGCAACCGCGATCACCTATGCCGTGCGCCATCCGGAACGGGTCACTCACCTAATACTCTACGGGTCGTACGCGCGATCCTCGTCGACTTCAGAAGAGCATCTGACCAGGATGACCTTGATCCGCCAGGGATGGGGCAGCGATGTTCCCGCCCACCGCCAGTTTTTCACCGGTCTGTTCATGCCTGACGCAGACGCGGATGCGATTCGACTGTTCAACGAAGTCCAGCGTGTCTCCACCTCCCCCGAGATGGCCGTGGCCCTTTACTCCGCCATGCAGGACATCGATGTTTACGAGTTGCTAGGTCAGGTTGACGTTCCCACCCTAGTTATCCACCGCCGCGGCGATGCCATCGTGCCCTTCGAGTTCGGCCGAGAACTAGCAGCCCACATACCTGGAGCCCGCTTCCTCCCCCTGGAAGGCAGGAATCACGTCATCCAGCCGAATGAACCTGCTAACGAGATCTTTCGGAGGGCCGTCGAAGACTTCCTGCGGGAAGGGGGGTCGGAGACTCAGGCGGCAATGCAGATCAGTGGCCTCGTTACCATCCTGTTCACCGACATGGAGGGCTCCACCACCCTGACCCAGCGCTTAGGCGACGCCAAAGCCCAGGACGTGCTGCGCACCCACAACACCATCGTCAGAGACGCCTTGAAGGCGCACAGCGGCTCCGAGATAAAGCACACTGGTGACGGCATCATGGCCTCCTTCGCTTCGGCGAGCCGCGCCCTGGAATGTGCTATCGACATTCAGCGTGCCCTCGCCCAGCACAACGAGTCGGCGGAGGAGCCCATACGGGTGCGCATCGGGCTGAATGCCGGCGAGCCTGTGGCGGAGGAGAAAGATCTGTTCGGCACCGCCGTCCAGCTCGCCGCCCGCATCTGCGCCCACGCTGAGCCGGACGAAATACTGACCTCGGACTTGATCAAGGGGCTAGCTGCGG
>Ga0315288_10008972_pt1 | contig 12613 bp, 10 predicted proteins | sample YL17G11_20_MG_FD_203454 | JGI IMG/M metagenome (GOLD analysis project Ga0315288, IMG submission 203454) | Sediment microbial communities from Yellowstone Lake, YNP, Wyoming, USA - YL17G11_20 | ecosystem: Environmental > Aquatic > Freshwater > Lake > Sediment | place: USA: Wyoming | collected...
CCGTCGTAGCGAGCCACAGCGGTCTGCAACTCCAGGACATCCTTCTGCCGAACCTTACGTGTGCTTGCAGCTTCTTTACGGTCCTTCTCGACCATCCGCGAAGCCACGTTGATCTCGTCAAGCTTAGCCACGTCGGACAGCACATCCGCCACAATCGTGCCCGACTTGTTCAGAATGAAGATCGGATTGAACTGATCTGAAACCTGAAGCAGTTCCTTCTCGTCACCGATCTTGACCAACGAGAAGCCGTCTGTCAGGAACTCAGGGGTACCTCGACCAACAACCGTGTGCGTAACCGTGTTGTGCACGTAGCGGTTGACCGCATCACCCTTCTCCCAGAGAAGGTCAAAACCGTCCGCAACGATGTGCACAGAACAGAAGCACTTGCAGGTCTTCGCACCCTTGGTGCCACGTGGGCAATCCACCCCATGACGGACGTAGCTATCGGCAGGAGCGCCCGTCAATGCAGCCTTGATGGCACGCACGACAGCGCTCTTGCCGATATTGCTTCGTCCAACCAGAGCCGAAAAGCCGTCTACCTCGACAACCTCATGGGCTATGGATTGAAAATCCCTGATCTCAATCCGCACCATGGGTGTCAGCCACCACTAGCTTCTGCTTCACCGCTAGCTTCCGCCGTAGGCTCGGTATCCGCCAAGACTTCCTCTTCGGGGGCATCATCCGGGGCATCGTCACTGACGTCCAACCCCTCAAGAAGGTCATCTTCCTCAGTCGGCTCATCCGCGACGTCAACCGCAGTGGCGTTCACAGATGCAACCAACTTCTGACGGAGAGCTTCAAACACAGGTGGGTTCTCGATCAGGAACTTGCGGAACTTGTCCTTGCCCTGGAAGCGCTGTGAGCCCACCGTGTAGAAGGCACCTTCACGCTTGATGACCTTCTGTGCCACACCCGTCTCGATGATCGAGAAGTAATCGTCAATGCCTGTGCCGTACCGAATGAACATGGAGGTCGAGTGCCCCTGCTTGCCGTCCAGCTTGCTCTTGACGACTTTCACGTCCGTAACGTTACCGTAAGGGAAACGCCGCACCTTACCCGTCATTGGGTCCTTACGCTCAATGATCTCGGACTTGATGCGAGCTGTACGCAACCGAAGACTGGCGTAGAATTTGATTGCCTTACCGCCACTCGTGTTGTCGTCACCCCCACCGTGATGCCCACCGCCCGTAGAGATCAAGGCACGTGTCTGATTGACCAGAATAAGGGCTGTACCGGGATGATCCGGATTCGACTTCGTCTTGTCCCCAGGCAGCATCGGGTACTTTTGAAGCCACATTGCAAACTTCGGCAGTGACCCGGAGAACTGGCGGGCCACAGCACCGATCTTCGCGGCGTCCTCGAACCCCTTTTCCAGCTCGTCCTTAGGCACCATAGCGGCCACAGAGTCCACACCAATGATGTCGATACCACCCAAAATGCCCAGGCGCATCATCGTGAAACCGTACTCCATGGTGTCCGGTTGAATGACGGTGAGCTTCTCTGGATCGTAGGACAACCCCAGCTTCCTGGCGTAGTGGTGATCGAGGCTGTGCTCGAAGTCGATGAACATCGCGGTACCGCCCGCTTTCTGGGCTTGGACCATCGCGGAGATCAGCAACGTGGTCTTACCGCTCGACTCACCGCCATAGAGTTCCGTGATACGACGACGAGGGAAGCCAGGACAAAGAAGTTTCCCATCTGTGGTTAGGGTACCCCCAATCAGCATGTCCACAGGGAAAGAGCCAGTCGAAACACACGGGTGCGAGGTCGCACCTGGCAAGATGGCTTTATGCCCTGTGTGCTTGAGGATCGCCGCCCGAACCATATTCATCATCGCCGCGTTGCCACTCGCCGCTTTCTTAACCGTTTTCTTCTCAGCCGCCATAACGCCTCATTTCGGTAACAGGGAGAACCTGTAGAATCGTTCGTTTTCTTTAAACGCCGCCCCGCGATACACGGTTTGGCCTTCTCGTTTGCCTCGCGTGAAGGTGTGTACCTTGGCGAAAGCCTTGTGCTCAGAGAGGGTTAGATCCGCCTCTTGAAGATCACCTCGTAGGAACATCCAGAAGCGTGCTGTTGACTTTGCAACCTGATACGCATCTGCCTCATCCGAACTCCACCGGGCAATCCCAGTATCCGCCTTGGCAACTTCGATCATGTCACTCTTGAACATTTTGCCCTTACGAAGCCTAGGGTCCTCTTTGGCCAACATCTTCACAGTCAGAGGATCGAAGTACACCACATCCTTACGCTTCAACCAGATCGCCTCATTGACCATAGAGAACAGAGCGTAAGCCCCTGGTGTCCACTGTTCGCCAAACGCCGGGGACTCAACCCCCACCGCCTCAATGAGTAGGTAGCGATCCAACAACGCCTTGAGTTCTTCGCGTAACTCAACGTAGCGCTCAACCCAGATGGTCTTAGGTGACGTAGACCACCTGCCACGAGCGAACACACGAGCTTGACCCGTGACGCTTGAATTGTGAATTACCCAACCAAAGCCGGTCAGGGACGGATCAAGTCCTAGTGTAAGCATAGGAAAAGAGGGGCCCCTGGGGGCCCCTCTCACTCAGATCACACAGCGTCTAGCATGTCCTGGAAGTTGTCCGACGACACATCCGAACTCGCGGGGCCATTGAGGCCCAGCTTGGCTCGAAGCTGATCCGTGGTCATCTCTCGGAAGGGCATGAGCTTGTCGTACATGTTGACGGCTGCCGCCAGTACGAGCGACCGAATCGTATCGTTCTTCTGCCAGATCGCGGGACCCGCAGCACTCGTCTCGATGTTGTGGAACTTCGGTTCCTTGCACTCCAACTTGACGTCCTGTGATGCCAAGCTCAAGCCGTTCTCGCGCAACGAGTCGTTCTGCTTCCAGATGTTCTGGTAGGTCTTGTTGCCGAACCGCCACGGGAGAATCCGCAGCTTATTCTGCTTGACCTGCGAAGCAAACGCTTCCTTGTTGAGCCCACCCTCGGTGTCAGTCGGGTAGACGAGGAACAACGTCGTGAAGTACGGCTTGGCCTCAGGCAAGCGCTTCCACACAGCGTCGGCCTCTGGCCCATCCTTGCCGAGACGCGAAAGAGCAAACCCAAGACCTTCCTGGTAGTGGGCACTCATCGCTTTGAAGTGGGCACGACTCACGTCGAGCTTGTCCGTGGCCGTCAGAGCATCCAGGCTCTTGCCCAGCGCTTCAGCACGCTTGGTGAGAGCCACCTTGGCGATCTCAGCCTCTTCCTCACGAGTCAGCTTCTTGTTGGCTCGCTTAGCAACCTTGCGAGCTTCACTGACGGCGTTCGCATCGAACGTGTGGAAGTAGATGAACGCCCCGCGAAGGATCTGCCCCTTCGTGGTCATCTTCAACCAGTCTTGGGACCCCCCTCCGACGTTTTTCTCATCAACGTCCAGGGATACATCGTTGTCGAAGTCGTAATCCAGATCGTCACTCATTGTTTTTGTCCTTGATTATGGGCCACCCCAACAACAAAATGCCAGTTAGGCGGGATGTCGGGAAAAGGCGGTTTAGACCAACGACAGACTCTGATTTGACGGTGCCTTAAAGCAACGCTTGCGGCTAAGTCACGCAGAGTCTGTCAAAGGGCCTGTACACCACACTGCACAAGGAAATTCAGAGGCTCTCCAAGATCGATAGAAAATCAGCCGTCTCAGAGGACACGTCTGAGACCCCACCCGCATCTTTGAGGGGCACTACTACCGCTTGTGGTGCAGGGGTCTCCGACCCCTCAAGAAATTGCCTAATGCTGGCCTCATCCGCAGTGGACACGGCTACCGGAGACACCTCAGCCTCAACGGCAGCAACCTTTTCCTGAACAACCTGCGGATTTCCGAGATCAGGTCCCAGAGTCTCCACGGGTTCCTCAATAGTTTCAGGCTCAGAAATCAATTCCTCAAGATCAGCGGCGCTAAGCTCTTCGTTAAACGCCAACCCATTGTCCTCCCGCTGCCCTTTGAAGGTCCTCTCATCCCCGTAGAAGGCTCCGGTGGATAGCTCAGTCTGCATGAGGCGACGCTGGTCCTTAATGGCCGTCATCGTCGCATGCAACTCACGGTTACGGTACGCAACAAGCTTCCCCACAGCATCCAGCGAATGCATACGATCCTTGAGTTCGTTCATACGAACCCGTTGATCTCTAAGCAGGAAACCTACTGTAGCCTTACGATCCTCAATGCTCGCAAGAGCCTTGACCCTAGAGTCGTTGGACAGAAGGTTGTCATGCTCAAGAGCGTAGACGGCTTCGAGCCGACGAAGCTCGCTACTAACTGCAAGCTTCTCCCGATTCAACTCCGAGACCACAAGGCTCACCTTGTTCAGGTGCCCACGGCAGGTCGCGATGATGTCTTGGAAATACTGGGGGCCGAGCATCCCTGGCTCACTCGCCAGCTCCAGCACATACCCGTCCATTTCCTTGAAGATCTCGTCTACCCTGATTTCGGTGAGCATGGGGGTAGCTACACCACGGGGCGGTCAAATAGTCCTTCAATGGGCACGACCTTGTATGGCCCTGTCTGAGCACATCACCACCCGAGTGGCGGCCCGCTTTGCACAGGCTCAGGACGACGAAGCTGCCCTGGACGCCCTAGCGGACCATTGGGCCGATGTCTTCCTCGACGAGTTCATCGCCAAAGCTGACTTTGACGAGAGGAACGTGGTTCAAGTGCTCCAGAACAAGGGGGTATCTGCCGAGGACATCAATCGGATTGCACCCCCCACAAAAGAGGCTGGGATCGGGACCTTCGTTAGGGTTCTCGGGGGATTGGTGCTACGCGGGCTGTGGCGCATGCTAATTCACCCTTTCCTGGCCATTGGCAAGATGTTCGTGTCCCCGACCTTCCGAAACGAAATCAAGACCTCATTCAAGAGGGCTCTCAGTCATGAACTCAGGGCCTCCAAACACATGATGTCCGTGGCGGGTCGCTTGGCTCGTGGGGAAGAAGTGAACCCCCACGAGCGTAAAGCCGCCATGCACCAATTGACCGATATCCTGGTCAAGACAGTGCTCGTCTACTTCGCAAGCCCCCACATCGCACACCTCTTTGCGAGCGGTATCTGGAAAGCATTGGCAGCCCTGCTCTCACCGATCGATGAAGTGGTATTAGTCCTCTTAGACAAGCCCATACGGGCAGCCTCTAAGAAGCTCATGAGCGCCGACATCGGGCTCATGCCCTCAGGGTTCTACACGCACTTCTGAAGGAAGGTCTCATGTACAGCTACGATAGACGCCAAGCAACTATCGGTACGACTCCACCCACCGTTTATTACAAGGATGGGCGCGAAGAACCGTTAGACTCGAATCTCTGGGGTGAGATCGTCCGAACTTTTCAAGCGGTAACGGAGTTCAGAAACCCGCCTTGGCTCGACGCTAAGCTCAAGAGTAGAATGAGCCGTATGGGGCTGTGGCATGATTTCTACCGCTACGATATAGACGAGAAGGACTCCAAGATCCTTTGGAACTTTTTGGATTGGGTGCAGACTGGAGCTACAAGAGGTATGCCTGAATCATGGCTCCCATTGTTGCAGCCAAGTGTTGTGAACACCATCAAACTGTTACAGAAGGTGGAGCCAGAAGCCATTGCCAATTATAGGGTGTTCAAAGAGCAGTTGGCTGAGTTCGCCAAGAGCCATGAAGGCGCTCTAACCCCCCGTGGTATCTTTGGGGTTGGTATGACGACGCACCAGATAAACGATACCTTGAGACACATGTTCTATGACGGGCTTTTAGATTGGGACAAGACTCGCAAGGTGTTCACCCTCAAAAACCCTTAGGTTCAGACAATGAGTTCCCTCAGGATGGTGTTGCGTTGAAGCACCCGGTCATTAGCCACGGCTTTCAGGACCGCTTCCACTTCGCCCAGAAGCCACACCTTCTTACGAGCCCTAGTGATCGCTGTGTAGAACAAATTCCGTTGCAGCATGCGGCCCTGGGCTTTGACCAAGGGTAGGATAACGGTCTCGAACTCCTCACCCTGACAGCGGTGAACCGTTACCGCGTATGCCAACTTGAGCATGTTCATGGCCTGACCTTTAGGGATCTCCACATTCGCATCCGGGGTACGCCCTATCCCGTGAACCCGTAGCGTCAAGCTTTCCCTAGTGACTGCCAGTAGCTTACCGATATCCCCGTTGTAGACGTTCAGCTTGTAGTTGTTCTTGATGACCATCAAACGATCGCCAATCCGTAACTGGACCGTCGGAGAAAGCTGCCACGTGTCCTGCCCAATGTCCGGGTTGAGTTGATCCCGTAACAACGTATTCAGATTGTCCACCCCAACGGTACCCTCGTACTTCGGGGACAGCACTTGGAAGTTGGCGTCTCGGGCCTTGAGCTTGACTGCCATCTTGACCACGAGGTCTGCAATCTGAGCCTCATTGGAAAGCTGGACGAACTTGAACTCGGTGTCGTCCTTCGGCGGCAAGTCCAACGGAGAGGCACCCCGTCGGATCCTGTGGGCCGCCAACACAATGTCACTGGTCTCAGCCTGACGAAAGACGTGCTCCAACTTGATGGTGTGGACTGCCTTACAGGCAATCAACTCCCGCAGCACGTTACCCGGACCCACTGAGGGCAACTGAGCGTCGTCCCCAACCAAGACCAGCATCGTCTTAGGGTCAAGAGCGTCCAGAAGGCGGTAGAACAGCTCCTGGTCCACCATGGACAGCTCATCCACGATTACCGCCCCAGTGACAAGCTGTGATCCATCCCCAACGCCCCATTGAAACCCATCGTACTTGAGAGCACGGTGAATCGTCTGCGCCGGGGCTTCTGTGACAGAGGCCAACCGCTTCGCAGCAATCCCCGTGGGAGCCATGAGCATGAAGTCCATCCCGAGACTACGAAACAGATGTACGAACGTCCGAATCAACGTCGTCTTGCCGGTGCCAGGGGCTCCCGTGACGACCAGCACCCGATTGACGATAAGCTTGATCACAGCCTCTCGCTGCAAGTCGGACAGGGTGATGTTGCTCGACTTCTCGTAGCTACTCAGGAAAGCCTCGTAGTCTATGTCTAGCGCAGAGGGGGTTAGGAATCTCGACAACTTCCGGGCAGCCCCTCGCTCATAGCGGTACATGTCTGGGGCATAGATTCCAACCCCATCGTCCACCAAAACAGCCTTGTTCTGCTCAAGCTCAACCAACGCCACGTCCACCGCCCCTGAGAGATCTGGCACCTCGAACGGGGCCACATGGGCATAGGACGCCAGCGACCCCAGCAACGAGGCGATGTCCCCACGACGAACGAACAGGTGCCCCTGCTGCTTGACCTGCTCCCGAAGCACCCACAGGACACCGCCAGCAATACGCCGGGGATCCCCAGACCCGATCCCACGGAGAACTGCCAGCGTGTTGGCACGGTGAAACGAGAACCCGTCGATCTCCAAAAGCCGGTAGGGATTCTGGGAGAGCACCTCAACCGAATCGTACCCAAACCGATGAAAGACGGCTGCGACCAACGAAGCCCCAAGCTCGTACTCTTGCAAGAAGTCCGACAAGGCCGCGATACCCAGCACTGCCTTCCACTTGACGATGGCTGCCCGTAGCGCAACCCGGTCATCATCGCTCGCTGCGACCTCTAGGACACGGTCATCCGAGAGTGCCGTATACGTGCTTGCACCAAACTGACCCACCACTCGGGTCAAAAGACCCCGGTCAGAGAATACTTCCACGCAGTCACTCAAGAAGCGTAGGGCATCCCTTGACGTCTGTGCCCAAGGCTTCCACCCCGTAGCCTTGATCTGACGGCCATACTTCGCGTGCTTGGTCCAGTCCCCCTCAACCTCTAGAGTGACCCCAGAAGCCAGCGTCACCCCGAAGAAGTGGCCTGCGATCTTGATCTCACGCGGACACCCCAGCCTCTCAGCTTCGGACACGGAAAACGAAACGATGTGGTGCGTCCCGCTCGTGTGAAATATGCGCTCTACGCGGCCTCTAAAATACGACATAGGTCGTAGACGCTACACCAACACTAGATTGTGCGGGTTGTGCTAGCCATCTCATTGATCCACGCAATCGTTTCACCGTAGTCCGAGTGAATCAATTCTCCACCACCCTCGCCATCATCGAAGTCAACTGCAACGAACCCGGTACCTCCGTAAGCCCTGAAATGGTTGCGATGAGGTTCAGGCATACTGAGCACGTAAAGCCGAACCCTCTCAGTCAAATTTACGGGTTCGTCGCTCATAACCCAACCAGCTTGAGGAATTCATCCTCGGAGATACACTTGGTCCCGTTCTTACGGGCCGCCACAGCCTTCGAGCTGGTGGAGTTGGCGTCGGCCAAGACCAGGTAGGTCAGCTTCTTGCCAACCGAGTTCTTCACCTCACCGCCAGCCTTCTTCGCGAGCTGCTCCAGCTCTGCCCTCGGACGACTCGAAGCACCCGTGAAGCAGAAGCTCTGGCCTGTGCAGGAGCCGTGGACCTTGCCCTCGATCTCTACGCCCAGGGCCAGCAACCTGTCCACGATGGCACTGTCCTGTTGCAACCACGTCCAGATTACCTGGGCCTTCACGGGACCCAAGCCCTCAACCGCCGAAAGCTGCTCAATGTTGGCAGCCTTGATCTTCTCCAGACTGTCCAAGCCCGCATTCATGGCCATCTTGATCGTGCTCGGTCCGCACAGTGGGATCGAGAGAGAACCAAGAAGCACGTCCAGGGTGATCTTGTTCCGAGCCCACAACGTCTTGACAACCTTGGCCGCTGACCGTGGACCCATTCGGTCCACGTCCGCCAACTGAGCCTCAGTCAGCTTGTAGAGGTCGGACACGTCATTCACGAGCCCAGTGGCTACGAGCTTCTCGATGAGAGTCTCGCCCCACTCCAGGACGCCCAGAACTGCCACGTACCGCTTGATGCGGCCCACCGCCTGGGCCGGGCACTCCGCCGTGTTGGTACAGACCAGGTACTCGCCCTCCATCTGCGTCCGACCCTTGCAGGTCGGGCAGAACATTGGGGGCTCAGCCACGGTCCCGGTAGCCTTACGGACAGCGGCAACGCGAGGGATCACGTCCTGAGCCCGAGCAATCAAGATGGTGGCCCCTACGTCCAACCCAAGCTGCTTGATATACGCGACGTTGTAGAGGCTGGCACAGGTGATCTCAGCCCCCAGCACACGCACCGGATTGAAGACTGCCACAGGCGTGATCCGGCCCGAACCACCAGTCTGCCAGTCGATGCGTTGCAACACCGACTCACGAGTCATCGGGGCAAATTTGAACGCCACCTGACCCTTGGGGCGGTTGTCCACGTCCCCAAGTGCCAGTTGAGCCGCGATGTCGTTGATACGAACCACAAGCCCATCGATCTCGTAGTCCAGCTCAGCCCGCTTGAACTGCTGGTACTCCAACCAGAGGTCATGCGGAGTCCTGATCCCAGGGGTCATCGCTGTCACGTACCAACTCGGAATCAAGAGTCCCATGTCCGCCAACCACGCGAACTGCTCCCCCTCGGACCCAAAATCCTGCCCGTCAGCCACCTGGTAGAACATGATGGTCAGGTGCTCACAACCATGCCCATCCAGACGCTTGGCGATACCGCTGGCTGCGTTTCGAGGGTTAGCGTACTGCGGGAAATACTTGGCGAGGTCACTCTTTTTGAGGATCACCTCACCACGCAACGTACCCGTAAAGGGCTTTGCAAGCTTCCCTGGTACGCCCTGCATACGGGCAACATTCACGGAGATGTCCTCCCCCTGAATACCGTCTCCGCGTGTCACAGCCCGCGAAAAAGCCCCGTTCACATAGTCCACGGCAATCGAGATACCGTCCAGCTTTTCGGTCACGAGCAAGGGTGCAAACTTCGCCTCCCCTGTACCCATCACCCAGGCGGTCAGCTCTTCGAGTGTGTTGATCTTACTCAACGATCCCATAGGAATCGTGTGGGACGCCTTCTGCCATTCGGAAACGGGCGTGGCCCCGATCCCTGTGATTGCCGGACTGTCGTGCTTGAGCGTGGACAGTTCGTCCACCCAGGCATCGTAAACCTCATCCTCAATCAAAGGCGCGGCAGTGTTGTAGTAGGCGTGGCGAGCCTGCGTGATGAGGCTCTCTAATTCAGTGATGCGAAGGGACATGCCCCGTACTACACCGGGCAAGCACAGAACTCAAGAGACTAATGAAGTGATCCTGGCGTTTTTAGGGTAGGTACCTGATCGACCGGAAGATCCCCGCTCTCCACCATACGAGCAAGTTCCTGGATGGATCTCTGTGGGGTTACAATGAAGCGAACTTCCTCGCCTTTGTAACGCTCCAGTTGCTCCTGCACGTCCACGAACGTGTTCGAGCCATCTGGTTGTTGGACCCGAAGGACCATACGGCCGCTTATCGGGTCCAACTCCACCACGCCTTCAACGAGCACCCCAAGATCCACAAGCGCCTCCCTAGGTGATCACGCACAGTCCACCAGCGCAAGCAGGCTCACTGGTGAGAGACGTACCATCCGCATCCTCGACCAACAGAGCGTAGTTGACTGGCGTGTACTCCCGCAAGATATCGTTCCAACGCTTCTCATCGGCAGCAGTGACAATTGCCTCATTCGGCACGAAGGCGAAGTCCTTATCCCCACTGCTAGCGAGCAGAGAAACCCCAGTGAAGAACTCGCGGTTAGCCCACAAGTAGTCCGCTACGTCCCCCCACTCATCCGGCCTCACCGTAACCGTGTTGGACACGTTATGGTTTAGCCCGGGGGAAGACGTGTTGTCCGCTGTCCCTGGGAGAACCCAGTTTTGCTGCGTGGACTTCACCATATCCAGGAACTGTATGGCCTGGATATCGTCCTTTAGGGTCGCCTGCGCCGAAGCTTCCACAGGGAACTCAATTACCCACTTACCGTCCGGCTTCTGAACGCACATATGCGGGTTTTCGGCCTTGAACGCTTGGAACACCGGCTCCAACTCATCGGCAGTTACCCGCCTGATGTACCTACGCGCATGGTGAGCATGATGCCCAGACCCCACGCAACCCAACTCCAAAGATGTGGTACCAGATGGTTTGACACACGTAGTACGAGCGGCAGGGCTGATACCCAAGAGGGCCGCGTATTCCGCGTTCCACACCTTAATCTTAGCAGCCACTGTTCGCTGGTACTCAGGGTTACAGGCAATGTCAGGAGCATCCAACATACCGGTCATACCGATACCAAGCAGAGCCTCTTTTTTAGCGATGTGCTCCGAAACCCAACCAAGATAAGACATCTTGGTATAGGCCGCCTGCAAGGTCCCTATCAAAGTCGCAGCCTTAGCGGCGGACTCGAAGTCCTCGTAAGAAGTGAACTTTGCAGCATTGATCTCGCACAGATTGCAGAAAGCCCAACCCGTGTACGTGTCACCCTCTTTGACCTCAACCCCCTGAGCCTCTAACGAAAGCTTAAGCGGCTCATCGATCGTAAGGATAGGATTCAAGCCAATTTCGCAACACGGGTTAGTCCCGTAGTCGTAGTTGGCGGTGAAGTAGAAGCCCGGCTCACCCCATTGCTGCGTCATCTGGAAGATGCGCTTGAACTGCTTCTTCTTGATCTCATCACGCTTGAGGACCACGGAGTTGTTTGAGTTGGCGAACCAAGGATCGACATTGAACCAGTTGCCTGTCTTGGCGTACATCATTTCAGAGTCATCAAGCGAGAACAAACAGATCATTGCCGAACGCCGTATACCACCTGAGAGTACCGCATCGGCGGCATGGCACAGAATCCTATGGCACTCGATAGGACGAAGCTTCCGACCTTGAGCAGAAGACAGAACCGAACGAATGCGCTCTAGCGATTCCTTTAGCTTCAAGTGCCCTGGAGCGACACCCCCCGAGGTCTTGAGCGGCGTCCCAGAAGGCCTGATCTTGTGGTAACTCAGCTCTAGGTTGGTACCGTTTTGGTAACTCTGGAGCAGAGCTTTGAGAGCGTTAGCCCAACCCTCAATCGTGTCGGCCACCACATGGTGAACCACCTTCCGCGACTCAATGTACTTGATCGAAGGCAGCTTCTCGACGTGATCGAACTGAACGGAGTACCCAACACCACAACCTGAAAGAAGGAGGTAGAGGGCTTCGGAGAAGGCACCCATACGATCGATCAAAGAAAAGCTGCAATTGTAGATGCGATTGTTGTTCGCAAGGATAGCAGCCCCACCAAATTGCATCGACCGCATACTAGGGAGAACTCGCTTCTCCCGCACCAGATCAAAGGCTTCCGTGATCTCGTCACGCAGCTCCGGGAACTGCCCAAGATGCATACCCTCAACCCTAGCCACAGTCTCGGAGTACAGCTCACGCCGCTTCAATTCAGGGATATATCTGGCGTACTTACTGGCATGAATGTAGTCAGAGATGCCCGTGGGGTCCACGGCCTTCTCACGAAGTTCCCGCAACTCTTGACGCTGGTGTCGGTAGAGGATGTACGCCTTAGCAACTTTGAACTGCCCGTGCCGCATGAGAGCAGTTTCCACCGCATCCTGCACTGTCTCGACGTCCACCACAGTGGCATGCAACGAGTGGAGAACGGTGCTGATAACCGCCTGCTTCTCGCTTTCACTCACCGCACCAAGACTCTCAACCCAAGCAGCATGGATAGCGCGATCCAGCTTACCAGAGTCAAATTCTTGTAAGGTCACACCGTC
>Ga0315288_10008973_pt1 | contig 12612 bp, 12 predicted proteins | sample YL17G11_20_MG_FD_203454 | JGI IMG/M metagenome (GOLD analysis project Ga0315288, IMG submission 203454) | Sediment microbial communities from Yellowstone Lake, YNP, Wyoming, USA - YL17G11_20 | ecosystem: Environmental > Aquatic > Freshwater > Lake > Sediment | place: USA: Wyoming | collected...
AACGAATCATCATTGTCGTTATTGCGGGTTTGATAATTTTTGCGCTAATAACGATTTTTTCTAAAGGTAAAGGAAAGGCTAGTAACGCATTGCCTGCGAAAAAAGGGAAGACCACTGGTGAAATCAAACCTAAGACTAAAGCGGAAATCGATTTAGAACGTAAGAAAGTAACACTTTTAGAAAAAGCACAAAAAGGAGAACTCCGAAGACGACGACGAGCTGAACGACGGGCACGACTTTCAGGAAGGATTCGAAACGGAGTCAGCTCATTGATGACAAGAGGAGGACGCAGAACATCAGGGGGATATAGCTCAAGAACGGGTGGAAAAGGAAATACACAACTATATAAATTAAGTGCTATTTTTACGATTGAGAATGAAAACTTTGCGCTTATTGATGGACGACAAGTTACCAAGGGTGATGATATTATGGGAAGAAAAATCGTAGAAATTTTAAGTGACCGAATTGTGATGAATGAATTCGGAAGAACTCGAGAAGTGAAATTAGGTGAATCAGTGATACCCAGTCTGATTACACCTAATAGAACAAGATGAAAAATCTATTCAACGCCGAGTTCACAGATAGAAATTTTATCGCAGAGAACGCCGAGAACGCGGAGAAGAAGACATTCCTTTCTTTTACCTCTGTGACCTCTGCGCACTCTGCGTTGAAGAAAATAATTGATGAAAATTTTAAAGTAAAGGAAGTGAGTTAAATTGAGACAACGAATATTATTAATTGTTTTAGGCGTTGTAATTTTATTGGCAGTTTACACATTCATAATCCGTAAACCGAGCAGTCGTGTTAGTAAGACGGTTGTAAAAGCTAAATCGCAAGTCCTAGAAAAGACATCACAAATAACGGAACAAGTTACGTCAACAAAACCGATAAAAGAAATCACAAAAGCAGTTAAAGAACCAGTAAAGTCAATTGTTAGTGCGATTACCTCTAAACGAGATTCTTCGTATGAAGAACCTGAAACTGAAAGGGGTAAATGGGGTACCGACCCATTTGTTCGTGATTGGGTGCTTACTATGGAAATCAAAGATTTAAAACTTAAAGCAATCACCCAAAGTGGCGCAAAAGCCTATGCTTTGATTAATGACCAGATTTTAGAAACCGGAGAAATAATTGCCGGTAAACGAATCGTTGCGATTGAAAAAGATAAAATTATATTAGAACAGGGGGGTAACACATTTACACTCCTGTTAGGTCAATAAGAAAGGGAATAAATGAAACCACGAGATTGCACAAGATTAACACAGAAAGAATTAACCACTGAATACACAGAAAACACAGAAAATAATTCCTTCAGTGAATTCAGTGCCCTCAGTGGTTATAGAAAATCATGAAAAATCAATTATCAAAAAGGAGATGAAATGACTAAGAAATTTTTAGTAATATTCGTTACAGCAGTTCTTTTAAATATATTACCAGTTAATGCTCAAACTCCGCAATCGGAAATGGGTGCGATAAAAAAAGTTAATTGTGCATCATTGCTGAATAAAATTAGAGTTACGATTGTTTGTGATTTTACCCCTTCGGTTTCGGTATTTGCTTTATCCAACCCCGAACGTATCGTTGTTGATTTTATTGACACTCGACCGATAGTTGAACAGCGGGATTTCTCCGTGAACCTATCACCAGTCGTGAACATTCATGTCAGCCAATGGCAAGAAGAACCACCAATATCAAGAGTAATAATTGATTTAGATAAGAGAGCTGAATACAACGTGGTAAGAGAGACCGGGATGATAATCCTCGATATTGAAACTAAACAGTTGAGAATGCCTGAGCAATTAACGACCGAACCCGAAAAAACAATCTCAATGTTTGTTAAAGATGCAGATGTCGTGGATTTATTACGAATGATTGCTATGCAATTCAATCTCAATATTATCATAACTCCGGATGTCAAAGCATCAATTACAGTACGGCTTTCAGATGTTCCTTTAATGAGTGCGATTGATGCTTTGGTGAGAGCGGCCGATTGTAATTATATTAATTATGAATCAGGTATTATGCTAATTAAACCAAAAGGCAGAGAAATCCCGGGCGAATTAGATTCGCGTATTTTCGAATTAGACTATGCTGAAGCAGCTGATGTACAAGCTGCAATCAAAAGAGTTCTTTCAGCACGGGGTGTTTCAGAAATCGTTTATCGACGCGTAGGAGCCGGGGGAGGTTCATCTCGTGCCTCAGCATTAATCGTTACTGATTATCCGGAAGTTTTAGACAAGGTGCGTGTCGTAATCGCACAATTAGACCAACCAGCATCTCAAATAGCAATTGAAGCTAAATTTATCGAGACAACTCTTACATCGGAAGACATGTACGGAATCAATTGGTCGCTTCGAACCGCGGTTACTCCCATTGTCCCCAAGACCGGTGAAATGGCAATTCCTTTACGATTTGAAGAGTTGGTATTAGGTAAAATATCTTTAGACCAGTTGTCAGCAGCGTTAGAAGTGATGCAGACCCGCGGTAAATCGAAACTTATTGCCAATCCTAAAACCTTAACATTAGATAACCAAACCGCAGAAATCAATATGGGTATTTCCGTGCCGCTTCGTTCAGTTCGAGTTGACCCCGTAACACTTGAACGTATTTATACTTGGACAGAAAAATTTATTCCAATCGGTTTGAAAGTTACTCCGCATACAACAAGTGATGGTATGATTAATATGGAAGTAGAGCCTACTGTCGAAGCTATTACTAGTTGGCAGGGTACCCCTGAAGATATGCGACCAGTCACAGTTCGTCGCCAAGCAAAAACTCAGGTTATTGTAAAAGATGGTGAAGTTGTTGTTATCGGTGGTCTAATAAAAGATGAAGAAACAAAAACAAGGAGTAAAATCCCAGTCTTAGGGGATATTCCAATTTTGGGTCATTTTTTATTTAGTCAAACCAGGATTAAACATGAGAAAAGCGAATTGATTATTTTTATTATACCACATATTATAAAATAATAGGAATCTTGGAAGAATATAAAAACAGGACGCTGATAAACGCAGATAAAATTGGATTAGCTCAGATAGAATCTGCGAAATCTGCGTCCCAAATCTCAACAGTCAAGTTAAAAACGATATAATGCTTCATGTATCTTCTTTCTGGATAGCGCTAATTATCTTCTTTTTAGGGGTATTAATTGGTGGTTTTTTAAACGTTTGTATCTATCGTATCCCAAGACATATGTCAGTAGCCGTTCCTAATTCGTTCTGTCCGTATTGCCAAAAAACTTTAAAACCTCAAGATAGATTTCCATTAATAGGCTTTATTCTGCTCGGAGGGAAATGCCGTTTTTGTAAAAAACCAATTTCTTGGCGATACCCGGCAGTCGAGCTACTAACAGGTTTCTTATTTTTGTGTTTGTTCTTTAAGTTTGGTATCACTCTAGTTTTCTTAAAAAGTATAATTTTCCTTTCATTATTAGTTGTTGCTTTTTTTACCGATATATCACATCGAATCATTCCTAATGTAATTTCGATTCCCGGTATTATTCTGGGATTATTATTTGGTGTTATTTCAAAATCACCGAATTTTATTAATGTGCTTTTCGGGACGTTAATCGGAGCAGGTATTCTATTAGTTTTTCGGCAAGCCGGTTTGTTAATTAGAAAACAAGAAATGATGGGGTGGGGGGATATCAGACTTGCAGGAATGTTTGGAGCATTTCTGGGTATTGGAGGAGGAGTATTAGCATTGTTCTTAGGAGTTTGTCTTGGTGTAATAATTTGGACAATTCTCATGTTATTAAAACTAAAAACACGTAAAGAATATATTCCATTCGGTACTTTTATGGCATTAGGTGCATTAATTACTGTGTTTTGGGGGACTACTATTATAAGTTGGTATTCGAGATTGTTTATTCCAAAGTGACAAATGATAAGATAAATCAAATTATCAAAGCTATCTCCTTATTTGTTTTTATATTGATTGGATTTAGTGAAGGAGCGCCTGATAAAGAGTATTTGGTTTCAGTCTCACTACAAGACCAAAATCGTATTTTTGAATTAAGTGATTTACATATGAGTGTGATTGAGGAATTAGATGGGTATGCTCTAGTGTTATGCGGTCCTAAAGACATCAATATTCTTAAAATTAACCAATTCCCATACTCGCTAACAGACTCAGCTCCTTTCTCAAAAATTTATTTTCTGATTTCAAAAAGCGATATTGAAAAAACACATTTAGAACGATGTGGTGATATTATTAATAATGATGGCATATATGTTCTCCTACGTACAACCGAAGATAAGATAATTGAACTGAACCGATTACCGGTAAAGTTGAAACGCATATTCTTTAAACCGATTATAATTAACAAGGCGACATATCAAGTCGAAAGAAAACCGTCAAATGATTCAGCGATAGTTAGATTGGATTCAACGATAGTTTCAATCATGCAAAAAGTTTCTTTTGACAGTATCTATTCAACAATCTACCGATTACAATCTTTTCGTACAAGATATTCGACGACCGATTCTTGTTATGCAGCAGCCCAATTTGTTGCAGACCGGTTTAGTGATTATGGTTTGGATTCAGTGTATCTTCATTCCTGGCGAATTAATTATGCACCGAATACAGTGGGAATAAAATGGGGACAGCTTTATCCTAACCTCAGTTATATAATCTGTGCTCATTTAGATGCGACATCAAATCAAGCACCGCTTATTGCACCAGGGGCAGATGATAACGCTTCAGGCGGTACAGCAGTTTTAGAAGCAGCTCGTGTTCTAAAAGATTACGATTTTGATTACACGATAAAATTTGTTACTTTTACGGGTGAAGAGCAAGGTCTTTTAGGCAGTGATACTTTTGCCCATCAATCATATTTACGCAGTGATACGATTTTAGGTGTGTTAAATTTTGATATGATAGCTTATGGTTTATCAAGTCCGATTCTGAGGGTATATGGAAAGAACTCCAATCCAAATTGCGAATGGTTGGTTGATAATTTTATTGCGACTGCGGATACTTATACTATTCTTTCTACCAATAAGCGAATGGTGAATAGCGCGGCATGGTCGGACCATTCCTCTTTCTGGCGTTATGGATATACCGCACTTTGTGGAATTGAGAATGATAATAATCCTTATTATCATCAGACTAGCGATACTTTAGGATCTGGTGCTAATAATCTCACATTTGCTACCGAGGGAATAAAAGCAGCAATAGCGACTTTAGCAAAATTAGCACATGTTAACTCATTAAGTGTCGAAGAAAATTCAGAAGCTAAAAGTAGTATTATTTCTCTGCATCAAAACTATCCAAATCCATTTACTAAATACACGACGATTCGTTATTCGCTTTCCTCATTAGAAAAACACGATTTAAAAATTTATGATGTAATGGGCAAGTTGGTGAAATCAATACTTATTGATGAGAATATACAAAATATTGTCTGGAATAGAACTGATAATCGAGGAGAAAGAGTCTGCCCCGGTGTTTATTTTTATCGCATAGAAAGTAAAACTACATTAACACCTTTTCTAAAAGTATTAATAATATAATCGGTCACCCGTATTAGAAATCACTAAGGGAATCTTTACTCCACGAGTTTATAATTGGGGTTACTTGAAGAATATAGCACTTATAATGTCTAAAACAATCCGAATTAGTTGTTACTAGTCTGAAACTTAAATTGGTTTTTTATATAACTCATTGTTTATCAAGATAAATAAGAAAAAGGGTACGGTAGTAGGGTTAGCCCTTTCCTAACCCTTTCTTAAGTCAATTCTTCCCTATATGCGGATTAGGAAGTCGCTTATCCATTAGCCTTGAATAATGGTTGATAAACCTCATTTTATGTATCAAAACCAGCAAGCAAGGAGAAGTAACAAATACTTGGCGAGTATTTGAGAATAGTTTTATACTTTGAAAATTTGAGAGAATACCTCGGAGTTTGTATCAAAGAGAGCGTGCTGGTCTTCAAGTTAATCAGTGGGAAGCAAGATAGAAATGTACATAAAAGAAGTTTTCAACGTGCAATTGGATAATTACTTTTTTCTTGTTTTTGTTTATTGCGCATTTTAACGAGATGTAACAATTTTCCGAACAAGATATTTACCTGCTTTTGATGCTTCAGTTAATAATTTATTTATGAGCGAATCTTTTTGGTCAGAATGAGTCATTTTGATTGTCTTTATAATTTCCAAATTTATATCTTGACACCAGAACCGAATTGAAGCTAATGCAGGTTTTATATCAGTGGAACAGTCAGCGACCCAGATAAATATACCCAATTTTGGGTTTTTTATCCGATGTATAAATTGTGTTTTCCCGTTTCGATATCTTTTAATTTTAGTTAAACAATTGCAGCGATCAATCATCAGTTTAGTTTGACTGCTAATAGTTTCATAATACGCAGGCGTCCCTAAAATAATTCCATCAACCGTCCCAAATAAATTATATAATTTGGACATTCCATCATTATATATACAGTATTTGGGATCAGGGTGTTTTGAACAAGCCTGGCAAGGTTTTATTCTTAAATCATTCAAATAGATTTTGGTTATCTTGACTTCTGCGGCTTTTGCGCCATCCAATGCTTTTTGAACTAAGGTATCAGAGTTTTTTCCTTTGCGTGGACTGCCGACAATACCAAGAATATGAATCATCTTATTTATGAATTTTGTTTTCTTATTTTATTAAGAGTGGTTTCAGCACTTGGAACCATTTTAAAGAATTCTTTAAGCTGGTCACAAGCATATTTCCCACAGCAACCACAATTTTCCACTCCTTTTTCAATCCCGCATTTTCTTATTTTACATTCTTTAGGATAGTTAAAGAGTCGATTGCTATTTGTCGTGCAGCCATCGCAATTGATGTCTTCAGGCTTAATATTAGCATTATACGTTTTTGACCATTCTTCCGCAACTTTTTTTCTTTCGTTGTTATCATTTTTCTGCGTAACGATATAAGCAGAGCAAGTAGCGCAATCCAATCCACAATAAGCAATTAATGTTTTCATATTATCTCCTTACGTACAATTTTCATTATAGTAAAATAAACCATCTTTACGAGATTGTCAAGTATGAAATGAGAGCAGGGAGTTAGAGAGCAGCGAGCAGTAAATATTATTAACATCTTCCCCCTCACCGGTCTTAACATTTACTAATTAGTTCTTGACTTTTCTTTGTGTCCTTATAGAATAGAAAAATGTTAAAACCTGGTGATTTAGTTCTATTTTATCATAATGAGCGGGCAAAGTACCTTTTAGCTTTACAAGAGAAAGGTCATTTTTCTACTCATAAGGGAAATATAAATTTCCCAGAAGTTTTGGAAAAAGATTTTGGTGATATTATAAACACGCACACTGGTACCCCATTCTATATTTTAAAGCCAACTTTATCTGATTTATCAATGAAAGTCCGTCGGACGACAACTATCATTTATCCAAAAGATGCCGGTTTAATGCTTTTAAAAAGTTTTGTTTTTCCTGGAGCAAGAGTAATTGAGACCGGAACTGGAAGTGGTGCTTTAACAACTATTCTTGCTAATTTTGTTAGACCCAATGGTAAAGTTTATTCTTATGAGTCAAGGCAGGATTTTTCGGATAATGCTCGTCTTAATGTTGGACGAGTTGGACTTTCTGATTATGTTGAATTTTTTGTCTGCGAAGTCGAAAAACAAGGGTTTGAACAAAAAGATGTCGATGCGGTTTTTATTGATTTACCTGAACCATGGATTGCTACTAAACATGCTTACGATGCCTTAAAAGGCGGGCATTCGTTTGTTTCGTTAAGTCCTAATACAGAACAGATAAGAAAAACCAAAACAGTCTTGGAATTAGAGGGTTTTGTTAGAATCAAAGTCTTGGAAATATTGGAACGGGAACTTTTGGTCCGTATTACCGGTACTCGTCCAGCAGAACGGATGATATCGCATACCGCATATTTAGTTTTTGCGCAGAAAGGACAGAAGCCGATGGCTAGTAGTGAGGAGTGGGTATAAATAAAAAATTAAAAATTAAAAATCAAAATGACCCGCTTCGCTGTAGCTCCAGCGAGGCGAGCAATTCAAAATTCAAAAATAATTCCTTTTACATTTTGATATTTATATTTTGCACTTTGAATATCCTTACTTGTTCTAAGTCAAAAAAAGAAACTACTCTCAAACGTATAATTTCATTAGTTCCGAGTGTTACAGAAATAATATATGTATTAGGTAAAGACAGTCTTTTGGTTGGTAATACAGTTTACTGCGATTATCCAGAAGCAGCAAAATCAGTATATAAGGTTGGTGATTTTTCTAATCCTTCTATGGAAAAGATACTAAGACGAAAACCATCAATAGTTTTTGCGACATTACCAGAACAAAAAAATATTGTCGAGCAGCTAAAAAAGTATAAAATTCAAGTATTCACTACAAAGCCAAAGTCAGTTGATTCTATATTAAATGAGATAATGGAAATTGGCAAGCTACTGGATGCGAAGAGTGAAGCAAATAGTTTAGTAACAGCACTAAAGAATAAATTAACTGAAATCGCTATTAAAAACCCAAACATTATTGATAGCCCTAAAGTCTATGTTGAGATTTCTGCGACACCGATAATGACCATTGGTAATCTGTCATATATTAACGATTTAATACGTTATGCCGGTGCGAAAAATGTATTTGGCGATGTTGAACGGGAATATCTTGTTACAAATAGCGAGGAGTTGATTAAAAGAAACCCAGATGTTATTTTAATAATACATCCTTCAGTTACGAAAGCACAGGTTAAGAAAAGATTGGGCTGGTCACAGATTATCGCAGTAAAAAAAGGGCGCGTCTATGATGAACTCAACCCCGACTATTTCTTTAGACCAGGACCTAGATTCATCTATGCGGTGCAAGATTTAGCAAATATTGTCCATTCACTGTGGGCAAAAAGGAGTAATACTTCACAAATTTCAAAATAGTGCAAAAATCAAAATCCTGGTTTATTCTAATTTTATTACTACTCATAGCAGTTATTCTTTCATTCGGATTAGGACCAACTGGGTTTTCATTATCTGACCTTTCAATTCCATTAGAGATTCGATTACCAAGAATAATTTTGGGAATATTTGCTGGTGGAGTATTAGCATTGGTCGGTGCATCTTTGCAGGGACTTTTACAAAACCCGTTAGTAGACCCCTATACTTTGGGAATTGCGAGTGGCGCTAGTTTTGGTGCGGTTATCGGATTTATGTTTGGTCGATTAGGGATTTTTACAATACCTTTCTTTTCATTTATCGGAGCGCTAACAACAATTCTTGTGGTTTATAATTTAGCACGAGTCAAAGGCAAAATTACCAAGATAAGTTTGGTGTTAGCTGGGGTAATCATGAGTTTTTTATTTTCCGGACTTGTGATGCTCTTTATGGTTTTTTCAAAACGACCTTTAACTGAAATTATATATCTCATAATGGGGCGACTTAGTATAATTTTCACTAAGGAATCTTTGATATTATTTATCATAATATGCGTAATATCTCTGCCCGCAATGTTGTACATTTTCAGTAAATGGCGGTCATTAAATATACTATCGATGAATGAAGAAGTTGCGGAAAGTTTAGGTGTTGATACACAAAAAATGACCAGAAATATCTTCATTGCATCATCATTTTTAATTGCCCTGGTCGTTTCTTTCACCGGTGCTATCAGTTTTATTGGGCTTTGTGTGCCCCATATCATTCGTTTGATTTATGGTTCAGACCATTATCGGGTATTACCTTTCTCTTTTCTTTTAGGAGCGAGCCTTTTGTTGTTTACCGATTTAGTTGCCAGAAATATTGCACCAGTTGAATTACCATTATCAGTAGTAACCGCTTTATTTGGCGTGCCATTCTTTATATACTTGTTAAAGAAGAAATTATGAATTATGCAAGAAAGAAATTTAAACCACGAGATTTCATAGATAAATTTAGCCACGAATGCACACGAAAAGACACGAATTAAAAAAGAAATTAGTGTTCATTAGTGTTTATTCGTGGCAAAGGATATGGTGTTAATCTTGTGGATAAAAGTATAAGATATGTTCGCAATTGAAGTAAACAAAGTAGGTTTTAGTTACGGGAACAAAGAAGTACTCATTGATTTCTCGGTGCAAATCAATTTGGGTGAATTTTTCGGTATAATTGGACCAAATGGAGGGGGCAAGACTACTCTCTTAAAACTGGCTGGGGGATTACTTAAACCAAATCAGGGGAATATCAAAATATTAGGTGAACCTTTAGTATCAATACCAATCAACGAACGGGCAAAACTGATAGGGTTTGTACCACAAGAGAATTACTTCGGTTTTGACTTTTCTGTTTTAGAAGTCGTGCTTTTTGGTCGTCATCCGTATCTTAAACAATTTGAACGACCCCAAAAATGCGATATTGATAAAGCATTGGATGCATTAAGATTTACTGATACCATAGGACTGAAAGACCGTAACATTCTTGAGATTTCGTCAGGGGAGAGGCAACGAGTAGTTTTAGCACGGGCATTGGCTTCCGAGCCAAAGATTCTACTTTTGGATGAACCGACCTCATATCTTGATATTACCCACCAGGTGGAAATTATCAAAATCCTAAAAAAGTTAAATAATGAAGGTATAACAGTTGTTTTCTTATCTCACGACATAAATCTAACCAGTTTAGTTTGCAGTCGTTTATTATTATTATCGGATGGCAAAATGGTTGCATGTGACATACCGGAAAAAATAATCAATCAGGATTTGATTAAAGAAGTTTATAAAATTACTCCGCATATTGTTTTGCATCCAGAATCACAAAAACCACAGATTATTTTATCGGTATAGAAATTGAAACCACGGATTGGACTGATTAGACGGATTATGGAAAAAGAAAAATCTGTGAAAATCCGTGTAATCACTTCTTTAATCAATGTAATCAACCGAAGGTATAATCTGTGTAATCTCTTGATAGATAAATCTGTGTAATCTCTCTTCATAATAATCAATGTAATCAGCTTTGTCGTAATCTGTGTAATCATACCTTCCTTGAAGGTAACTCTTGACAAACAAGGTTTTGAGAGTAAAGTATTGTGAATATGTTAGTAATGTTAGGATGTGTCCCGAATATTCAATAATAATGTTATTAATTAATTATGGAGGGTAAAATGACAGAGTTTCAATGGGCTGATGCATTAGATGTTGTAAAAAACTATACTGTAAAAATCACAACTCCTGGAGGCTATGGAACAGGTTTTCTAATTGCCAAATTTGAAGATATTGTTGGAATCGCTACTGCATGGCATGTTATCGAACACGCTACAAACTGGCATGAACCCATTAGAATTCAGAATATGCTTTTAGGGAATACTGTCATGTTAAAAGCACAAAATCGTTCAATTCATGATAATCCTAAGAGAGATTCTGCTTTAATTAGATTCAAAAAAACAATGTTAAAATTACCCGATGAAACGCTTCCTATTATAGACATACATAAAAGGCAGCGAGAGGGTGTCGAAATCGGATGGTGTGGTTTTCCGGGAATTGTATCCAATATACTTTGTTTTTTCTCTGGACGTATTAGTGCATGGATAGATCAAGAAAAAAGTTATTTAGTTGATGGGGTTGCTATAAATGGTGTTAGTGGCGGTCCCGCATTTTCAGTTGAATCTTCGGAGGGAAAATTAAATATTAAATTAATGGGAATAGTGACGGCATATATCTCTAACGTAGCAACTGGAAAACCACTTCCTGGTGTTAGTTTAATACGGTCAATTAATACATATTTAAAATTATTCGAAATGCTCAAATCAACCACACCGGAAGCATCACAGGATACAAAGGTTGATTCCGATTCCAAAGATTAGTATATAATAATAGTTACTATCTTTTTCTATGAATTAATTGAGGACAAATCCAAACTTTTATCTTTCCCCAGCTCAATTTTAGGCAACTTCTTGAAGACTAACCCCGCACCTATTTCTACGAGTAGTTTTTTGTGACTGCATAAGAATTAAAGTTAGTCAGGACTTTCCTGAAAATAGATGCGGGGTGAAGCGTAAGGCTTCCTTCGCCGTAGTCGAACGTCGCCAAAGGGTATGGTTTCCTTCGCCGAAGTAGCTACGGAGGCCGAGGATTGAGTTTTATTGAAAAAGAAAATTTTAACCACGAATTAACACTAATGGACACTAATGCCAAAACAGGGTACTGAACTGAATTCAGCATCTCCGATTTATTCGTGTTCATTAGTGGCTTTAATGAGTATTGTGCGATATTGGGGCATGCCCCCGGCATGCCCCCCACATGCCCCCCGCATGCCCCGGTCAACCCAGGGGATTATGGTGGGGCATGCCCCGGGCATGGGTCAGATGATTTAATAGAAGTTCTAATAAGTATTTTAAACGTAAATCTATTTCAAATTCTATTCATCAATCTATCTCGATATTTACCAGAAAACCTATCTGAAATCATATCCGAAAGCATATCAGGGAGTCTATCCGGGAATCTATCTGGGATTATACCAGGGTATTATTTTCACCACTCGGAAATTCGATTCGAAAATTCAAAGATTGGAAGATTTAAAAATTGTAGGGCAAGGCTTTAGGGTTTGTGCCAAAAGCCTTGAAAACAAATGAAAATTTACTACACTATTATCAAATTATGATACTACCGGAGGTAGAATG
>Ga0315288_10008974_pt1 | contig 12611 bp, 16 predicted proteins | sample YL17G11_20_MG_FD_203454 | JGI IMG/M metagenome (GOLD analysis project Ga0315288, IMG submission 203454) | Sediment microbial communities from Yellowstone Lake, YNP, Wyoming, USA - YL17G11_20 | ecosystem: Environmental > Aquatic > Freshwater > Lake > Sediment | place: USA: Wyoming | collected...
GACCGACGAAAAAATATCGCTTGGCAATACCGGTTGAAAAGATTGCCGAATATATTGCTGAAGCGATTGATTGCCGTATTGCCAGGGATGTGGACTTGCAAGTAGATATCTGTGCGGCTATGAAAGGATGATCCTGATGTTTACTACGTTTATTGCAGTCGATCCCGTTTCCGTGCTTGTCGGGGTATGTCTCGGATGCGTTGTAGGCCGGTGCATATTCCTGATCTGGAAAGAACTCCATAAACAACAGTGATAGATTATCAATTCTATTTTTATAATAGATGACAAACTGCGCTGGTGCGTGTTTTTATTGAGAATAATAGGATTTATGGATAATTATATGCGGCAACCGGAAAAACGACTTGTTCAAACATACTCAACTTTGCAGGAACCGGTTTTTGGTGGTTGTGAAAATATAAATGTCAACATCCACCCATTTTGAATTGTTACAGTGTATTCATTGAACTTTTTAAAAGTCAGTAGCCTGCGTTCAAAAGAAATGTTGATAATATACTTTTCATAATCTCCGGATAATTCATAACCAAACCAGATGTTCTGTGAAACCGGACACTGCAGAACCGTCCCGAACAATTCGCCTTCATATATTTCCTCATAAACTCCAACATATGTCCGGTACGCCCATTTGAGGAAATTCTGGTATGGATAATGCCAAGATGCAGGAAAGAGTTCGTGTTTGGTTAAAAATACCGTTGTTGGCATTACACACGCCATAACAACAGCCAGACAAATATGCGTTGGCGGGATTATGAAATTAAGGAAGATTCGTTTCCATGATGGGATTTCCCACCATGAGCCATCATTTCTTTTCGTGGAACTATTCGATTCGTAATTACTGAAAACGTCATTAGAAGAGTAATCCATCCGAATCTCGCCTTTGATGAGATCCAGATACATCTCTGCATCGAGGGATTTTGTGCCGAAGTATTTCATTCGACAATGAAGATTGGATCACCGTGGGCAGAACCTTTCTTTTTGGCCTTGGTTGTATCCTCTTCAGAAAGTTTCTGGGTTTCCTGGTTTACCGGTTCTTTGGTATCTGTTGCCATAGTAGTATGTTATCATATCAGATTATTAATCTTCCCATTCTTTTACGATCAAAGCAGGCAGAAAGCCCACGTCTTTAGACGTGGGATGAATGCCGTACTGCCTACCAACAGATAGATTTATTTGTTGAAATACACTATAATAATTGTTCCGTGTACAGACGAGAGATCGTGCTGCGTGGTACACCTTTCCTTGTGAAAGAACGCAGGTTATAGCGGTTGTAAGGTTGGCATCTTGACAGAACACCGTTGCTATAACCGCTCGTACACAGAAAGAGATGTGTACGATGGGAGCACTGATCCCCCACAACGACGCTCTGCCGGAATGCCCCGGTAACGTTAAGAACCCCACCGGCTTTAGCCGTGGGAGTAGGTCAGTACACAGAAGAAAGTAAGATTTGTGTTACGCTTAAAGCAGCAGAAAGCCCACGAACTTTAGTCGTGGGATGAATGCGTTATTCCTACCAACCGATAACCTTATGTTAGAGCCAAGCGTATAGTTATACAGATGACAAAGGAAAGATGGACGCACTCAAACACCACCGTCTATAATATCGGGTATCATATCATCTGGTGTCCGAAGTATCGGCGCAAGGTTCTACAAGGACACATCGCTGACCGTTTGAAAGTTCTTCTGAATGAAAAAGCGGCTGAAATAAATGTCATCATCGAAGTCATGGAAGTAATGCCAGACCACGTTCGCCTGTTCATCAAGGCAAAACCAACAGCAAGTCCTCACTGGGTTGTCCAGCAGTTCAAAGGGTTCACTTCAAGGATACTGCGACAAGAGTTTGAGCCGTTAAGAACTCGCCTTCCTACCCTATGGACACGCAGTTATTATGTTGAATCCTGCGGTCATATCTCTGAAGATACCGTGAAGAAATACATCGAGGAACAAAAGAGGAACTGATGATACTCACCTACAAACTCCGACACAATACCGATTTCAGCACTGAACTGAAGCAAGCCTTCAAGGTAGCGGAGTTTGCCGTTAATCATCCACGATGCAGGAGTTCAAAGGAAGTCAAAGAGATAGGGTTGAAGTCTGCAATATCAAACCAGATACTCAAAAAGTATGGCAACCAGCGAACCATCAAGCAAGTCCATAATGTTAATCTGGTTGTTCCTAATCAAGCAATCAAGGTGGATAAGGAAAGCAGGATGATACGGGTAGTCCCTTTGAAATTGTCATTGTCCTACCAGTTTCCCGACTTCCAGAAAGTCAACCAGATTGAACTCGACAAGGAATACGCCTATGTTTCCTGCACCGTAGCAGAACAACCGGAGATGATACCTCAATGTTTCATTGGGGTTGATCGGAACACCACGGGGCATGTAGCAGTCACAGCCAACCCGGATACAGGTAAGATTGAGAAGTTCGGGAAGTCTGCCTTGCATATCCACCGCAAGTATTCAGCGATACGGAAACGCCTTCAGCGAGAAGGGAAATTCCGTGAACTGAAGCGGGTGAAAGACCGTGAGAGTAGAATCGTGAAAGACCTGAACCATAAAATCAGTCGTAAGATTGTTGATATGGCAAAGGTTCAACACGCAGCACTTGTCTTTGAGGATTTGAATGGTATCCGTCAGACAAGGAAACAACACCGTTCATTCAAGTATGCCCTGCACAGTTGGTCGTTCTATCAACTACAGACATTTGTAGAATACAAAGCCAAGCTGCTCGGTGTCCCTGTCCTCTACGTTGACCCGGCATATACCTCACAAGACTGTTCAAGGTGTGGTGTAAGAGGTCAAAGGATAGGTAAAGATTTCAAGTGTCCTGTATGTGGACATGTTGACCACGCCGACGTGAATGCTGCATTTAATATTGCACTCCGTCAGAAAGGCTTGGTCGATTGTATTCAGAAAGAGATGGATACAATGGGAGCACTGATACCCCACGACGCAATGCTGGAATGCACAGTAACGTCAGAACCCAACGGTCTTTAGCCGTTGGAGTATGTCAGTTCTTTCTTCCCCTTCTTCTTCCGCATGTCCAGCAGTTCATCAACACTGATATCCATCACCCGTTGTCGATTCGTATGATCCACATAGGTAATGCTTCCCACGACATTTCCATCTCCATATGTCGGAAGCATGATCGTATCGGAATAAAACCGGTTCCTGAACGCAAATGCCATATCTTCCCGCCCGAGAGCCTGCCAGCGATCATTTGCTGCCATGAGACGTGGGATGTCGTTGTTGAATTCCGCTCCCTGCCGGATCATGATGCAACTGAATGAAGTACGGACACCTTGCAGCACTCTTCTCCATGCCTGGGCTGCTGCAACAATGCGGATTTCCATGCTGCGGAGCTGATCCATGTTTCTCTGCATCCATCTCCCGCCAATGCCATGCTCTTCATTCAATGCCTGCCCCCGAGCCGGAGCAACCATTTGGAATTCGTCAATGAAGATTGCTAATGGGGTTGGAATTAATCCATCTCTGGCCATAACGATAAGAACCCGGAAGAATTCGGTGATGACAAGCGCATAGTCTTCCGGATCGGGAAAGTATGGTGCAAGGCAGAGGATGTTGATCTGGTGCAGGTTGATATGCCGGAAGATATCCGGAATCGATGTAAATTCATAAGAAGTGTAGGGATAAGTTTCCTGGAACAATTTGATCTGGATTGCCCGGTTTTTAGGGAACAGGTAATTAACCGACATGAACTGCATGAGTTTTAGTTCTTCTGCGGATTTCCCACAGGTAATCCATAAAATTGTTTCTTCTTTTGAATAGTCAAGGATGCCATTGAGTAAGTGATACAAGCCCTGTGTTTTTCCGGAACCGGTGATCCCGACTTCTATCAGGTGCTCACCGGGTTTAGTCAGGAACCGGTTTTTGATTACGCTTGTCCAGTTGATTTCATTTGATAACGGGCTGTAGGGATATCGTTTTGATTCAACCGGTTTCTGCTCAATTGCGGCGTCCATGGTTATTTGTTGTCTTCCCGATATTTTTCCTGTTCTGCGAGTTGTTCTTTTGCAATTCGTTCCGCTGTCTTTCTCCGCATGTACTGAAACAGGAGAAGGGAGATTATACCGACAACCATTCCAAATAGCCCGACGACTGCCGTGTACTTGTCGAATTCAACTTGTTCTGTACAGATCAGCCCGAACTTCTGGCAACCTATGGCAACTATGGCGAGTTCGTCTGTGACATTTGACAATATTGTTGGTGTGTAAAGTGTTGTCATATTTCATAATTCCTGATTGTTGTGTTTCGTATCATTCGCTGGAAGGCAAGCTCCCGTTCTATTTCTGCCGGATTCTTTGTTGGTTGTGTCGGAACCGGTGTCGGGGGTCGTACAATATTCGATTGTATCGGATAGATTTTTATTCCGGAATCGAATCGCCAGTTAATACCTTTCCCTGCAAAGTTACCGACAATGTAGATGTCGTTATCTGTGATTGATACCGGGACTTCGTAGAGAATATACCCATCCCACGAATTCCCCTGCCCGGTGCGAAGTTCGTAATTGTATTTTACTATGTACCCGCCAGTTGCTGCCGCAGCAAACCCGCGATAGACCCGGTAAATCCCGAATGGTTTAATGGTGCTGATACGATAGTAATCCCATTTTTCGTACTCGAGTTCGGTGATGCTTAAATTCTGGCTGTAACCTGTAAAGTTTCCGTGCAGGGTTCCATTATACTGCAAAAGGAAGTACGTTTCATCATACCCCCAGAATGCACTATCATCCGGACCAAAATCTTCTTCATGGATATATACGGCAAGGAACCGATATCCTTTCTGCGGTACAAGATGTTGGAAGTTTCCGGTTGCACCATTCCATTGAGTGAATTTGTTATGGTATGAATGCCCGTATACAACAATGCCACGGTTTGCATCTTTATATCCGGACGCATTCAGCCACGTCCATAGGAACCACTGCCCTTCAAATCGTTCCCCCGCCGAGTATGGATCGACATAGAAGTATTTTGAATCGGGTTCAACAATGGCTGTGGGTTTTGGTGTTGGCCGGATAGTTGTCGGTACAATGGTGATATTGGCAGTGATATTTATTGTTTGATTTGCGCATTCCTTCGGGAACCGGGTGCAGTACTGATCGCTCCCTTTCAGAACAACTACAGGAGAAATAAGATCAAGTGCGGTTTTGGTACTGATCTCTGGCATTGGCGGGAGATCAACACATCCGCTTGTTAACATCGTTAATACTAACAAAATACTGATACCGATAGCAAGTTTATCCATTTGCATTATAATCCTCCGGTACGGTTTTAATCCGGTCCTTCCCGAACTGATCCACCAGTCTTGCCCGCATGATATTCCCGGCTACGAGATTGTGAACACTGATGATATGATAGGCAAGGACTTCGACGGTATGAACGCCTTTGCGAACCCGCCGTGCTTTCTGGAAAAGATATGGGTTGGTATCAATGAGTGGATTGTACGCCTTGTCCAGCATGTCAACCAGTACTACAAATTCATCCAGTTCATCCTGGATCGGTTTGTCCTTTTCTGAATTGAAGGTGTATAACATCCCTTTCGACATGGCTGAAATCGCACCGAGCAACGCGATCTGTTTCCCGAGATTACCACCGGATGATATACCAAGGTAGTACACCAGATCGTTCATGTGGTATTTCAGGGGAGATGTGATGTCAACCATTATGGCTCCAGAGGATCCGGTTTTTTCTTAATTGCTAATATTAAGTACATAACAAGGAGAAGCACGGTAACTACCACAATATATGAAAGTATGTACATTAGAACGTCCATAACTTATCTCCTATACCCTGTTGGCTCTTCTTTCTTCTTACCAAGGAAGAATCCGATTATCTTTGAAAAGAATCCTTCCTGTGGTTCGGACGGTATCATTTGCGGCGGGACGTTTGCTACCTGCGGCTTGATGGAATCCGCATAGAGTTTTGCCGTCCATGCCTCTTCCGCATGACGAAGTTTAATTAATTCATCAATCATGCGGTTTGTCATGGCAAGCCCGCCGATAGTTGATTCCAGTTCCTTCTTGTCTCGTTCATTAGCCGGGTTCAGATTACGGATGTACTCCATGTAATCAGTACTGTACAACTGTATCCAGTCCTGATTGTACATTTTCTGGATTTTCCACAGGGGAACGCGGAAACCTTCCTGTGCCCCCCGGATTTTAGCAATATGAAAAATTTCCTGTTCTTCTAATTTAGAAAGTGCCTCGTTGGTAGGATCGATAAGTCGATCTGACCGCATGAGTTCTTCCATGCGGGGATCATAATTCTTATCCAGTTTATCGTCAAGGACTTTTGCAAGGGCATCGGATATTTCGGACATGGATCACCCGCAGAAATATACAAGAATATATGCCATTACTCTGACGCTCTCCACGCCTAAAGGCGGGAGGTTCAAAGTTGATCTCATTCCAGATCAGAGCTCCAGTGGGGCATCAGTGCGCCCATTGTATCCATCTCTTTCTGAATACAATCGACCATACCTTTCTGACGGAGTGCAATATTGAATGCTGCATTCACATCGGCATGATCAACGTGTCCACATACAGGACACTTGAAATCCTTTCCTTTTCGTTGACCTCTTACACCGCACATCGAGCAATCCTGCGATGTGTATGCTGGATCAACATAGAGGACAGGGACACCGAGCAGCTTGGCTTTGTATTCTACGAACTGTTGAAGTTGATAGAAAGACCAACTGTGCAGGGCATACTTGAATGAACGGTGTTGTTTCCTTGTCTGACGGATACCGCCCAAATCTTCAAAGACAAGTGCTGCATGTTGTACTTGTGCCATATCTACAATCTTGCGACTGATTTTATGGTTCAGGTCTTTCACGATTCTACTCTCTCGGTCTTTCACCCGTTTCAGTTCACGGAATTTCCCTTCTCGCTGAAGGCGTTTCCGTATCGCTGAATACTTGCGGTGGATATGCAAGGCAGACTTCCCGAACTTCTCAATCTTACCTGTATCCGGGTTGGCTGTGACTGCTACATGCCCCGTGGTGTTCCGATCAACCCCAATGAAACATTGAGGTATCATATCCGGTTGCTCTGCTACCGTGCAAGACACGTATGCAAATTCTTTGTCGAGTTCAATCTGGTTGATCTTCGTGAACGTCCTGTTGATGGTGTTTTCCAGATGTAGTTTCAGGCAAGGTATCCAGATTGAATTGGTTTCCTCGAAGAACTTGATGTAGTACCCGGCAATAACCAGATTGACATTATGAACTTGCTTGATGGTTTTCTGATTGCCATATTTCCTCATTACCTGTGTCGCTATTGCTGACGGTAGAATCCCTCGTATATCTTTTACCAAAGCAGAGTTGTTCCTTCGTATTTTGTTGGCTACCGTGAACTCCGCTACTTCAAACGCCTTTTTTAACTCCTCGCTGAAGTCCCGGTTATGCTTGATCTTGAATGTGAGTATCATCGTTGTCCCTCTCTGATCCTACAAAGGGGATCGGTATCCCCTCGGCTAAAGCCGGGGGCTTGCCCGTCCCCTTTACCCCACGTTTCTGTCATGCCCAGAGCAAACCCGATAACAAGACACTGTAATGCAAACGATTTTACTTTTGCTGCTTTGTCCCCATAAATATCAAGATCTTTCATCAGTTTGTCTGAATATGATTCTAACATATTTTCACCCCCTACATCCCCATCCCAAAGAACAACCCGAGTATGAATGCAACTGCGGAGAACAGGATCATCTTCCACATTTCGACTTTGCCACGGAGAAGTTCCGTTGCGATAAAGGAATCAATTGTACTCCCCCAGAAGAACGGGTTGATGGATACCAGCATATCGATAACCGGGTCACGGTGGAGTTTTATCTGTCTTGGGATTACGATTGGCACATCGACAAGAGAAGTGTTTTCAGAATCTTCTTCAGCAATAATCTCTTTAAGGGATTTCGTTTCTGTCTTCCTGACAAACTGCGCACCCTGCCCGGTTTGCATATCTACAAGATAAGCAATACCTTCTGGCTTGTCATCTGTTTTAAAAATGCATCCCTCTCGTTTGTCAATATCGAATTCGATGTGCAGGATGTCTGGATTGTTTTCATAATAGTACCCGTGAAAGGTATGTTCAATACGGCGTCGCAGGTACCAGAGAAATACTTGCGCGACATTCCCTTCGACTACTTTACTTTCGAGTTTGGATTCAAACTTGGAACCCGTCTTTACAAAGAGATCGTATACCCGGAGAGATTTGTTCCGGTCGTCCAGTCCGATCAGGATAACATCCTCGCCGGGGATGTGAAACATGTTCCGGAGTTTCTTGAAATATTTACTGATGAACCCCATGTTATTTCCTCGCCTTTGCAACTTCTTTTGCTTCCTTCCTTAATCTGGCAAGCAATCTTTCTTCATCAAGTTTGCGCTGGTATGTAGTCTGGATATCTCCCCAGCATTTCTGATTTCTTTTCGCCCAGATAAGAATTCTTTCGAGAACAGACCGTATGGTATTGTGGAGTGTCATTGATAAGTATAGGAGCGAGCAGGTTAAAAAATGTTACTATGTTATAGAAAAAGTTTGGGGAAGGGGAATATTACCACCATTTGATAATATCCTTAAGCCACCGGAATATTTCCATATAGAATCTCCAGAGTTTCATCATCCGGCGAACAAGACTTCCAAATGCACGGAATATATCATCACTATCTTCAATTGCCAATAGAACCGATAGCGAGAAATACAGGACATTGAATCCGACAAAGGTCGTGACAAAAAAATACACGCCAAATGCTTTCAGAATCGTCAGGGGTATTGCAATGATCGCCCCGATTTCTAATGCTACATCCACAATACTCTTAAGAAAATCTGTTATTTTCTTCAGATGACAGCCAATGTCAAATAATCCACAGGCATCACTTGGTTCGTCAACACTTTCACCAAACCCAGAAAACGAACTGGTTCCGGAAACAACATCAAAATCTCCTTGTGATGGATTTATAAGATATATCGAAGTGATTGGATTACTTGATATATTTCCTGTTATTGCCACATATGCAACCTCATCGGTATTAAACGACCATGGTTTAGAAGATGGATTGAAATCGAATTGCTCTTTTGTAGCTACAAAATAATAATCATTTGTAGCATTCTCCCGGAAGAAAAACATATTGTACATTGCCGGAAAGTGCCATCCCAACAATGGTAATCGTACGTATGTGTTTGTTGTCGATGTTCCACCATCTAACGATACGGTTTGTATTCCGGTTGAATTCATTAATCCGGCGGGAGATAAAGTAAGATCTCCTGTTATTGTGGAACCATTGTTCTGTGTAAATGTGAACTCGGTGGTTGTACCTTCGGACAACGGAGTAATTGAGACATATACAATTGCATAACCAAGCGGTTCATATTGGTAAATTGCGTGGGCATATCCAAATTCTTTTATTATCGCATTATTACTGGTGATAATGTACCCCTCTTTTGTTGCAGCACTCGCACACGATACCAGCAGCATCAGTAAAATCGCTACTAAAAAAATGCGGGGTTTCATGTCATCTCCTGCCGCGTTTCATTATCTTGTCGATGATTTTCCCGCCGGTTATCATGTACACGGTAATCCACATCAGCCAGATGATGACAACACCGATAACGATATCGGTAATATCACCGAGAACATTCATCCATTTTGAGAAGGCATCTGTTGCTTTCTTGGTATCGTTACGAGGATCGACATATACCGGGGTTGTTCCACCGGGGCCAATTGTTGCTGTCGGGACCGTAGTAACTACAAGTCTATACATGGATAGTGTTTTGGTTTTTGGTGAAACCTCTCCGCTGTTGAACGATTCGGTAACAGGACCATACCCGGTTTTCGATGCTCTTGCTTTGATTATTGTATTATTGGGAACAACAAAAACGGCGGCATCCCCGCCCGGGCCGGTAATATCTCCGGTGATTGCCCCGGTTGGCAATTCCACCTGTACACCAACCGATCCGATGGCGTACGAGGTGGATGCATCTACAACAGGTATATAGAGGTTGATATTTCCCGGGCCTGGAGGTAATCCCGGTGGAAACATATAAATTGGGTAATCCATACCAGAGTTTCCGGTTACAGCTCCAATGATTGATGCATCGGCATAGTGGTTTGCAAATATTGTGTACGTTGCATATGCGTTGATCGTATGGTACGGAAGAGTATTGATATAGAATATCCCATCCGCATCAGATGTACTAATACTCCACGATCCATTCTCAACATCATAAAGCATTATATTCGAGCCGTGAATTGTATTGTAATTCACTCCGTCAATGGTAACGAATGTTGACCGGACGTATCCGGCGGGGATGATGGGGGTTGGGGTTGGGGTTGGGGTTGGAGTTACTGAAAAGAGGGTACTGGTATTTACCTGGGTCCCTCCGGTATTCAACATACCGAGTATGATAGTATTATTGACTGTGGAAAAATTCCAGTAATCGAAGGATGAAAAGAGCTGTTCGTTTGCCAGTTGTACGCCGGTTGCTCCATCGTAGAGAGACATCTTGGATGAGCCCGATGTTTTTTGGACAGATCCCGCTATCCCAATACTGGCGGGCTTTGTTACTGAATAAGAAACAGTACACCCGACATCCTTACTTACTAATGTCCCTGCGGAGGAGGTCCCTACACATCGAGCGGCTCCTCCGCTAAGTTGCCCCGAGAAACAAACCGCTCCAGAAGTGTGTGCCCCTCCTGCATACGTGGAAGTCGTTTTATTGTAAAAATCGGCATTGGAGTATTCAAGATAAAGGATTATATCTCCAGATAATCCGGTGACGTTCAGAGTATTAACAACAAAATATTGGTATCCCCCGGCCTTTTCGTTTCTGTTATTATCAAAGACCCTCTGGTATCCCAGGTCCCCCGACCCTATTGTTGCTCCGGGGGTGGAACATGTGTCCCCGTCCCAGGTAGTACATAGTTTTACTGTTACGGGGATACTAATCCCTTCCGGGGCTCCCGCATCAATAGTCCCTAGTGCGTGTTCCCATCGAACAATGCTTATTAAATTAGTCGATTTTTCAATATCAAAAAAAGCTAATTGGTGGAAATTATCATCCCCAGTAATTCCGCCATGTATGTATGTTGTTTGCGACCACTGAGTACTTATTATGGACCCGGTTAACGTTTCCGCACTGACCAGCACGATCATCATCGATACAAGCGCAAGCAGCGCGATAATCGGAATAATGTTTTGTTTTTTCATTTTAATCATCCTACACACCAATATACTGTTTGTGTTGTCCCCACCGCTCCTGTAGTATATTTTTTAATTGCTAATGTCGCGGTGTCCATCACGCCACCTCATAAGACCCCGATATCTCATACGAGATAATTTGTCCATCTGTGCCGACTACCGATGCCCTGAAATTGATTTTGTTGTTTGACCCGTCTGCTTGGATGTATGCGAGCGGATTGGTGTAGGTTACTCCAGCCGCCCCCGATGTTTCGATGGATGCACAGGGGATATTTGCGGCGATGTTTGCCGGTGCGACTGGTAGTGTTACGGTAGTGAGTGACCAGCCATCACTGTCTGCGGTTGTTGTGCTGAATACGAAGTAGACGGTTTTTCCGATTTTTGTCCATCTGGCAACAGTTGTTAATCCCGCTGGAGTGGTCAAATACCATACAAGTGTAGGTGTCCACGCCGCCCACGCCTGATAAATAAGAGCGTCTCCTGCGGTTGTAGGTGCAGCAATCCCGGCGATACGGTGAGAGAGCATATCCAGAAACGGAGTATCCGTTACACCTAACACCCGCATCACATCCACCGACGCTGTCTGATCAGCATCCGGTGTGTAAAAATGCAACGACCCCGGAGTAGTAGCAGAGGTACCCCCATACAACCGAATCACGGCACCTTTATCCGTTGCCGCTCCAGTACCGCCGTAAAAAGTAAGATACCCGTTATCAACATCACGTCTAATATGAGCACCAGTAATCGGTTTTGTACCAGATTTGTCAAAATACCTTTCATGATCATCGTCAGTCAGGCCGGTTAATGCGCCGTGGTGGGTTATTCCCGTTGCGTTGACAGCGTCGACATATGATTTATTTACAGCGGTATCGCCTGTCGATCCAGTAATCAGAGAAGTGATTTGTTTGGAACCAAGATTGAGGTTGCCTGTCATTGCAACAGTCCCATCTTTGTTCAGGTAAGAGGCGTTATAGTTTGTCTTCGCATCGTAGGTGGCGTTGTAGGTGCTTGTCAGGTAAGAGGCGTTATACGACTTGGAATCTGCATAGGTTTTATTGACGGCATCCGATCCAAGTCCACCAGTAACTAAACTTGTAATGTATTTCGATCCTAATGAAAGGTTGCCTGTCATTGCAACAGTCCCATCTTTGTTCAGGTAAGAGGCGTTATAGTTTGTCTTGGCATCGTAGGTAGCATTATACGTCGAGGTTATATAACTCGCGTTGTAATTGGTACCCGTCCAGTATGACGCATTGTAGTTTGTTTTCGCATCGTAGGTAGCATTGTAGGTGCTTGTCAGGTATGAAGCATTGTAGTTTGTCCCTCCCCACTTCGCGTCATATGTGGCATTGTAGTTACTGCTTGGCTTGGCATCGTATGTGG
>Ga0315288_10008977_pt1 | contig 12609 bp, 16 predicted proteins | sample YL17G11_20_MG_FD_203454 | JGI IMG/M metagenome (GOLD analysis project Ga0315288, IMG submission 203454) | Sediment microbial communities from Yellowstone Lake, YNP, Wyoming, USA - YL17G11_20 | ecosystem: Environmental > Aquatic > Freshwater > Lake > Sediment | place: USA: Wyoming | collected...
TAATACGCAACCATTCAGAATTGATCTACAGAAGGGAAATCAGGCAGGCAAAAGTGTACGCCTGGCTCGATGGTAAGAAATGCCGCAAAAGAGGAAAGATACTCAGTTGCAAGAAGTTTATACATCTGAACCACATCGGGGTTCATGTTGATCGTCTCGATGCGATCCAGCGCGCGCATTTGGGCGGCGCGGCCGGCTGCGCCGACATGGATAAAAGGTTCATCAGCGGCGGGGAGAGTGGTTCCGGCTGCGGAATCGAGATCGTCAATGGTATGGATGACTGAGTAAGAGATTTGGAGGACTTCCCCGGCGCTGACTTCCCGTAAGGTGCCGGGACCTTCGGCCGACCTGGTCTCGACGATCCACTGTTCATCGCGTTGATAAGCATAGTAAGTAAGGTCATAGATACTATCTGGATCATCGTCATACAGTTCGACATTGGTGACATGACGGGTGATGAAATCTGCGGGGAGAATATGAACGCCGGTTGTGGCGGCCACAGGGAATTGATAGGTGCGGATTAGCGGACGGCGGGAGGAATACTCAGAGAGAGCCCAACGTAGAGCCTGGTCCACGTCATTGTTACTGAAGATAGCAAGGCCAGCATCGGAAAGCAGGGCAAGAATGGAAACACGGAAGGCAGCAAGAGCGCTCATGGATTATTACCTTTCTTCAATCGATTTACGAAATCAGACAAAGGACAAACAGTACACTCGGCACTGCCATAATGGATATCAAGGTCTTCCTGACAAAGAAAACAAGAGGATTGAATAAGGTCTGATAACCATTTTGAAATCCAGGACGGAACGGGCAACCTACCACCTGGCTTACAATTTTTTATTGCAAGTCTATAAGAATGGCGAGCGACTGCCCATTCCGAACGGTTCACTTTTTGGAACCTTGGATAGTGCGCGGCTTTCTTTTGGAAAGAGGTTTAGCTTTGGCGGCGGTTTTGACGAACTTCATAGCATCTTCCATGTTATGAATAACCGGCTTGACCGCATTCAAAACCTGATCACGATTGAAGGTCATCAGGGGACCTTGCTCGAAAACGATCACTACCTCGTCAGGGGTAATCTTCCAAGCGATGGGGGTCATATTGACCTTACCGGAAAGTGCAAGAACCAGGGCAGGAACATTTAGAATAGTCATGGCTGAACCCATATTAGACAAAATAAATTTTGTCTTACTTTCTGAGTTTGGGAAAGCGGGTGTTCAGGAAATCATAGATGCCGCTGGTGGTAAGGCCAATAGCCAGGCCAAAGAAGATGACGGCCATCCAGCCGGCATAATCTACTGGAAGGCCCAGGGTGAGCTTGTAGGCGACACCCAGGATCAGGCCGAGCAGGAGCGAACAGATCGTGAGAACCCGATCCTTTAGGCCGAAGACCTTCAGGAACTCGATCAGGCCGAAGATGACGGCGATGAGGGGAATGCCGCCGATCAGGAGGGTGGAGAAATCTTGCATGGTAGGTTTCCTTTCTTTATGGACAAAATAAATTTTGTTATACTATCGGTGGCCCCTGCCGGAGGAGGTAAGGCCGGCAGGGGTTTCACCGATAAAGTGCGTCTGCGCGCTGACTTCGCGCTTACGCTCAATGAATTGGGCGCTACAATCTCAGTGTGAAATTGGCAACGGCGCCCAGGAACTTACAGGTTCCACCGCCCGCACCTGCAACGATCGTGTCTTCAAGAAGATAGTAGCAATCGTTGTCAACCCATTCGGGAATAGTGAGAGTCACGACTTGCTTGACTTCATCTACGGCGTGGCTGGCTGTGGCTGCGACACTATCGGTCTTGGTAATGGCATCAACGACTGCAACACCGAGGTCTGCGCCGCGTGTGACCCTATTCAAGACAAACGTGTGACTGGTGAACTCGGCGGTTCCATTGATGAAATCAACTTCAATGGACACGAGTTTAGATCCTTGGAGTGCGCGGGCATTGGAAGGGATCATGATCGGGATGGTGACGACCGAGGTCTCATTGGCTGCACCGCGATTGACGGCGATAGTACCTGAAACTGCACCAGCGGCATGGGTGATGGCGGCTGTGGCTGAGACGATATGGAACAGGGTAGGGGGGATGTACTGTGAAACGTGAATGTTATGTATCATGTGATCTGCTCCTTACATGCGCGCCGTGAAGTTTGCGACTGCGCCAAATACGTCAATGGTTACGGCTGCGCCGCAAACGAAGGAAAATTCGCACAGATAGTATTCATCGTTGTCAATCCACACGGGGGTTGTGAGGGTGACGACGATCTTGTGTTCGTCATGTGCGGCTGCGGCGACGGCTGCGACCAGATCCTGGGTGATGGTTGGATGAGATGCGACGGCGGCTGCACCATCAGCACCGCGCACTATTTTATGCAAGACTGCGGTGACACTGGTGGCGGCTGCTGTTTCACACTCATAATCCAATTCTATACTGGCAAGTTTTGAACCTTGCAAGGCAATCGAGTTGGACGGGATCATGATCGGGACAGTCACGACGGAGGTCTCGGTATTGGCTGCCTTGTGTTTGGCGATGGTACCTGAGACATCACCTGCGGTATCTGTCCATGTGCCTGTGACGAAGTGCATGGCAGTATAGGGGATGTACTGAGCGAAGTGAGTGTTGTGTATCATTTGATATGCTCCTTACACCCGCAGGGTGAAATTGACGACAGCGGCGAGGACTTCGACCACTACATCAGCACCACAAACGAAACTGAACTCGCACAAGTAGTAATCGTCATTGTCAATCCAGATCGGGGTCGTGAGGGAGACGGTAAGTTTGTGCTGGTCGTGTGAGGCTGCATCGGTGGCTGCGGCAAGGTTTTGGGTGATGGTTGGATGAGATGCGACCTGAGCGCCGGTGTCTGCTGTACGGACGATCTTATGCAAGACTGCGGTGACACTGGTGGCGACGTCTGTTTCGAGTTCGTAATCCAATTCAATGCTGACAAGTTTTGCGCCTTGCAAGGCAATCGAGTTGGACGGGATCACGATTGGGACGGTGACTACGCCGGTCTCGGCGTTAGCAGTCTTGCGTTTGCTGATGGTTCCGGCGACGTAGCCGGCTGAGTTGGCCCATGTGCCTGTGACGAAAGACATGGCAGTGCATGGGATGTACTGGCTCATGTGGACGTTATGCAACATAGATTTTCTCCTGAGTGGCAAGGAATTGGACTTCGCCCGGCCACACTAATTCGGATAGGTTTCGGGAAGGGATGAACATAGTTGCCAATTCCGCAACCACTTCGCTGTCCGTCCCTTCCCAATGGGTTATTGAAAGTTACACCACATTGCTCTTATGCAGTGGGCGGAAGTCACCGATGCACAGGGCAAGGAACTGGCGGACCTTCAAGCGATGTTCATCGTTCATGAACACGGCGGGGTCAGTCTCATTGCTGGCGATGTAGATTTCTGGCACAAGGCCAAAGCGCTCGCCGAGAATGATGGACGGGGCGATATTGGGATCGCAGACAGCGGCCCAAGCGTTATCGTGTGTCCATTCAGGAACGACAAGCGGAACGACATTGCCTTTGAGCAAGTTCTCGGCGTGGACGGTGGCGGTCACATCCCAGGTGTTGAGGAAGGCGTCGAAGGCAGCCTTGCGAAGCGCGCGAGGGACAAGGCAATAACGAGGCTCGATAGCGAGCTTCTTGCCCGTGCCGTAGTAACCAGCCTCCCACTTGATCAGCATAGGTTGGTTATAGACGGCTGCGGCGACCACATCCCATTGAGCTGCGGCGAGGGCGGTGGTGAGCAGGTTGGCGTGGCCGGTCGCGGCGGTAACGGCGGTGGCATTGAATAATGCGCCACCATCGGCCATGACAGGCCCGGCTTCGGAGTTTTGGGTAAAGATGGAGGCAACCTGCTCGGAGATATTGCGCATGGCTGCGTTGCCTAATTCGATGGCATAGAGGCGCAATTTGCGGGTTTCGTCACGGTCGATGGCTTCGAGAGTGAGCGGGATATAGCCGCCGTACTTGGTGAAAGAAGCGGTTTCGGGGCTGTCACCTGCGGCGAGTTCGGTGTACTCGGCCTGCTCTGCGACTGTGGGAAGGCTGCCGATGGTGCCGATCAGAGTGCCAGTGATGGTATTCAGGTTGTTGAAGTGTTCCACGGTAACAATGGACTTCCACCAGTCATAACCGGCTGTGCCCATGCGCTCGAAAGAGTTTACAACGATCTTGTTCAAAGCGTTCTTGACAAGGCCGGTGAAATCGGTGGTGGTTCCGCCCAACTGAGCGCGGACAGGATCAAAGCCACCGTGCATGTCATAGTCGCCGGTGAGCATGAGATAGGCTTCACGGATGCCGGTCAAGCGGGGAACTTTCAACCCGACCTTATCCGCATCCCTGGGCGCACCCAGAAGATCATCGAAGGCGGCCTGGAGTTGGTCGGCGGAATTTACCATGGCACCGATGCGGCCTGGTCCCTGCACAGCACGGGAAGAGGTGGTGATTGAAAGCAGGGCACGATCGTCCTCGATACGCTTTTGCAAGGTATCAGGATCGAAGTAACTATCCTTGAAGTCTTCGCGGATGCGGACTTGCCAGGGTTCGGGCAAGCGTGAGGCGGCGAGTGCGGTTTGAAGCAAAGCCTGGCACATGCCGACCTGCAATTTCTCGGCGGATGCGTTGGAGGCTTCGAGTTTAGCCAAAGCATCCTGCGCTTGAAGGCTATTGACAACTGCCTGAGCACCAGCAGCCAGTTTGCTGAGCGTTTGCTCGGTCTGGACTACGGTGGTGTCGGCAGATGGGGTGAGGGAACTGATTGGTTCTGTCATAGGTGATTCTCCTTGAGATTGAAGCACACGGACGAATTTACCGCCGCGTGCGGGGTGCGTGACGATATCCAGGCTCTTGACCTTGATGATCTCGAGCACGGTCTTATCTTCGACACGCATGAGAATGTCGGCGGAAAGGCCGATGTGAAGATTAGGGTGGGCAAGGGCGGCTTCAGCCACGTCGCGAACGACCTGGGAGGCGGGGCCGATGGGGGAAAGCACAGCACGGATACCCTGGGCGATGACATCCCAAGTAGGATCAGATAGGATACCACCCAGATCACGCACGGAATGATTGCCAGGCGTGTGATCGGTGTAACACTCTGCCTTATCCCATAGGAATTGACTGGCTTGCAGGACGGCCGGTTGGAAAATCCAACCATTGCCGATACCGGCTGTGATGGCGATCACCTCGATGCCCTTATCGGAGGGGACGGCTTGTAACTGCATGGTAATTGGTTCGTCTGTCATGGAACTCCTTTTCTTTTAGCGGCGAGCACGCGGGCGGGGCGCATGGCTGGGGGCCGGCACGTGCTGGCGCGATATTCGATTTACGATTATCAAATTACTCCTTCTCCTTCTGTGGATCAGTAGGATCCCAAGCAGGAGACTTACCGCCGCCACGGATATTGACCGGTGCGAACTCACCAATCTTCCCGGGTGGTGTTTCAGCAAGGAAGCGATAGACCAGGCGGATGAACTCATTCTCGTCAACCAGTTTGGCGTTATAGATAGGGGCGAAGCCGGTGACGAAGCGTTGAAGGGCGAGGGCTAGGATGGAATTGTCGCGTTCGGTGATGTCGGGGACGATGATACGAATCTCTGCTGAGGATGTAATATGTGTGTCGTACTGATGACGAACGACCAGGGCGGTTTGAAGGACACCCAGAAGGACATTACTCAGGTAATTTTGGCGGTGTTTGAAGTGTTTGAAGGTGGGAGTACCGGCTGCTTCGGCGGTGGTGCGCGTGCTCTCTTCTGGCTCGGCCAGGTAGTGAAGTGGGATGCCTGCTCCAATGGCAATCATGCGTTTGAGGGCAAGTCCATCCGCGCCGGCTTCGAAGGAAGCCAGGTTGGGGAAAAGAGCGGTAAGGGTTTCGTTCGGGTCCAGGCCTAGCACGCCGCCGGATTTCTTAGGCAGTTTGGAGGCGAAGTCGCGCATGTACTTTTCTTTTTCCGCCTGGCTGGTGAAGGGGCGCTGTAGGACGAAAGAGAACATCTGACGGAAGTAATTCAAGCGCGCCCGATCTTCGAGCCACTGACGGTAAAGGCCGATCCAGTAAAGAACGGGAGCCAGGTCGCTTTCGCCGAAGGATGCACCAACAGCACGATCAAGTGGGAAGTGCAGAACGAATGATCGAACGGGCGGGTCACGATCCGCCATTACAAAGGATGTCCATGGACTTTCATCCATCTCATCCCGTTTATAAAGCAGCTCTTGGCGATAATCATTCTCGGCGGTCTGGATGACGCTGATGGTTTCGGATGGTAGCGCGCGCACGTAGAGCATGCCGCCTTCGTCCACGGAAAACAGGATGAACAAGTCGCCGGTGCGCCAGGCTTCGTCTGCCCATTCGGGGAGTTGCTCGGTCAGGTTGTTGAGCGGATGGTTCCAGAACACGTTAAGGAACTTCTGAGCGCGCGCATTAGTTGTTTGGAAAGCAAGACCATCGCCAATGACAAACTCGGTGGTGAGTTGGATGATGCGGCGCGCTATGGGGTTCGAGCGCCAGGCATTGATCGCCTGGTCGAGTATCTTCTTGCGGTCATAGGAAAGCCGATCTCTGAAATTGCTATCCCAGGCAGCGGAGCCGAGGGTGATGGTGTTCTCGGTCTCTTTGACGGCGAGCGAAGTCTGTATGATTTTCTGCGAAGCACCTAATCGGTTTGTCATGTGACACTCTCTAGCGGATCAAAGCCTTCGTCCACTTCGACCACAGTTTGAGCAACCCAGGGCATACGATCAAGGACGGCGATCAAAGCATCGGCGAGCAAGTAATCATCATGGATCAATTCACCTGAGGGACCGCGTGCGCTTTCGGGCACGCCCCAGCGCATGGTCTTGGTGGGGCCGATGAGTATCTCGGATTGGCAGGCGTCATATTGAGCGCGCACCTGATCGGTAAGACAGCAATCCCGAAAGCGGCCAGTCTCGATGATACCCAAGAAGCGATAGCCGATGTCGCTCTTTTCAGGACGGCTGAACTTTACAGGAAACACGCGCCCAGGGAAAACCTTATCCAGCAGCGTCCACAAGCCTTCACCCACGCCGGTAGCGTCAATGACGATGTAAAGTGGGTTCCAGGATTCGGCAAGAGATTTGATTTGGCCGAAAACAGTGAGATGATTTTGCCCAATCCACTGCAAGCGATGGGCGACGCGATAGGTGGGGGCTTGAAGGGTTGCAAGAGTAGAGAGATCGAGATCCACGATCGTAAGAGAGACACTATCCCGGCCCTGGTTCTGCAGCGGGGCGTCATCATCCAGGGACATGCGGGCTTCATCCTGGCCGGCGACGTCGAGCAGGAAGGCGCAGGGAACGCCGGCCAGCGGGCGATCGTGGGCGGGCTGATCGCCGGTCATCAAGGCGCGGCGGGCTGGATTGAACATGCCGGCCTGGGCGTCTATCTCTTCGCAGAAGTATTGAGTCTTGACCAGCGGATGATCGCGGCCAAGACGTTTGATCTCACCATCCACGAACTCGCCGTAGGAAGGGTTGTACTTACGGACATCTTCCGAGGTGTAGAAAAAGACGCGGCGGATCCCATCCTCTTTTTCAGCGATGCGAGCTGAGCGCAGCTCACGAGCGAGCAAGGTATTGCTGGTCCAGACCGTGCCGCAAAAGACACGCGTGGCGTTGGTGCTGGCGGCCATGGGAGCGGCGTCTTTGTCGTACTTGTTGGTGGTGATGTCCTGGGCTTCGTTGATGATCAGCAGCAAGCTGGCCACTGCTCCAACAACATTCGCCTGGCCGTCACCGGAGAGAAACGAGACCTGCGCCTGGCCAAGCAGGCGCATGAAATCCGACTTCTTCTTCCAGCGGTTGCAAGTAAGCACATTCGCCTGCAGTCGCTTCTCCAGGCGAAAGATGGCGCGGATGGTCTGCGGCTTGTAGGTGGGATTGAACTCGACGATCTCCATGTCCTTGTGTTGGTAGCGGTGGAGCAAATAAGTTTTGAGATGGCAAAGAAGTTCGTCCTTACCAGACTGCCGGCTGATCACGATGACGAACGTCCGCCCGGCTTTGGTGCGTACCGACTCCCAGATCGCATCGATGGGTTCGACCTGGTAGGGGCGCAGGGCGATGCCTCCGCCGCGGAAAGCGAAGTTATAGGGGTTGCGCTGGATCACGTGGGAACGTGAAGTCAAATCACTCATCAAATTCCATCCTCGGCATTCAGTTCAGCCAGGGCATCCAGGATGGCCGTCTCGACTGGCAAGAACTTACCGGCGATCAACTGATGGGAGCGGGCGAGAGAAGCGATCGTAGTCACGACTGCCACCAGGGTATTGATCGAATGTAAGGTATTATCGGTAAGCTTGCCAGTAGCCTTCGGTGCAAGTGTGCCATTGGATAGACGGGTAAGAACGCGCAGGGCAACGATCCGGAAAGACTTGATCTCGCTTTCGAGGCTGCCTTTATCCTTGCCCAGGCGGATGCGTTCACCCAGGGAAAAAGTGCTGGAGTAGAAGCCATGTTTGAAAGCATTCTGGTTACCTGGTTGGCCGCCACCTTTACGGTTGCTCATGGACCAAAGAAAGATTTGATCAGCGCTACCAGGGCGAGAAATCCGCCCGAGCCGGTCAGGATGCCGGCCAGGGTCATGCCGGAGCGCAGGCGCTGCTCATGGTCGTCGAACGTCTTCTCGATCTCAGTATGTGCTTTGCTATGTTCGACCTGGGCAGCTTCGATGAGCGCGAGGCGCTTGTCGAGGATGTACCAGAGCTCGGGGATGGTGGAGGGTGGGCGATCAGTCATAGGTTTGGCACGGCAAGGCTTCTGGATAAACAGGAACACGGCAAGGGATGGGCCTTGCCGTGCCTAGGCCCATTATACAGCAAATAAAATCCTAAAATAACTTTGGGTGCGCTGGGAGCATGGCGATCAAGTAATGGCGTCCATCCTGATCGCCGGTTTGTGGATTGGCGTGTACAGGATAAGGCCAGTTTTTGAGGACAGTTTTCCATTCGGTAAGGGACGGATGGACTTTATCGCGGGCGAGAATAAGGTTGAATTGATGGGCCTCCTCGTAATAAGTGATGGAAATGCGCAGGCTATTGGTGAAACGATGAGTCATTGGTTGAGTTGGTAGGGCTGCTGCGTGGTCAATCAGTTTTGCAAGAATGGTTGCGAGCATTTTGGACCTCCTCGAGATGTTGAAGATAATCGGCTGCTTCCTTGACCCAGGTAGGAGTGATGTTGTTTGGATTGGGTAACTTCAAACGAGGAAGGCCAAGGGCACGGCGGACAGTTGGGTTTTTGGATTCAATGCCATGCACAGCCAGATCATGAATATAGCGAACGTTGACACCATAGCGCGCGGCAATCCCGCGCCATGTAGTAGGATGTTTCCGGCTATGATATTCTCTGTTGAGCCGTTTTTGGATGGTTGATGCGGATGTCATTTGTTGATCTAAATGCGGTTATTTTTGAATGAACGATGTAGATGACCTGTGATGGGGTTCCGTCTTTCCTGGGCTTGTTATTTGGTATAATAAGCTTCTTTAAAGGTCTGGCAAGAAAATGATTGAACCGGAGCATCGGTCGGCAAGGGTGGCGATTGTAGAGTGCAGCAGTGATAGTATTTGGACTGGTTTGTTCGGGCATGTGGTCGCGTATGTGACTAATCGTCTTCTGTGACTGATCGAGCGATTACAGGCTGAGCTGAATCACGGTGACTAAGCGATCGTGACTAACCCAGGAGCAGTCACACTGACTAGGTCACGTTTGCGCCGTCTCTCCATGCGTTTTCTACAGGCTGGGGTGGCGCAGGTCTGGTTGCCGGTGACGATCCTGCCGCAATTGCAGGCGCATACAAGTGGTGTCGTTGTGCGGGTGTGAGCCACCTGGATGGACACGGCCAGGGTATGGGCGACGGCCAGGTGTACCCCATTGCCGACTGCCTGGTAGCGCGCGTGGAGGGTCAGTCCGGGCAGGTCGAAATCACGGGGTAATCCCTGCAGTTCGCAGAATTTCTCCCACGTGCGCCGGGATGGGCGTTTGCCTTCCGAAGCTAGGCAAGATGGTTGTGACTGAGTTGAATTCGGTGGTGCACGTGGAGGGACGAGTACCAATCCGCGCAGGCTGCCGAATTGGAAATGGCGCAGGCGATTTTGAGTCGAGCCGCATTCATTGGCGTTCAGGTCAAGGCGCTGGACTGTGTAACCCGGGATTGTTATGTTGGGGACAGTGGGGACGTTTTCCAGCAGCCACCAACCTGGCCGAGTCTCGATGATTACGCGGGCAAACTCTTTTAGCATTTCCATACCATAACCAGTGGGGGGCGACCGGCGGGCTTTAGAGAAATCCTGGCATGGGCTGCCGCAGATGATGCCCTCGAACTTCCCGATTGGTGGGTGAAATTTGCGGATGTCACCACCCCATAGCAAATCAGGTCCACGCACAACGCAATAGCCAGCGGTTTCAAAGCCACGTCCAAGGATATCGATGCCAGGAAACAGGGAAAGGATAAGCATATTAGTGCTCGATCTGGTCGGCGTACTCGCCGGTGGCGTAGCGACGACCATCGCTTTTATCGATTGGTGCATCCCATTGATTTTTGATCCGCCAGATGGCAAGGCCAATTACCTGACCGCAGCGCAAGACTTCGGCAACGTGGTCATGGATATATTCAGGTGTGGTCCAGACCAGGGCTGAAATTTGATCAGCCGCCGGATTATGAATACCCATAGTGGTGCAAGCAACCTTACAGGCCTGGCGAGCTGCCTTGCTTTTTGCTGAGACTTGATAGGAATCGCGATATTCGCGATTCTCATCTGGTGGTGGTAGTAGTGGATCATTACTCTCTTCAAATCTACTACTACTACTACTACTACTACTAGGATCAAAACCGCGAATATCGCGGTTTTGGATTGAGAGAGGCAATTGGAAACCATCAGTCAGGCGCCAGCCGCCGGTGACTCTTGTGACGAGTTGCCGGGTTGGGCTTTCGAGGGCGCGCAGGCTGTCGGTGATGGTGTGGTCCTTGTAGCCGGTTACGTCTTTGAGCAGTTGTGCGGTGACGGGAACCTGTCCGCTATGCTCGAGAAGCAAGATAGCAACTAACACGGTCAATGGGCTGCCGCGTAGTTCACGGATGAGGGAGATGGTGAATTGTGGGTTGGTCATGACTTGTTACCATTGAATTTATAAGTGCTTGAACAGATCAATCCTGATTTTTGTCCTTTTTGAATAGCCAGGAACTTTCTCGCCTGATGAATTGCTTTTAGACGTGCAGAGTGTAGATTTTCAGCCATGAGTCTAATGCTGAGATATATGCCGGATGGACAGAGGTAAGTGATTTGATATTTGTTCACGAGGTTTCCTTTCATGGTAGAATTTCAAGGTAGCGACTCGCTGGTTTAGTCTTGGCGGACTCCGCCAGCGGGTCGCCTTGGACCCGGTGAAACGGACCGGGACACATCGATCAGGCCGGGGGCATCCAGCCTGGTAATGCCCATGGAGGTAAAAATGGATCAAGGAATGGTGGAGGAATTCCTGGCGTCGCGTCCTTACAGTCAGGCGACGAAAGATGCCTATCGCCGCGTATTACTGCTTCTGGTCCAATATGACCGGCTCAAGAGGATTAGTGCGGCGGAGTTGTTGCGATTTGTGAACTGGGAAGGGTGGGGGAACAGTCAGCAGTACGTGGCGCTGTGTGCCTGCCGGAAATTCTTAGCCTGGCGTTTTGGTGTGGCGCACCCAGGGTTGAGTGCGCGGATAAAACGAATCCGTCCGCGCAGGCAACGAGTACTGACGGCGCAGCGCGCATTAGATCTCCTGGTGATCTTCGACCGAACCAAAATCAAAGGATTGCGGGACCTGGCGATCTGTGCGCTGGCTCTGGATACAGGTCTGCGCCTGGCAGAGCTGTGCCGGCTGAAAGTATCTGACGTGGACCTGCAGGAGAGATCGCTGCAGGTGATCATCAAAGGCGGCCAGTGGGGGATGGGGGTTTTTAGCGAGCAAACAGCGCTTTATATCGCTGAATGGTTGGCCGTGCGGAAGGGTGATGCGGAAACGGTTTTCGTATCCACGCGCACCTGGCGACCGCTGACGCGGGAGGGATTGAAGGTAACTGTAAGGCGATGGGGGGAGCAAGCCGGTTTCAAGCTTTCGGCCCACGATTTGCGGCGGACATTCGCGACGCTCACGACGGTTTTCGGTGCGCCGTCGCGCGTGGTGCAGGCGGCGGGCCGTTGGTCAGATCTGGCGATGGTCGAGCACTACACGGCGGGGATCACAGCAGAGGAGATCCGCCCTTATTTACCGATGGCTCGCTTGAACCCATAACAAGATGTTATGGGTTCAATCCCCGTCAGCCACCCAGATTTCAGATGCCCTCGACATGAGGGCGTTCTTATCAAGCGTTGTCCCCTCAGGGGGGATGATAAGGGTTCAAGCCCCTTCAGCCACAATCAGGAACAGGCTGCATATCCCACGACCAGGCAATACTAGACTTCGAAGACAATCCGCCCATCTACCATGGTCATCAATGGCTTGATGTCTTTCATTTCATTAATCGGGATCTGGAAAATGTCTTTCGCGAGCAAGACCATATCGGCCAGGTAGCCGGTCTTCAATTGCCCTTTCTTGCTTTCCTGGAATTC
>Ga0315288_10008980_pt1 | contig 12606 bp, 9 predicted proteins | sample YL17G11_20_MG_FD_203454 | JGI IMG/M metagenome (GOLD analysis project Ga0315288, IMG submission 203454) | Sediment microbial communities from Yellowstone Lake, YNP, Wyoming, USA - YL17G11_20 | ecosystem: Environmental > Aquatic > Freshwater > Lake > Sediment | place: USA: Wyoming | collected...
CGCCCTTGCCGCCGCAGCCAGTTTGAGCAGCGATTTGTCCGTAGCCATTGCTACCGAGAATACTCGCGCCCTTGCCGCTGAAGCCAGTTTGAGCAGCGATTTGTCCCTAGCTATTGCTACTGAGGCTAGTAACGCCCTTGCCGCTGCCGGTTTGAGCAGCGATTTGTCCCTAGCCATTTCTACCGAGAATAGTCGCGCCCTTGCCGCCGAAGCCAGTTTGAGCAGCGATTTGTCCGTAGCCATTGCTACCGAGAATACTCGCGCCCTTGCCGCTGAAGCCAGTTTGAGCAGCGATTTGTCCCTAGCCATTGCTACTGAGGCTAGTCACGCCTTTGCCGCTGCCGGTTTGAGCAGCGATTTGTCCCTAGCCATTGTTGCCGAGAATAGTCGCGCCCTTGGCATTGAAGGCGGCTTGCGTGCCGATTTGTCCACAGCCATTGCTAATTTGGCTGCTCTCCGAAGTGACCACGATACACTCGCATCTGGTTCAAGTTCAAATACCGAAAACTTAGTAGCACATGTTCGAGCAATTTGGGATGCTTTCTATGCTGGAACAGCTTTGCCCCTGCGTTACGCTTGATAAATAACCATACATATCCAACATTTTTAATACATTTTAAAAAATAAAATAAGAGAATATTTTTATTTTATTTTATTCTATAAAGTTATTTACATTCATTCATTACATTATATTATTTTTTTAGTCAACGAGTTTCTGCATATGGGACATGTTGTCTTCCGTATGACCCATTTCGCCAAACAGTTTGAATGAAATATATGAGCGCATTTTGTTTTAACCATTTCTTCTTCTTCTTCTTCTTTGTCTTCTTCTTCTTGTTCAGCATTCAAACATATTGAACAACAAACGTCGCCATCGCCATCGCCATCGCCATCGCCATCACCATCGCCATGACAGTGCTGAGAGGACGCTTGAGACGGTGATAAAACCACGTGGTCTTCAACGTCAATATTCAATCTTTCAAACGTTGACGAAGCAGAAGCGACACTTTCTATTGCTACAACGGCTTGGACTGCTGCTGCTTCTGCTGCTTGAAAACCACCATTGTAAATATAGTTGTTGTTCAAATGGTTGATATAAATATTATAAATCAATTCAATATTTTCTCTTTCCGCTCTGTTCAACACGATGTTGTTTAAAATATTATAATCAATATTATTGTTGATTATATTGGAATTGTTTATTCTATTGTGACGGTCGATATGCTCGAGTAAAAATGCTCGATTTGGCACTGGCTCCATTTTCCCGCAATCAATGAAATGGTTGTGTTTATTAGATATAAAAATAAGCAATTCATAATTCAATTTAATAATTAAAAAAATAAAAAATAATAAATTAAATGAAATTAGTTTTATTATGATTGTGAATATTAAATTATCAAGGGTATAAAGAATCTTATAATAAATGGGTTTATGCGCAATTTTCTCTATACATTCTTCGAAACTGTCTGCTCTCTCGAGATAAATCTCTATTCAGTGCGATTTTACAGTAACAACGCATGCATACCAAGACATCGACTTTTGAATTATGTGCATTTTTTGGGGTAACATTGAACAAATGGGCATGTAGTTCTAATAGTGTAGGGTATTTGTAGTACTTTGAACCGTCTTTCCACATTCTTTCAATTTTGCAAATATCAACAGATTTCAGCATTGTGCAAAATTCATTTTTAAACGGAAGTTGCACATATGAATTATCAGAAGAATCAAATCCCTTGTTTCGAATCGCTTCAACAATGAGGATGCGCTTGTCAAATGAAATATTATGTCCAACACAAGAGTCGCACGATTTCAGTGCGCGCTTGAACGCATTAAGTGCATCAACTATTGGCACACCGCGCTCACGAATTACCTCTCTTGAAATTCCGTGTATCTCGACACTTTTAGGAGTTAAACCAACGCTTTCATCAATTTTTATAATTTCATCGTATTCTTCAACTATTTCACCCGTTTCATCATCGTACACTACAAAACTTAACTGAACAATGTGTGGCCACTTTGCTGTGTCGTATATTGAAGCATATTTACTCTCAGGCAGTCCTGTGGTTTCTGTGTCGAAGCAAATTACGCGCATTGCAGTAATTGTTGTAATTGATTGAATACACACTTACCCGTAAATAAAATATCAATTTTTTATAAAGTTTAATTTTTAAATGTAAAAAAAATGAAAAAATGAAATGTAAAAAAAATAATATCAATAATAATACAACCGTATATATACATATTGTAACCCCAAACAAAACATGTCAAAATACGAAGAACTAACATTAATCTCCGGAATTCTAACAATCGCCGCATTTTCTTTTTTAATACAGCATGTTTATGCAACAAAAATAACAGACAATTTAACATATTTTTGGATTTTTTTAAGTCTAACAGGTCAATCTTTATTATTGGCATATGGTAAAATAAACAACATCTTTGGCATCTATTTCCCAGCACTTATTCTCTGTATAGGAATTTCATATGTGCTATATGTAAAAATTACATATAACGAAAATAAAAAAAATACATTTATAAATAAATAAATATCATAAAAATTATTAAATAATAATTAAATATTTTTTTTACAATAGATATTTATATTTATATATATATATTTATATACGTCATATTATCAATAATCTCTCGTAATGAACCTTGATAGAATTCATATATTTATAATATTAATGCTGGCATTAATATGTTCTTCGTGTTTAGGAAGTTTTATGCGCGAAGGTTATGAAAATGATAATTCGGATGTTGAAACTAATGTAAACACAGACCCTGAAGACCCTTCAAAAGTTGCAAATGCAAAATATTCAAATTATAACAACATGTATCACAATTTAGATAGAGAAACTGTGGCATATTCTAATTCAAAACTTTCCAAGGATAAAAAAATAGGCCCCCATTCTCATAAAAGTAAGGAGGGTTATCATGATAGTGATGATGATAACAACATAAATAGTTATGGAAATGTAAATAAGTATCCAAATGTTGAAACGGATAACATGTTGATGGCTGGTAAAAAAATGTTCAAAAATAGTCCAGGTTCGCGTCCAGGTTCGCGTCCAGGTTCTCAAATCCCGCCAGGAAGCGAAGACATGTACATCTTGAAATCTGAAATTGTTCCTCCAGTGTGTCCTGCATGCCCTGCTGTAACAACTTGTCCGACAGAAAAAAAATGTCCACCATGCCCGCCGTGCGCAAGGTGTCCAGAACCAGCATTTGAATGTAAAAAAGTCCCAAATTATTCTGGACAAAATGATTCATATTTACCACAGCCTGTAATGTCTGATTTCAGTCAGTTTGGATTATAATGACAGTTACATTCGAAAACATATTAGAGAGAATTATAAAATAAATATATATTTTATACATATATTTTATAAAAATAAATGATTGGTCTTGGTTGGATAATAATGTATAATTCAATTGTTGAAAAAGGCGTTGATAATAATCATCATCATCAAAAAACCGAACTTGAAAAAAATAATATAAATCTTAATAATATTATTGTTGTTAATAAGATATAAAAACTAACAATGAATGTTTAATAAGATTAATAGGTAACATAAGTCGAATAATTTATAAAATGCAAATGCAAATTGAAATGGAAGAAGAAGTATTAGAACAGTCGTCACATTGTAATGAAAGTCATAATAAATCTATGATGCAACAAATTAATAATAAAGATGTAAAGAATGTGATTACTGCATCGAGTTCAAACATAGATTCATTAAAATATTTGAGAGATAAAATAGAGTTACTAACTGCGTTTCATCAAATTGAAATATTGAGAATTCTGCAGACGAATAAAGTGACATTTAGTGAAAATAAAAATGGCATTTTTGTAAATTTGACATATGTTAATCAGGATATAATTGACACAATTAGCGAGTATATTATTTACGTTTATAAACAAGAATCGCAGCTCAACGAGATTGAAGAAAAAAAAATAGTATTATCCAATCAATATTTTAAATAAGATTAAATTAAGGTTTAAAAATAAGTTCATTTAATATAATAACAACGTTTACACTGACGATATATTATTATATTAAATTTATCATCATCAACATTTATCAAGATATTAAAAAAAATGGAATCATTGAGCGAGGACCAATTAGAAGAGTTAATTTCTTCGTTACAAATGCATGTAATAGGAGTATCAAGTGAAGTGAAAGAGAAGGAAAAAGAAAAAGAGAAGGAAAAAGAAAAAGAGCAAAAAAAAGAAGTGTCATATTTATTTAAAATTAAAGAAAAAGATAGAATGCTTTGGGCATTTTATATAATGTTACATGGCGAAGACGCGTATAAGTATTTGAAAACAAAGTTTGTCGCTGATAAAGAAGTTAGAATAAAATCAGTTGAAAAACTTCAAAAAATGTCAAATGTTTTCAAACAGCATAAACTAAATAGGGGGAGAATTGAAGCAGAGTTATCAAGCGATGCATTATTAACGTTGGAAGGTTTTTTTGGATTATGCATTATTCATAATCTCTCTGCAATCTTTATAAAAAAGAATTGTTATTGTGAATTGTACGGTATCGGATATTCTGATAATCCGCATTTGATTGAGGAAGGTGAAAATGGAATTGGCATACATGTTTTTAAAAGGAAGGAAATGTCAGGTGAAATGGCGAGAGATATTAGAAAAACAAAATGGAAAATGGAGAATGTCCTTGCACCAATCAAATCTATATCGTCATATACTCACTCTGAACTACTTGACATATATAATAAAGTAGTGTTAATATCGTCAACATCAACAAAACCAACAACAAAAGATACAAAAGAGTTGTGTCATCTAAAAGAAAAAAAAACGAAACAATATTTATACGATTATATATGCAAGCAATTTGAATAATTATTTTACATTTGTATTTACATATTATATAAAAATATATAATATGTGTTAATTATTTTGATTATTATTTTAATTATTATAAAATTGAACAAATATAGAATTATATATATAAATTATATAACATGTCTGCTTCTGCTTCTTCTGGAACAAAATCCAAAATACAAGAAAAACAAAATGAAGATAAAGAAAAATTTAATAATATTGTAAAGCTATATTTAGATGCAGTTAAAAAGGAACCAAAACAAAAGGAATCCGAATCTGCAAGTACTACAGAGTTGGAGGTGCGATTTGGAACAATGAAACAGTCTGCGCCTTTAACGAAAGACAATGTTACAAATATCATTAAAAAATTAAAGTCTTTGAATTTTTCGCAGTCTTCTGAAGAATATAGTTTAAGAATATTCTTGAATGACTCCGATGTTCGAATTCAAATTGACGGTTTTTCAATTATACAGAATTTTTGCATTGACAACACCATTGATGATAAAAAAAATGCAAAAATGATTACTAAAAAAAATATGGAACAAACTGTGGCGCGCGAAGATGGTTCAGAATATAAAACAGACGTTAGACCAGTTGATAATTTAGATTTTGATTTTAGGGTTAGTTTGCAGTCAGAAAAAGACATTGGAAAAGAACAGCGCGAAAAGATTATATCCGCTTGGAAGTCAACAGGGAAAAATTTCAGGTACATTAGACGCACCACATTTACACATCCTGATAGTCCGGTAAAAATTGATATCAGTATTGTAAAGGATACATTTTCGTCTTCGTCTAAAAGACAATCATACGGCGATTTCAAAACATCGAATATTATGAAGGGTGAAGAAAAATATGAAGTTGAGATTGAAGTGGACAATTCGATTGTAACGGATTCGGACATTTCACTAGAAGGTTTATTAAAACGGTTGAGAGAGGGAATTAAATTGATTCTCTCTGGAATACAATCAAGTAACTTTCCCATATCGAATGACGAGAAACGCGACATTCTTGATGAATATTCCAAATTGATTTATGGAGATGTCAGACCGCCGTCACGCCTAGCGTTTGTTGGACCGTCCTCGGTGACCCTTCAAATAAAAAATATTGCACCTGCGGGATTATATAAAATGCCAAGCATTCGTAAAAATTATTCTGTAACAGACAAAGCAGACGGACTTCGAAAACTGTTATATGTCTCAAAAAAGGGCAGAATATATTTAATTGACCCATTGATGAATGTCCAATTTACCGGTCTTGAAGCAGAAATAAAGGCATTTCACAATACGCTTATTGACGGAGAGCATGTTTTGCACGACAAGGATGGAAATTTCATTAATCTGTATTTAGCATTTGACATTTATTTTATAAAAGGGGAAGGCGTTCGAGAGCGGAGTTTCTATACGAGCAGTAAAGAACACGCAGATAAGTCGAGGTATTCGGAAATGATAAAATATGTTGGGAGTATTGATGCAAAACCGATAATCAAAATTGTTCAGAATCAATTTGTAATTCAAGCAAAGCGATTCTATTTTGATGATGGAGGGGGTTTTGGTGCAGAAGAAGAAAGTGACACTTCTTCCGATAAAATATTCATGTTGTGTAAACAGTGCATTGAAACTGAATACAAGTATGTCACGGATGGTTTGATTTTTACACCGTGCAATACTGGTGTTGGAGGGTCTGCTCCTGGTCAAGTTGGACCTCTTGACCGAAAATTTACATGGGCGCTTTCATTCAAATGGAAACCGCCTCAATACAATACTGTTGATTTTCTAGTAACTACCGTAAAAGACGACAAAACAAACAGAGACAAGGTTGTTGATAAAATTGGAAGAGGAGGGATAAATGCGACAAACATGCTGGCGCAAAAACAAGTCGAGTCGTATAAGGAGCTAGTTTTAAAGGTTGGGTTTGACCCATCCAATCGTTCAAATAAAATAATTCCGAATGCGTGCGCGCTAATCTATGAAGGTGCCATTGAAAAAATGTTTGGAGGTTCGGGTGAATACAAGCCCATACAATTTCTGCCGTCGAATCCGTATGATGTAAATGCCGGAACCATGGAAATAAAATTAAATTCTGAAGGTGACATGGTCACTGAAGAGGGAGCCGAAGTATTCGAGGACTTGACAATTGTTGAATTTAGATACGAGTTTCAAGAAAAGAAATGGGTTCCGTTGAGAATTCGTTATGATAAAACCGCTGAACTTAGAAAAACAGGTAAAAACTTTGGAAATGATTATAAAACGGCAGACAGCGTTTGGTATTCCATTCATTATCCTGTGACTGAAAATATTATTAAAGGCGTTGATAAAACAATTTCATACGAGGAGCTTGCTGCTGCTTCAGAAACATCAGATATAACAGAAAAATATTATAAAAGCAGCGATACGAGAAAAGAAGAAGAACTTACTCACGGGCTCCGCGATTTTCATAACAAGTTTGTAAAGTCTGCGTTAATTTATGAACTGTCTAAATCAGGCGACACGCTCATTGATTTCGCCGTTGGAAAAGGCGGTGACTTGCCAAAATGGAAAGATTCTCGGCTATCATTTGTGTATGGAATTGATGTTTCAAGAGACAATATTGAAAATCCGGTCAACGGGGCATGTGCAAGATATGTCAATTTTATTAGAGAGAATTCCGGTAAACTGGATGCAATGTTTGTTGTTGGAAATACTAGTAGAAATATCAAAAATGGAAGCGCATTTTCAAATTCGAGCCAGTTGACTCGAGAAATCTCTAATTCGGTTTTTGGGAAAGGGAATGTCGAGACATTAAAAAAGGCAGGATTGACAGGAGTTGTGGCAAATTATGGAAAAGGAGAGCAAGGGTTTGACATTTCATCCATTCAATTCGCAGTTCATTACATGTTTGAAAATGAAGAAACGCTGGAGGGGTTCGCTAGAAATATTTGCGAATGCACGAAAAAAGGCGGACTATTCCTCGGGACTACATTCAATGGTAAAAAAGTATTTGAACTTTTGAAAAAAAATGGAATAAAAAAGGGGGAAAGTTTTTCAATATTCAAGGGCGGTGATAAGTCGAAAAAAATTATTGAAATTGTTAAAAAATATGACGATGACCTGCGATTTCCTCCTGACGAGAATAGTCTTGGATATGAAATAGAAGTGTGGCAAGAATCCATCAACCAATACATTTCAGAATTTTTGGTAAATTTTGAATACTTTGACGGCGTCATGTCAAAATATGGATTTGAACCCTTCTTCTTGGAAAATAGGGATGGTGGAATTTTCAGTAAAAGTCGGGCATCATTTGAGGAGTTATTTAAAGTAATGAAAATGTATCATTCCAAGAATTTTGCGTATTCAAAAGCGCTCATCATGTCAAATGAAGAAAAGACCTTGTCATTTTTAAACGACTATTTTATATACAAAAAAGTGAGGGATGTTGACTGTGATAATTTAAAACATGCGGCTGTTGTTCCTGTTGTTACTTCTGGCGTTTCAAAAACATTTGCGCTCCATGATAAGCAGGGTTTAATCTTGACTCGCCTCGCGGATATACTGGTTGACCACAAGTGGAAACAGGTTGACATCAACAGCCCAACTGCCGATTTCGCATGGGTTGGTGCGACAAGCGATGTACATAAGACAGGATTTCTACGATATGAAGACAGTATTTATAATATAAAAACTGTAGTAAAAAATTTACTCAAAGGTAATGGTGTTAAAGGATACAGCACATCTGACCCAGACTACCCTTATAGCAAAAATGTCATTACGGATAAGGCGCAACTTTATATTGAATTGAATAAAAAATGTCCTGAAATTTGTAAGAAATACATGGCGGAGTCATGGATGTTGAGCGATGAAAAGCGCAATTCTGAATATAGCGAAAAGGAAGGCATTTTAATCATCAAACCACTTGGTGTTGGTGCAGGAGGTGGTGAAGGAATTGAATACATTTCCAGTAAAGAAGACTTGAAGGAATTTATAGCAACGCATAAAAAGAAACAATATCTGGTTTCAAAGTATATTAGAAATCCCATGCTTGTCGAAGGTAAAAAGTTTCATTTGCGCATGTATTTTATGGTTTGTATGAGACCAAATAAAAAATCAGACTGGTTCTTATTCGATGAAGGTAAAATTATTACAGCCGAGTTGCCATACAAAGATGCAGATTACAAGAATAAAAAAATACACGATACGCATTTCAAATCAACAAAAAAGAATCGACTGTTTCCGGATTCTAGTGACCTTGGATTAGACGACAAGGAATCTAAAAAAATAATGCAACAGATGCGCGAAGTGTTGCGGTGCGCGTATGATGTTTATAAACCCCACATTGCAACTACGACCGAGTCGAAATATGGTTTTGAAGTATTCGGGTGTGATTTTATGGTTACGAGTGATGGCGGTGTCAAGCTGTTGGAAATTAATGCGAGACACGATTACGGCGTGAATGACATTGAAAAAGAAAATCCGGAAATTTATGAGCGATTCTGTGGGGATTTTTGGGAATGGGTTTATAAAAACGCAATTGAGCCCATGTTTTTGACCAATGTTGAAGAGTCTGAAAAATATGATTCTGAACATGACCGTGTTGTTGCAGTAATCGAAAAGGGCTTTCCGGTTGTTGAACGTTTTTGGACAAAGGATGATGTTGAAGCGGCATACGAGCTCATTAAAACAAAAGTTGCGGATGTTCCCTTGTCACTGCTTAAGAAGGAACACTACATTGATGAAACTTCTTACAGTATTTTATCGGGAAATAAAGAAACAGAAGAGGTTAATGCATTCATTAGAGAATACGTGGGTGCAAATGATAATTTGAAATTTAAAAGTGGAAATACCGCTGCAGAATTTATATCAATCAAGTCGCCTGATGATACCATATTAGATAAAGATTATTTATTGGTTGATTATTTTACAGAACCCTCGAAAATAACAGTGCGTATCGCAAAAGGCGAGCCGTCGTTGGAAGACCACTTTAAAAATGGCACGCTTGTGGAAAAGGCGCTGCGTTTATTGAAACGAAAGTCAATAGAGCCAACAGACGAGTCGCTGCACGAGATTATTGTGCACCAGTCGGATGAGCGCACTGAAAGCCAAGAGTCGAGAATAAATATGAAAATGTCAATGATTGATGGTAAAGACAAAAAAGTGTACTTGTCAAGTGCAGAGAACGCATACGTGTATGTGATTATGTGGAAATTATTATTTCCAGAGATGTCTGCAGATGATTTTTCCGGTGTGAAGATTTTGGATGGGGCTGGAGGATACGGCAGTCGTTTGATGGCGGCAATCATGCTGAATGCTAGTTATGTCGGCGTGGAACCCAATCCGCTTTCTAGTCCGGGGTTTTCTAAAATGATTGAAATGTTTGGTTCATCGGAAAAACAAAAAATGTTGGAGGACGGACTTCCGGGTGCAGTCGGTGTGGAAAATTTACCGTTGTGCTGGGCAGACATTGTAATGTTCAGTCCTCCTATGTGGGGAAAAGAAGTCTACAATGATGATACGGTGAAAAATCAGTCTACAAATATGTTTAATAATGAAAAGATGTGGCTGAAAGAGTTTTTACACGCGTCCATTGAAGTTCTTTGGAGCCGTCTTCGTGTCGGAGGATACATTGTGTTTCAGAGCGTTCGGTATGATTACATTGGCGAACACATGATTAAAGAGCATGTGGAAAAACAAAAGGATGCCGAATTCAAAGGTATCTTGTCGCGTGTTACAACTGGCGGAAGATATAAACCAAATTGGGTTTGGCAAAAAACAAATGGTTCAAGTGCAAGTGTAACTGAAAGTAAAAGTTCAGTAGTTGAAAAGGAAAGCGTAAAAGGTGAAGAAAAAGGAAAAGGGGAAGATGCAGATGCACCAGATGCATCTGAAAGTGAAATTCCAAAAAAGAAAAATAAAATAGTATTTAAAAAAAATAAAACAGTTAAAAAAACCCCACAGGAATAATATAAAACTTATGAAAACAATTTAGATATTTAATTGGATACAAATTAGTCTTATTAAATATTATATAAATAATAAATAATTGATATGAGTATTTTTTTGTTACCAAAAATTGCATATGATATTCAAGATGAAGACATTGAGTTTAAAATGATTGATTCGACTCCAGATGCATTCATTTCGAATTCATTGTGCGAAATGTTGAGTAGAACCAAACTTCAGATTGAGCCTATAGAAAATAGTTGGGACAATTACAAAAAACTAACAAATCCATATGAGTTTATTCACACGGTTGTTCCAGGTTGTAAAACGCAGGTCAGTCGAATGAAGCCGCTATCGCGTTCATTTTATAAAATGATTGAAATATGTACACAATTTAATCTGTGTAAAGGTGAAAAGTGTAAAAGTGTTGGAAATGTGCGTCATGGAAATGATTACATTTTTTCAAACCATCACTTTGGGGGAGACAGTAAGAGTGGCGCGAATAGCAACAGTGTAAATAATCTAAATAATCATAACTCATTCATGCAATTTGTTACAACTCCTGAAGAGTCATTATTTCCTACACACCATTCTGAACCAATATCATCATTTCATCTTGCCGAAGGTCCAGGAGGATTTATTGAAGCGGTTTGTCACATGAGAAACAATTCCAACGACGTGTACTATGGAATGACGCTTGTGAATAATGACTCAAAGTGTCCTGGATGGAAAAAGAGCAAGAATTTTTTAGAAGAAAATCGAAATGTAATCATTGAAAAAGGAATAGATGAGACTGGAAATTTATTATCGGTGGAAAATTTTGAATATTGTTATAAAAAGTATGGCAGAACGATGGATTTAATTACGGCGGATGGAGGAGTTGACTTTTCTGAAAATTTCAATGACCAAGAACACACTGCAACAAAGTTAATTATTGCCCAAGTTATTTACGCGATTTCAATGCAATCAACTGGTGGAAATTTTGTGTTGAAAGTTTTTGATATTTTTTCAAATGCTACAGTTGACGTGTTGTATTTACTTTCGTCTCTCTATAAAGAAGTATACATCATGAAACCAAAAACAAGTCGATATGCCAATTCAGAAAAATATGTGATATGTAAAGGTTTCAATTTGAATAATATTTTTAATATTCAAAAATTAATATATGCATTTCGTGATAATTTTCACAATTTGAATTCAGAATTAAACATTGAAACATTTTTTAAATTCAAACACGACCGCGCATATCTAACAAGAGTTGAAGAAATCAATGTAGTATTTGGAGAGAATCAAATTGAAAATATTATAACTACATTAAATTTAATTATGAATAAAAGTACAGAAAAAAATGAAAATTTTAAAAAAGCAAATATACAAAAGTGTGTACAATGGTGTGAAAAATATAACATTTCACATTATAAAGTAGTTCAAACGGTTAATATTTTTTTACCATTTGGTTAATTTGGTTAGTTGGTTGATTTTTTTTGAGAGAATAATATTCGCTCGCACATTATATAGATTATTGTAAAATCTATATAATTATAATTTAAACATATATCATGAATATATTTAGCATGCAAACAACATTACACTTACTTTATAAAACAATAAGTGGAAGTAAAAAGAAAGAAAGGTTTGAAACTATTCTTGAACCTTTACAAGCACTTATTCAAATTGGATTTCTCTCGTATTATCCAATTGGAACGAAATTAACAATTCAAAATAATATTCTATACATACAAGCGCCCACATACAGTCAGTCTGTTACGCGGTGGTATAATAATGATACACAAGAAGATTTATTTTACTTGTTTAATATATTTTGCAGATTTAATAAATTTT
>Ga0315288_10008981_pt1 | contig 12606 bp, 14 predicted proteins | sample YL17G11_20_MG_FD_203454 | JGI IMG/M metagenome (GOLD analysis project Ga0315288, IMG submission 203454) | Sediment microbial communities from Yellowstone Lake, YNP, Wyoming, USA - YL17G11_20 | ecosystem: Environmental > Aquatic > Freshwater > Lake > Sediment | place: USA: Wyoming | collected...
TCCGCGTAATGTTTTAGCTGATGAGAAAAATTATAAGTTTGACGTTAAAGGAACGAGCGGTAATCCTGTTTGCGGCGATATTATGACTGTTTGGCTAAAAATTGATCCCAAGACCCAAAAAATAAAAGAATGTAAATGGCGTACTTACGGCTGCGCCTCGGCGATAGCCTCAACTTCAATGATGTCGGTCGTATTGACCGAAAAAGGCGGAATGACTGTTGAAAAAGCATTGAAATTAACCCCGCAGGAAATCGTCAAAAGATTGGCTGGCTTGCCGCCACTGAAATTTCACTGTTCTATTTTAGGACTTGATGCCCTGAAACAAGCGATTAATGACTATCTCAAAAAGCGAAAAACAAATAGATAACATCTTTATTCTTAAGGAAAAAATCAAAGAGGCAAAAGATGTTATGACTTTGAAATTTAAGCCCGTTAAAGGGAAAATTTTTTCTTTTAAACCAGGTCAGTTTTCGTTGTTTTCTTTTTTAGACAATCGTACTGAAGGGAAAATCAGAGCCTATACGATTTCCAGTTTGCCGCAGGAAGAATTTTTAAGCATTACGGTTAAAAAAGTAGGTATTTTTTCTTCGGCTTTGCATAATTTAAAAATCGGGGAAAAGATAAAAATCAGTCCAGGACAAGGGAATTTTTGTCCGTTAAAATCAATGAAAAATGTGGTTTTTTTGGCCGCTGGCATTGGCATCGCGCCTTTTTACGCTGTTATCAAAGATTTTTATCAACAAAAATCGCCAAATAAAATTACCCTGTTTTACAGCAATAGGACAAAAAAAGAAATTGTTTTCTTCAAGCAATTAAATAAAATTGCTAAAAACTGGCCTAATTTTAAAATGATCTATCTTATAACCAGGGAAACAATAAAAGAAAAAATAATTAACGAATGCTGCCGAATTGATCTCCAAATTCTCAAAAAATATCTTAAGAATTTGAATGGGAAGTATTATTTTATCTGCGGGCCAAAAGAATTTGTTCTAGATAAATCTAAAGAATTAAAAGACTGCGGCGTCAAAGACGAATTTATAAAAATTGAAGCTTTCTGAAACTACTTTTTTATTTTAATAATTTGAATCGGACAAGTATCAATCGCTTCTTTCAAACAGCCGATTTTCTCTACTTCTAATTCAAAATCTTCGCCGGATTTTTTGGCGTTTTTTAAAGTAGCCAAGCCGTCGCTTTTATCCATTTCAAGAAAATCCGGGCAAACCGCGACGCAAGCTCCGCAACCAATACATTTTTTCCGTTCGTGAATAATTTTGGACATTCCCAGTAACATTATTTCGACTTAATAACTCATTAAATGAGTTATTGGACGAAATTATGTTTAATAATTTTACTAATCACCCCAGCTCATTTTCCTATTTTGTTTTCACAAAAAAACAAAATCATCGAAATAATGTTACTGGGCATTTGATAATTTTAAATAAAATTTTTATAAAAAGCAAATAAAAAAAGAGGTCCGAAGATCCGAAGATCCAAGGACCATAAGAGTCACGAAACTAAAGTTATTATGGGTGTTTAAGCATTGGAGCGACCCGATGGCTGATTTGTGCGAAGAGATCTTTTGAGACACGACAACGACTACGTTGATATGTGTGCAGGGTAAGATTAGACGCAGAAGTTGCTTTGACCTTTCCCTTTTTGTCCAATATTAACGTTAGGAAAATATCGCCAGCCAAAACTTCTGCGCTGATGCCGTCGTGGGACACGCGAAACGAAAATCCTGGCTGTTCCAATATCTCTTGCGTCATATATTTCACCTCCTTTTTTTGTTTCTTTGTGAATAACCACAAGGGAAAAACCTATAACACAAATTCCCATAGACAACCTTATTATGGAATCATACAGACCGGGTACGAAAAACCCAGAGACGAAGAACGCAGAGCCGAATATTGCAAGACAAACAAAAGCCAACAAAATCATTGAATCGCCAATGTCGGATATTTTGTTCGTCTTGTATCCGTAAAGATCTTTCCATCCAATATTATAATTATAGCCAGTCATTCCAGATTACCTCCTTATTTTGGATTTAATTTTCTGTTTCCATTTTAGCACACTTCTTTGAGTTTGTAAAGGGCTTTGCGTTTTTGCCTTAAAATCTATACAATTATGCTATGAAGCTCACTTTTTGCGGCGCTGCGAAAAACGTCAGCGGCGCCAATTATTTATTGGAAAGCGGAAAAACGAAAATCTTAATTGACTGTGGCTTAAACCAGGGTAGCAGTTTTTGCGAACGCCGCAATTATGAGCCGTTTCTCTATGAACCGAAAACTATTGAAGCGGTTTTGATTACTCACGCTCACCTTGACCACATCGGCCGCTTGCCGAAACTTTATAAAGAAGGTTTCAGGGGAAAGATTTTTTCCACTCCGCCAACCAAAGATTTCAGCGAAGAACTTTTGATTGATTCCGAACACTTATTAAGAAGAGAAGCCGAAGAAAAGAAATTAGAATCTATTTATGATTTAGAAGATATTAATAAAACAATGGCCTTGTGGGAAACAATTGGTTATCATCAAAAATTAAAAATTGGTCCAGCAGTCGGCGGATTGGAAATTGAATTTTATGACGCGGGCCATATTTTAGGCTCGGCTTTCATTGAAATAAAAGACGAAAACGGCAAGAGTGTTGTTTTTTCCGGCGATTTGGGTAATACCCCAGCGCCGCTGGTTAAAGATACGGAGACCATAAAAAAAGCTGATTATGTCTTGATTGAATCAGCTTATGGCGGCCGGATTCACGAGGATAATTCAAAGCGCAGAGACTTACTTGAAGATGTTATTGAAGAAACAGTTGAATCCAATGGCGTTTTAATGATTCCTGCTTTTGCTATGGAACGGACTCAAGAACTTTTATTTGAACTTGATGAACTGGTGAGAAACGACCGCATTCCAAAAGCGCCGATTTTTATTGACAGCCCCTTGGCAATCAAACTTACTTCGGTTTATAAAAAATATTCCCAAAATCCGGATTATTTTGATAATGAAGCGCTTTCTTTATTCAAAAAAGGCGACGCGATTTTTAATTTTCCCGGCCTGAGATTATCTTTGACAACCGAACAGTCAAAAGAAATTAATGATGTCAGGCCGCCGAAAATCATTATTGCCGGCTCCGGAATGTCAGAAGGCGGAAGAATTTTACATCACGAAAGACGCTATTTATCCGACCCCAAAAGCGCAATTTTATTTATCGGCTATCAAGTTAATGGCTCTTTGGGAAGACGCATTTTGGACGGCGCTAAAACAGTAAAAATATTCAGGGAAGAAATTCCAGTGAGATGCAAAATTAAAGCCATTGGCGGCTATTCAGCTCACGCTGACCAAAAACAGCTTTTGGCTTGGCTCAAGCCGATGAGGTTAAATTTAAAAAAAGCTTTTATTGTTCAAGGCGAAGAAAGCGAAATGCTGCCTTTGTCCCAGAAAATTAAAGACGAATTGGCTATTGAAACGCATATCCCTTCATTAGGAGAAGAAGTTATGTTATAATGGAGTATTCGCTAATATACGAATTGAAGACCAATATACGAATTCGTATATTAGTTTAATATTCGTATATTCGCGATTACTCTATGGAAAATAATTATCCGAAATACAAAATCTGTGTTTCTGGCGCAGCTGAAACTGGCCCCTGCGGAGAGCCCGCTTTTACTAAAGCTGAAGAATTGGGCAGAGAAATTATCCGTCAGGGAGCGATTTTGGTGAATGGAGCGACCACTGGTTTTCCTTATTGGGCAGCTAAGGGCGCGAAATCAGCCGGCGGCATTGTGGTAGGGATCTCTCCTGCTTCTTCAGAAAAAGAACATATAGAACAATATGATTTGCCAATTGATTATCAGGATTTAATTATTTATACTGGTTTTGGTTATTCAGGCAGGAATTTATTGCTGACTCGGGCAGCTGATGCGGTGATTGTCGGTTGCGGCAGAATGGGGACCCTTAACGAATTCACCATTGCTTTTGAAGATAAAAAACCCATTGGCATTTTACAAGGCGACTGGGAAACAGATGAATTGATTAAGGTTATGCTTGAAAAATCGCACCGCAGCGAAGAAATGAAGGGGAAAATAGTTTTTTCCGACAACCCTAAAGAATTAGTCGCTAAATTAATTGAAATAATTAAAAAAGAAAAAGGTCGTAAGGAGTAATCGCGAATATACGAATATTAAACTAATATACGAATTCGTATATTGGTCTTCAATTCGTATATTAGCGAAAACTACTATGGAAGAAAAACCTATCGGCGAAATTACCCACTATTACGGCGGCATCGGCGTGGCGATTGTAAAATTCAATAAAGAAGTGGAAGCAGGAGAAGAAGTTCATTTCAAGGGTGCGCATACTGATTTTACTCAAACAATTGATTCAATGCAGTATGATCATAAAGACATTAAAAGCGCCAAAAAAGGCCAGGAGGTGGGGATTAAAGTAAAAGAAAAGGTTCACGAAGGAGACGAAGTTTTTAAGGCGTAAGAATTCGCCAATTAATGTATAAAAATCTGATTTTGCCGGCTGCTATTTTGGCCGGCGCGATTATCGGCGCGGGTATTTTTGCCCTGCCGTTTGTGTTTGCTAATGCCGGAATAATAACCGGCTTATTTTATTTGGGGATTTTCTGTTTTGTTCTCATTATTATTCATCTGATGTACGCTGAGGTGATTATTAAAACTCAAGGCGAGCATCGTTTTCCCGGCTATGTGAAAATTTATTTGGGCAAAATCAATTTTTGGCTGGCGAATTTAACGTCTGTTTTGGGAATGCTTTTGATTTTGACGGTTTATCTTATTCTTTCGGTAAGTTTTTTGGGACTGATTTTACCATTGAGTTTTGACGCTTCCGGTATTTTTAAAATTATGTTTTTCTGGCTGTTGGGTTCAATCGCTATTTTTATGGAAATTAGGCGGTTGGCTTTTTCGGAATTTTTAATCACACTAGGCATTGTTTTAATCGCCTTTTTGCTTTTTGTTTTCGGCGCTTTTAATTTCGGTAAAATAATTTCCATTTCGGCTTTCAATTTTAAAAATATTTTTCTGCCTTGCGGCGTCATTCTTTTCGCTTTAAGCGGCCGCGTGGCGATTCCGGCGGTTATCAATTATTTTCAAAAAATAAAACAGCCGGTTATTAAAGCAAAACAGCCGATTATTTTAGGCACATTAATTCCCGCTTTTGTTTATGTTTTATTTGTTTTTGGCGTTCTGGGGCTTTCCGGCGCGGTTTCCGAAGACGCGGTTTCCGGACTTGTCGGCAATGTCAGCCCGTTTATTTTATCGCTCGTCGGGATTTTCGGCTTGATTTCAATTTGGAGTTCTTACGTTGTTGTTGGTTTAGATGTAAAAAATTCTTTGAAATTTGATTTAAAATTTCCCAAAATTTTAGCCGGTCTAATTGTTATTGGCACGCCCTTATTTTTGCTTTTTGCCGGCTTTCAAAGTTTTTTGATTTTGATTGGCGTAATCGGCGGAGTTTTTATTTCTCTGGAAGGAATTTTTATTGTTTTGATGTGGTTAAAAGCCCGCAAAATAAATAATGAGGAGGTCATTTTCAAAAAATTGAATCCCTTGATTGTTTATGCTCTAATTATTATATTTATCGGCGGAATTGTTTATGAGATAATTCGTTAATATCACTCGTCGATTTAGAAATTAGAAATTAAAAATTAGAAATTTCGCAAATGCCCTTGTCGTTCAATGGATAGGACACAGGCCTCCGAAGCTTGCAATAGCCGTTCGAATCGGCTCGAGGGCACAAAAAAATTGCAGACGCATTAGGCGTTTCGCTTGCCTGCTCGCCTTTGGCGGGATGATTTAATGAAGTAAAACTATGGAAAGAGAAGAAATAAAAAATAAAATAATTGAATATTTTAAACAGCAGGGACCGCCACCTGACAATCCGCATAAACGGCCACAAATACAAATGGGCAATTTGTATTCCTTGTTTCGTGATTCTCTCCAAGATGTTCCCAGTTATCAACACGACGCGACCTATTCGATTATTAGAGAAATTATCCAAGAGTTTATAAATAACGGATTTCTATACCCCGGTCTTCCCGGCGATCAAAATAGTAGTTATCCTTGGTTAAGTATTACTGAATACGGCAAAGAGGCTTTTCAACAGGAAGATTGGTTGCCATATGATCCAGAAGGATATACAAGGGCGTTAAAGGAGAAAGTGCCGAATATAGATGATATTACCCTTGCCTATATTGAGGAATCCATAACTGCGTATAATAGACGGCATTTGTTATCCGCGACTTTAACATTGGGAGTTGCTTCTGAAAATTTGATGTTGCTCTTAATAGAGGCCTATGTAAATTGGATCAAGGACACTAAACGCAAAGCGGCTTTTAAAAAGAAAATCCAAGATAGATTTATTTATACTCAATATAAAGAGTTTAAGCTTGAATTTGTAAATGATATAAAAAATTTGCCTAAAGAATTACAGGGCGATTGGGAAACTTATCTTGACGGTGTATTTAATTTTATTCGTTTGAATAGGAATAGTGCCGGTCATCCAACTGGTAAAAAATTAAATGCCAAGATAGTTTACGCGAATCTTCAAATTTTTTCGGAATACGCAAGCTACATTTTTTCGCTTATCAAGCATTTCTCATAATATCTATGAAAAAACTTACTAAACAACAAAAAGAAGAAATTATTAAAAAGATTCAGGAAGATAAGCCGATTTCTGATGAATACCGGTTTTTGATTCCGTTTGAGACGGAAAGAGAATACGAACTAACTTACGCCAATAAGGAAAGAAAAGAGGATATTTTGGCGGATACTTTGAGTGTGCCGTTTCAGCCGATTAAAAAATTCGGCGAAGTGAAAGAGAATGAATGGCGCAATATGCTGATTTTTGGCGATAACTCGCAGGCATTAAAGCACCTTTTAAAATTAAAAGAACAAGGCAAATTAAGAAATCCCGACGGCAGAAATGGAATAAAACTCATCTATATTGATCCGCCATTCGCCACAGAACAGGAATTTAGGGGAGCAAAGGACCAAAAGGCATATCAGGACAAAATTGCTGGTGCAGAGTTTTTGGAATTTTTAAGAAAGAGGTTAATTTTTTTGAAGGAATTATTGACTGATGACGGAAGTATTTATGTGCATTTGGATTGGAGAAAAACACATTATGTCAAAGTTTTAATGGACGAATTATTTTTAGAAAATAATTTTCAAAATGAAATTATTTGGGTATATAAAAGTGGCGGTGCATCAGATAAATATTTTTCCAGAAAACATCAGACCATCTTATTTTATTCGAAAGAAAAAAATTCTATTTTTAACGCCGAAAAGGAAAAATCATATATGGGTGAGGATTATAATACAGGAAATAAAAATGTTGTTTTGTATGATGATAAAGACGGAAAAGGCAAATATACATTAGTAAATACAAAAGATTGGTGGGAAATTGGGATGTTGGCTACTTCGTCAAAAGAAAGAATAGATTATCCAACCCAGAAACCAGAAGTCTTGCTTGAGAGAGTTATCAAAGCATCTTCAAAAAACGGCGAAATTGTTTTAGATTGTTTTGCTGGATCTGGCACAACGGGGGCTGTCGCAGAAAAACTTGGAAGAAAATGGATAATGATTGATTCTTCAAAATTGGCGATTTATACCATTCAAAAAAGAATGCTGAATCTGAAAGCGGAGATTGGCAATAAAGGCAAGGCATTAAAACCAAAGCCGTTTGTTTTGTATAACGCCGGACTTTATCTGGACTCGGGGTTTATTGAAAAAATGGAAGAAGCGGATTACAGAAAATTTGTTTTGGAATTGTTTAGCGCCGAGCCAAGCGACAATAAAGTTAAAGGCGTGCAAATGCACGGCATTTTGAACAATCGGCCGGTAATGGTTTTCTCGCAAAAAGATTATTTAACTCACGAATTTATTGACGATTTACACAAAACAATCGGAAGCGGATTAAAAGACGAGATGTATATTGTCGCTCCGCAAAGCGTTGTCAGATTTAACGAAGATTATAGAGACAAAGGAAAAATCCGCTATCACATTTTGAAAGTGCCTTACTCCATTATTCAAAAAATTCTGGAAAAGAATTTTATCAGAGGATTACAGCCGTTGTCTAAAACAAATATCAATCAGACGATTGAAAGCGTGGGCTTTGATTTTATTTATCCGCCAAAAGTGGAATGCGAATATTATCAAGGCAAGGAAAAAACCTTGTTTGATAACTTAGTGATAAAAATTAAAAAGTTTGAACCGGTGCAAATCAGCAAAAAGCCGGTGGAGTTTGAAGACCCGAAGAAAGAAGCGTTAAGTATGGTGATGATTGACGAGGATTATGACGAGAAAGTTTTTGATATGGACTATTATTTCTTTGGCGATGAGATTGTCAAAAACGATTTCAAGGTTGTTTTTCCGAAACAGAAAGCTGGCCAAAAACTGATGATAATCTATCTTGATGTTTTGGGAAACGAGAAAGCAGAAGTTAAAGACATTAAAGATTTTAAGAAAAAGTAATTTATGGAAGAAGAAAAAGAAACAATCAGTCCTAATGATTTAGTTTTGCGGCTTTCAGAGAAAGCCAATAATTTTGATATTTCTAAATATGAGGATTTTATTGGCGAGCTTTGCGGTAAATGGGAATTTCAAATTAATGCAACCAGAAAAGTGGTTAAATTTTTTTTAAGCGGTGAATATAAAAATATAGAGGATTTAATAAGGGAAAATTTTAAAACAAATAAGGCAATGCAGGAATTTTTTAGGGACGAAGAAGAATTACTTGGCGACCTTCTTTTTAAAGATAAATTAAGTTGCACGATTGATTTAGCAACAGGAACGGGAAAAACTTGGGTGATGTATGCGGTGGCGCGAATTTTACTTGCTGAAGGAGTTGTAGATAATGTTTTAGTTGTCTGTCCTTCGCGAACTATTAAATACGAACTTTTGAAAAAATTTAACAATTTTACAATCAAAACAAATTTACAAAGCGCTTTCCCGAAAGGCGGAAAATATAGAAATCCGGGGATTATTCAAGCAAATACGGCGATTAAAAAAGGCGATATTGTAATTGATAATATCCATAAGGCATTTGAGCATGTTAAGAATACAGCAATTAAAGAACTAAAAGGAAAAGACAGGAAAATTTTAATTATCAATGATGAAGCCCATCATTTTATCAATGCCAATATCCACGCCAGCGCTACTGAAAATGAGGAAATGCTGGAGTGGGCTAAATTTTTAAGAAATCCTGCTTACAATTTTTCTTATATCCTGAACTCGTCGGGCACGCCATATAAAGGCAATAATTATTTCAAAGATGTTATTTATAGGTATTCGATCCGACAAGCGATTGAAGACCGGATGGTGAAAGACATTAATTACCTAATTAAATTTGAATCAGGGGAGAGAGGTCTTGCGAGGAGTTGGAATAAAAAATTTAAAGTTATTTATCAAATTCATAATGAAAATAAGAAGAAATACCCAAAAGTTAAAAAACATATAACAATTTTCGTCACCAATAAAATTTCAAAGACCGAAGAAATCGCGGATGAAATCAGTAAGTTTTTGAAACAAGAAGAAGGCGGCTCGATAGAAAAAGCGCGTAAAAAAGTATTGCCGGTTACTTCAAGCCAAAAGCACGAAAAAAACAGAGAATTATTGAAAACCGTTGATGAGCCGGAAAATCCGGTTGAGTGGATTGTGTCTGTTTCTATGCTTACCGAGGGTTGGGATGTAAATAATGTTTTTCAGATCGTCCCCCACGAAGATAAAGCTTTTAATTCTAAACTTTTAATCTCACAGGTTTTGGGCAGAGGCCTTCGCGTGCCGCCGGCATATCAAAATGATGCCAAAATCCATCCTCAAGTTACTATTTTTAATCACGACGCATGGGGGCCGGTAATAGATAATTTAGTAATGGGAATAACTGAAATTGGTAAAAAAATTATCAGCAAGATTGACAAAGAATCAAAATATAATTTTCCGCTTTACTATATTAATGTTGATAAAAAAATAAAAACAGAAACAAAAACTCCTGCTCGCGGAAAAATTGAACTGCCGAAATCCCTTGGGTTTTCAAGTAGGAAAGACTTAATAATTACAATTCATAAATCCGTAAAAACTCACGATGAAACAATCAGAAGAACGAAAATAGATTTAGAGGAGTATTCCATGAAGGAAGCCGTAAATGAAGTTTTTAATAATATTTTGCTTTTGGATTTAACGCACAATACGAATTTTGCCGAGAAGGCGAATAAAAAATTTATTGAAGGGCTTATTAAAAAAGAGCTTGAAGACATTGACGAGAAAACCGTAACGGAAGCTAACCTCCAAAGAGCCAAATCATCTTTTAACACTCTTTACAGAGAATTAACTGGTCAATCCAGAATTGTGGATGTGTATAGTGAACCAATCGAAAAATCCACTAAAGAAATGAACGCCTCTTATATTAGTATTAGTGAGATGAAGAAAAATAAAGGAATAATGTTTAGTGAAAAATCATTAAAATCGTCTACGGCAAAGGAATTGAAAGATATTAACGAAGCAATAGGCGAAATGCCCGGCAAACGTTCTATAAAAATAGATGAAGATAATTACAGATCTCCCTTGAATATCATAGTGCTTGCGTCAGAGCCGGAGATTGAATTTGCGAAAAATTTATTAAGGTATTCAAAATTTATTGATTGTTGGGTGAAGTCAAAAGACAAAGGATTTTATTCAATTCCGTACAATTATCGTCCCGGAACTCATCCTCAGCAGAAGCAATTTAACCCCGACTTTATTATAAAAAAGGGAAAGAAAATTATTTTTGTGGAAATAAAACACGATGAAGACACAGATATAAAGAATCGAGATAAAATCGCTGGGGCGAATGATTATTTTATAAAATTGAATGGCAAGATTGAGAAGAAAGAATTAGAGTATCGTTTTTTCTTTCTAACGCCAACGAACTACACAGGATTTTTTGAAAAAGTCATAAGGAATGATAAAGCCTTCATTGGAGAGTTGCACGCAGAGTTATTGAAGAAGAGTAGAGAAGAATTGAAAAATTTATAGGCGGCGTGCCAGCTTCGCTGGCACGACCTGCCTGTCGGCAAACAGGAATTCGGCGGCGGAAAATAGCGCAAGCCAATTAGTTAGAGAATAAAAAGTTTGTTATTTATTTGCTTCTTTGGTATGATAAAAATATGAACGAAGAACTTATTAAAAAAGCCGATATTCAGCACATAGCTGAAGAAGGGGCTAAAATTTACGGCCAGATTAAGGTTAATTATGACCCCAAGGAACGCGGGAAGTTTTTGGCTATCGACATAGAAAGTAAGAAAGTGTATCTCGGCAACACCAGCGCAGAAGCTCTTGAATTAGCGCGTCAAAGCCACCCCAATAAAGTCTTTTATGTGGTGAAGATTGGTTTTGATGTTGCCGAAACGATGGCGAAATCCTTTGTTGAAAATAAGTAATATGGTGCAGGGAGTTTTTTACGAAAATATACCTTTAATAAATATTGTCGTTGCGTGGGGCCAATCCGTTCAGGCTCCATATGTTGTTTTGGATACTGGGTTCACCGGTGATTTGCAGGTTACTCCTAAAATTGCAAAAGAACTTGGGTTGCAGGTAACGGGCGTTACGCCCACGAGAATTGCGAACGGCGATATTATACAATCTCCAACTGCGCTCGCAATTGCGTCAATGGAGGGCGTTGTTAATTACATTCAGGTTTTAATATCTGAAAGTATGCCGCTCGCGGGTATCAGTTTTTTGTCAAAATTTAACTATAAGGCAGTAGTTGATTGTAAATATAGGACGGTGGTTTTAGAAAAAGTATTCTAAATTATTTCGTGGGCGAAAAACTTGGATTCTCCGTGACGACGACGCGGAAAATAACGTAAGCTAATAAACTGGGAAATTATATCTACCCAGTTTTCTTTTTTTACGCAATTTGCCGCCCAAGATAAAATTTGATAAGATTTTAGCATAGATAAGGGCGCTTAACTCAGTGGCCAGAGTGCTTCCTTTACACGGAAGAAGTCGGGGGTCCAATTCCCTCAGCGCCCACAATTTGACAAGTAATTACCGCAAGCTTATACTAAAAATTAATATGACTTATCGATTTACTACAATTATTATTCAAGAAGGCAAATGGTATGTCGCGCGTTGTTTGGAATTGGGAGTGGTTAGTCAGGGTAAAACCATTGAAGAATCTCAAAAAAATCTCAAAGAAGCGGTTCAACTTTATTTAGAAGACCGTCCCATGGTCAAAAAGTATCTTTCTAAAAAAACTCCTTTAATCACTAGTTTTGAGTTAAGCCGTGTCTAAAAGAATTTTTTCCGGGAAAGAAGTGATAAAAATTTTATGCCGAAAATTCGGTTTTTGTTTTATTTCTCAAAAAGGAAGTCATGTAAAATTAAAAAAGAAGATTAAAAATAGAGAAATTATTACTATTGTGCCGCTCCACAAAGAATTAGCCATGGGGACACTAAGAGGAGTTTTAGAATTAGCGGAGATAGAATTAGAAGAATTTCTTAAAAGATAAAAATTTGAGCCCTTGACAAAAGTTCATCTTAAGATAAACTTCATAATAAATATGGAAAATATAGTCGGACTAAAAGAACTTAGGCAAAATGTGTCA
>Ga0315288_10008983_pt1 | contig 12604 bp, 8 predicted proteins | sample YL17G11_20_MG_FD_203454 | JGI IMG/M metagenome (GOLD analysis project Ga0315288, IMG submission 203454) | Sediment microbial communities from Yellowstone Lake, YNP, Wyoming, USA - YL17G11_20 | ecosystem: Environmental > Aquatic > Freshwater > Lake > Sediment | place: USA: Wyoming | collected...
GACGTTAACGGGGGTCTCGGGGCCGTTGTTGTGCAGGGTCTTGGTGACGGTGACGGTGCCGTCCTCGCCCACCTGGAGACTGGGCGGCCCCGCGACCGACTGGGCCAGCTTCACGTCCGCCTTGGCGATGATGATCACCTTCAGCTCGTCGCTGTCGGCGTTGTTGGTCTGGTCGGGGTCGACGACGTGCAGGTCGGTGACTGCGATGCGGTTCCGGAAGACGAACGTGTGCTCGCTCTGCTCGGTGCAGTGGATTGTGTAGGTGTGGGTGACGGTCACGTCCCCGTTCGCCGGCAGGGTGGCGCTGGTGGCGTTGCCGGTGGCCGGGGTGGCCGTGCAGCCGGTGGGGGCGCTGGCGCTGCCGCTGATGGCGACGTTAACGGGGGTCTCGGGGCCGTTGTTGTGCAGGGTCTTGGTGACGGTGACGGTGCCGTCCTCGCCCACCTGGAGACTGGGCGGCCCCGCGACCGACTGGGCCAGCTTCACGTCCGCCTTGGCGTTGATGATCACCGTGTGCGACGTGGACTGGCAGTTGTTGCCGGGGCTGGGGTCAGTGATGCCCGGCGTCGTGATCTCGAGGCAGTTATCGAACGTGAAAGTGTGCTCGCTCTGCTCCGTGCAGTGGACGGTGACCAGCGTGTCGACGAGGACGCCCACGCTTACGGGCAGGCTATGACTTGACGTCGATGTGGCCGGCCTGACGGTGCAACCAGGCGGGGCCGTGGCCGTCAGGGTGTCCGTCACGTCCACGGGCGTCATGGGGCCATTATTGTGGAGGACGCCACGCAGGCAAAGCTTTACGTCCTGGCTCACGTCGGTGCTGGCGGGCGGGGGCGATACGCAATCGTCCGCGAGCACGGATAGGCTGACCTTCTTGACATCGGCATCCTGGAGCCGGTTCCCGAAGTCGTTGCCCTGCTCCAGCTCGCCTTCGAGGAGCTCGATCGCCCAGCCGCCGTCGGCAAGGGTCGCGCTCCCCGCCTGGCAGACCGTATTCTGCGGAGCCGTCTGCGCGTAACCTGCCTGCTTCACCTCGCAGACGATGAAATCGTCGGGCACATCGGGAATCTGGATAGCGTAGTTGCCGCTGCCATCGGTCACAGCAGATGCGACCGGGCCGGCCGTGTACTCAGCCGCGTCGAGGTTCTGGTCACTGTCCGCATCCAGGTAGACCTCGATCCCCCAGACCGCCAGGCCGGGCTCGCCGGCGTCGCGCAGGTGGTTGCCGTTGACGTCATCGAACTTCGTGCCCTCCTTGCGGCCGGGCGAGATGACGTCCTCGGACTTGATCTGGTTGTCCTGGTTCCCCAGCGATCTTCCGTCCAGAAAGTCGAGGCTGAAGTGGTAGGGGCCGCCGGAAATCGCCCCCGAGCCGAGCTGCGAGCCCCACGAGACGCCCGTGCCGTCGACGGAGACCGCGAGGTGACCGGCGTACTCGACGAGAATCTGCGTGGAGGCCGACTTCCAGGTCAAGACGTATGCGATGGCGGAGTCGCCCGGAGGTGCGTCCCCGCCGGGACTGGCGACATCGTGGGTGCCGACGAGTCCGCAGTTGAGGTCTCCGATTGCGCAGAAGCCGTCAGCGCCGCCGTCGAGGAATGGGGAGTTGCCCCAGATCCTGATCGTCCGGTTGCCGTAGATCCCCTCGAACGCGTCGATTCGGTCCTGCACATCACCGTCCGGCGTTCCGGCCCAACTGACGAACGCGTCTTGCGGGACCTCGACGTCTACGAAGTTGGTGCCAGAACGGAGGGCGCTACAGATCGCCGCGTAGTCGATCGGGTTCGGCCCCGGGATCGCCGCGCCGCACTCGTTGAGGGTGAGCGGGAAGCCGCCGATCGCGAGGGCCGTCGACTCCGCTTGCGCCCAGGACCCGAGGAAGTCGTAGGCGTGGATGCCGGACTTCGAGAACTGAACATGGAATGTGTGCGTGTGAATGTTGCCCGACGTCGCGGGTACCTCGGGAAGGATCTCGCGCTGGGGGACCAGCATCCCCTCGGAATACATTGAGTTGCTCTGCTGGAGTATTGAGTTGATCCAGTGACACTTACCCAGTCCGTATGGCGGGACGGGTGCGTCGTCCTGCGCGCACTGCCTGAAGTCGATCGGGATCGCGTCGGTGAAGGTAACACTTGCAAGCGGTGCCTCGTTCCAGTCACCGGACCAGCCGACGGGGTAGGCGCGCGCTTCATACGTGCCTGCGATTCCGTCAAGTTTGTAGTCGTACGTAAAGCCACCGCCGGCATCGGCCGTGACGATGTCCGAGCCGGGCGTAGGCGGAAAGGCGCCATCGCCCTTGACGATGGCGCCATCGGGCCGCTTGACGGGCAGGGCGTAATCGCCCGGCGCCAATGCCGCCCCGGTGATGTGAACCGTATCGCCGGGGAAGTAATCTGGCTTGTCCGTAGTAAGCGTCGGACCGGTCTGAGGCGCGATCGCGCCTTGAGCGCCGGAGAGGCCAATCACGAGGGCCAGTAAGGCGAGTGCCACCACAGGCACTATCCTATAGCCGCGCTTCCGTACTATGACTTGCATGACTACACCTCCCTAAGTCGGCGCTACCTGCGACGCTGGTAAGCTATCCGTCTTCCCGGCCATGGCGGAGTTCACAAGAAGCCTCAGCTGGCCCCAGCCTGCTGAGATGATGTGTGCGAAATCCCCGTCCCACACCAGCATTCCCCGCCTCACAGTCGGCTGAGATCGTCACCCTATAAGGGTGCCTTTTTAGGATAAATGCTTTGACGGATATGTCAAGCCCCAAGGCCAATATTTTCTCCCTTTTTTCAATATTGCTATATCAGTCCCAAGATATCGCTGTGTCGATAGGGTTCAGGAGGCCAGGTCAGTCTGCTCACGCCCGTCACCTAACGCAGTCCAATTGCGTCCTCCCACCGATGCCTTGGCCGCCACCGAACCAGACAAGTCTTAACCGCTTCCCAACGCCTTTTAGGCCGCCATTATGGTAACGGGCAAGAGGTCAGCAGCGTCTATATATTGTGAGGCATGGCAGATCTAGACACCGGGTCAGCGCTGCCGCCTCAAAAACGCGCGAAGGGAAAGGAGGGAAGTTATGAGTTATCGAGCCATAATGATCGCAGGAGTCGCAGTACTAATGTCTGCGCTCCTGGCAGGATCGGCCGTGATGGCCAAGGGCAATGGCCGCGTGACCGCTACGATCGAATTTGCGAACGCTAGCGACACGTTCACCCCCGCCCTGGAGACATCGCCGGCCAGGGGCGGCACGGTTTCGTTCGCAGTCAGCGCCAGCGTGCACAAGGAGAGCGACCTCTACTTGCTGTGGGTCGCCAACAAGTGCTTCCAGGATGGGACCACGGTCTATGCTGAGTACCATCCGGTAACCAACGGACTATCAGGACCGTTTATCCTGGGTTGGAGCGACGGCGGAGCAGCGGAGTGCACCGCTTATGTATGGACGTTCCCCGACACGGAGACGCCCTTGCGCGGGGCCTCAATGACCTACTCTGCCGGTTCCTGAACAGCGGCGCCGACACTAGCTAAGGATCGCGAGAGAGGCAGGCCCGGCCTAGGGCCGGGCCTGCCCTCCATCGCCGCGTCATCACGTCTACGGCGCCGTTTCACGGGCGGGAGAGCGGAGAAAGTTGGGGATCTTGGCCTGCTGGCGCCCACGTCTGGCGCCAAACGCCCTAACGGCAACCGAGAGAGATCCGTCTGCTATCGCTCAGGCGCTGGCGGCTTCCCGATTGGGACGTGATATCATGTCAACTTGAGCACGCGAGTACAGTACCGCGACCCCTACGCTGAAGACCGGGTTTGTGATACTATTCCCTTGCAGTAACGTCGAGGAGGCCCAAACATGAGGTTCGCTGCAATAGGGATGTTGACAGTGGCGTCCGCCCTCATCTTTCAATTGGCGCCGCCCACCGCCCTAGCCCAGCCGCCTCAGGTCGTAACCCAGTTCCCCGAAGAGGGAGCCATCCTGGCAGAGGAGCCTGCCTTTCTTCCCGCGACACCAACTGACCCGGAAGAACCCATCCCCGCCGTAGCTCGATACGGACTCCAACTCTGTTTCGCCGAGCCGCTTGACGTACGCGACACTGACAAGGGAGGCTTCCACGAGTTCAGCCTTCGCGGCCCTAGCAAGACCCAGCTTGCGATGAGGGTCGTCTTCCAGCCGGACGGTTTCGGCGTGACAGTCTTCCCTGGCTTGGCGCCGGAGCCGGCCGAGGGCCAGTGGACTTTCGACTGGCTCGTCCGCGACGCGGATAGCTTGGAGGAGGCCTCAGGCGCCATCCACTTTGAGATAGCCCAGGGAGGAAGCCCTGTTCCAACAAAGCCTCTCCTCCCCTGCACCGCTACACCTGGGACCCAGCAATCCCCCGCCGCCGGCACTAGTCCTGCTGCCCAGACCACCCCGGGGGCGGCCGCGACACCTGGAGCCGCCGATAACGGCGAAGAGAACGACGGCGGCCTGAGCACCGGTGCCATCATCGGCATCATCGTCGGCGCCGTAGCCGCTGTCGTGCTGGGCGCCGCCGCCGCCTTCTACCTGAGGCGGAAAGGCACCAGGGCCTAGAAATCGCACACTAGCGAGACGTCAAGGCGCTTTCGATCTCCTATTTGCATCGAGCAACGAATCGGCCGTGGCGAGGATTCGGAACCGTGAATTCGCTCAATCTTGTGCCGAACGGGCGAGAAGGTCAAACTAGGACGAGAAAATGTCGAGTAGGCTGTTAGCGCTTAGCTGTCCTTCCCTCCTTCTCATTCTGATTGTCGCCTGCGGTGACGAGGACAAGGAGGCTTCCACGGCTACGCCAGCTTCCGGCGTGGCGTCTCCTGTTGCTACCAGCGCATCTCCCTCCCAACCGGGAGCACTGGTAACCCCCGGCCCGGCTCGCAAGACCGTTGATCTAGCGGTCACGGAACCCCGGTTCGCGGTCTACGGAGCCGACCCCGGCGACATGCGTAGCGACATCCCAGCCATCGCCCTCGGCGACTTCAACGGCGACGACGTGCAGGATCTCCTGATCGGCGCCCGCTTCGGTGACGGCCCCGACAACTCCCGAGAGGACGCTGGCGAAGCCTACGTCATCTTCGGCTCCAGCGGTTTGAGGGGTGCCCTGGACCTCGCCCAGGACGCGCCAGACGTTACGATATACGGCGCCCAGCCCGGTGACGACCTGGGGCTCTGGGTCGCCGGCGGCGACCTCAATAACGATGGCATCGACGACATCATCGTGTCCTCACCCTCTTCCTTTGGCCCCCCCGAGCCGAGGACGTTCTCCGGCGAGGCTTACGCCATCTACGGTTCCCGGAACCTCCCTCCGGTCATCGACATAGCGGAGGGTCAGCAAGACGTTACTTTCATCGGCGCCGAAGGTGGCGGCCGGCTGGGAGATTCCCTAGCCGTGGGAGATGTCAACGGCGACGGGATGGACGATCTCGTGTTGGGCGCCCCCTTCGCTGGCCGAATGCCAGGTACCCCGGTAGGCGGCCCTCGGACCGAGGAGGGTCGAGTCTATGTCACTTTCGGCTCGCCCAGTCTCCCGAAGACGGTGAGCACCCGCTTGGACCAGCAGGACTTCACGATTGCCGGCGTAGAGGCGTTCGACGAGACCGGTGACGCCGTCGCAGTCGGCGATGTCAACGGTGACGGTGTCGGCGACATCGTCGTCGTCGCCGAGGCCGCCGACGGGCCGGACAACGCCCGCGAGAACGCCGGTGAGGCCTTCGTCTTCCTCGGGTCGCCGGAGCTGGGGGGCCTCGCCAGCATCGCCGATGGCGACCAGGCCCTTACCATCCTGGGCGCTGAGAGCCAGGACACCCTCGGCTTTTCAGTCGACACAGGGGACATCAACGGCGACGGTATCGACGACATCCTACTGGGGGCGCGCCTGGCCGACGGGCCGAACAACACTCGTGATATAGCCGGCGAGGCCTACGTGATTTTCGGCTCCCGAGAGCTCGGCGGGACGATAGACCTGGCTCATGACGCACCGGGCATCACCGTCATCGGCCCTCATGCGGGCGGGCTGCTCGGCGCCTTCGTGGCCATCGGAGACGTGAACAGCGATGGCTTCGGGGACCTTATCCTGGGCCAGCCCCTGGGACAGAGCGGCGGCAAGAGGAGCGGGCGGGTCAGCATCGTTTTCAGCTCTGAGGAGCTTGCGGGCACGATCGATCTGGCGGAGTCCGGGCCCGATATCCTGCTAGTCGGAGCCAACGCGGACGATCGCTTCGGCTCACCTGTAGTCGTCGGCGAGGTCGGCGGCGACGACGGCCCGGAGCTTGCCGCCCTGGCCCAAGACGCCGATGGACCCGCTGGTGCGCGTCAGGACGTCGGCGCGGTCTATTTGCTGCCCATCAGTGAGTTGCTCCTCAGCTGGCGAGGCCCAGAACGAAGGATCCCCCGAGCCGGTTTGGCATCCCAATGCCACGAGATGTTACGCGTCTGTTCAAGCGAGCTTGCCTGATGAGAGACAGAGCCCGGCTTCTTACCTCATCTAAACTCCTCCTGGCCTGTCTGCTCAGCGGCCTCGGCATCGCTTGCCAGGGCGGGGGATCCGAGTCAGGGCCCGCGGAGGCGCCGCCAACTCCGGCCTCCGCCAGCCCTTCCACTAACGGCTCCGTGGGCAACCTGGGCCCCGCCAGGGTAGCGGTAAACCCGGTAGCCAACCGTATCTACGTCACCAATGAGTTCGGCGGCAGCGTATCGGTCATCGATGGGGCCACCAACACGACAGTGGCGCAGATCTCTGTGGGCAACTTCCCCTTCGGCGTGGCCGTCAACACCCAAACCAATCGAATCTACGTAGCCAATACCAGCAGCAGCACAGTCTCCGTTATCGACGGTGAAAGCAACACCGTTGTAGCCACCGTACCCGTGGAGGCCGCCCCCAAAGGCGTTGGCGTCAACCCTGAGACCAACCGCATCTATGTGACAAACTTCGCCAGCGAGAGCGTGTCGATAATCGACGGCGCGACTGACAACGTCATCGGCTCGATAGGAGTCGAGACGGCTCCGATCGCCGTTGACCTAGACCCCGAGGCCAATCGCATCTACATCTCCAATATGTCCAGCAACACGGTCTCGTTTATCGACGCCTCCACTGAAGCGATCGTAGCCACAGTAAAGGTTGGTGTGGGGAAGGTCGATCCTTTTACCGTCCGCCTCAACAGCATTACTAACCGCGTCTACACCGCGAACTTCAACACCAACGAAGTCTCGGTCATTGATGCCGCCTCGGCCACAATCATCGCCGCGGTGCCGGTGGGAACTGAACCTAGAGACGTCGCCGTCAATCCCAACACCAACCGCATCTACGTCGTAAACACCAGCAGCAACGATCTTTCCATCATAGATGGCACTACTAGCGGCGTCATAGGCACACTTGCAGTGGGAGCAAGACCCCTCGGCGTGGCCGTCAATCCGGAAACCAACCGCATATACGTGGCGAACTCCGGCGATGACACGGTATCTGTGATTGATGGCGCCACGGACACAGTGATCGCTACTATACGACTGTGAGCGGTACCGTCGACCGCTCACCGGCCTTCGATCCCCTTAAGGGCTCAGGCTTGAACTCGTTCAGAATCATTGGTGACACTGCGACTGAGATCACCATGCGAATTAGGCCAGCGCTCGGGGTACTGCGTCTCGGAGTCGCGCCAACGGTGGACGGCCCAGACGCCGCTGCGCAAGACACCGGCAGGACGCACGACATCAGTGTCCAGTGATGATGCCAGAGTGCGGCGAGAAAGAGTCCCGCAGTTGAGACGACGCACCCTCAAGGCGCGACTGACGCGTCGCGAGAAACTCTGGCATATCCTTATGAAATCGATCACCATTATCACCGCCACAATTGCACTAGCTTTTGCGGTCATTGACTGCGACGATGCCGCGCCCGGACCAATCCAACGTCCCACCCCCACCCCCACTGCTGCCGGTTCCACACCGCCCCAGCCGGGCGACACCCCAACTGCCACCGAGCTGGAGGAGCAGGCCCAGGCCCCGTCTGACCTGCCTGGCGGCAGAATCGCCTTTTCTCGCCAGATCAACGGTAACGATGAGATCTTCGTTATCGACTCCGACGGCGGCAATGAAGTCCGGCTGACCGATAACGGGGCCCGTGATCTCGAGCCTGAATGGTCACCCGATGGCACCAAAATCGCCTTCTCCTCAAACAGAGACGGCGACTTCGATATCTACGTCATGGACGCCGACGGCCAGAACCTTCAGCGGATCACCAACGACCCTGCACAGGACTCCAGCCCCAAGTGGTCACCAAATGGTGCGCGCATCGCGTTCTTCCGCGCCCGCCTCCCTACCTTCCTCTGGGTCATGGACGCGAATGGAGCCAATCAGAAGCCGGTCCTTCAACACGCGACCGAAAGCCCATTCTGTGGCGGTGGCGGTTTCCCTGGCGGCGGGTCCCCTGACAGCCAGCAGATCACCTTCTTCGTCGCTAAGCCGGTGGACGGCGGAGAGACCCTAGGCCAGATATGCGTCGTCCGCCTTGACGATTCCGGCCTGAAGGTACTGGCGAATGACCCGCCCAACTTCGATGTGGAGTCTGTCTGGTCTCATGATGGAACAAGGGTCGCCTTCCGCTCAGCCCGTGGCGACGAGAACAGCGAGGTTCATATCATGGCCGCCGATGGTAGCGCCAAGCGGAACGTCACTCAGGGCCGCTGCCCAGGGCCTCAGGGGCTCGAGTGGTCGCCCACCGGCGACCTTCTCGCCTGCATCGGCACCGGCTCAGCCGCCCGTCCGCAAACCCTCGTAACGGTGTTCGACCTGGAGGGCCGCCTTCTTCTTCGCTTGCAACACAGCGGGGCGTTCCGGAGCTACCTCGCCTGGGCGGCCAAGTTCGCGTCCATGTGGTCACCTGATGGGCGGAACCTAGCCTACGTGGTTGACGAAGAGTTCAGACCAGTACTGGAAGAAGACCCGCCGGGAGAGGCGCCTGTCCTCGTCATCACAGATGCCATTCGGGGAATCATTACGTCCATCGTGGGCGGACAGCAGCCCCGCTGGTCGGCCGACGGCTCTAGGATCGCCTTCGGCTCGGGCAACGGGGTCGACGCTGAGATCTGCGTGATGAACGCTGACGGGACTGAGCAGACTACGCTCACCAACAACTCGGTTTGGGACGGCGAGCCGGCCTGGTCGCCTGACGGCTCTAGGATTGCCTTCGTCTCGGGCTACGACATCCACGTGATGAATGCCGACGGCTCCGGCCTCATCAACCTCACCAGCAACTTGGCGCCCGTAGAACTCGAGGAGCCGGCCTGGTCACCCGATGGCTCCAAGATCGTCTTCGTCTCGGGCAGCCACGGCAACGAGGAGATCTATGTGATGAACGCCGACGGGACAGACCAGACTAGGCTGACCGATAGTCCCGCCGCGGAGACGCAACCTGTCTGGTCGCCTGACGGCTCCAAGATCGCCTTCGGGGTGACTGAGAGAGCCGGCGATATTGTGGGGCCGGGGAATATCTACGTGATGAACGCTGATGGGACAGGTCAGACTAGGCTGACCGACGACCGAGCGTGGGACCCCGTCTGGTCCCCGGACGGCGCCAGGATCGCTTTCGTCTCCGGCCTCGACGGCCCCTACGACATCTACGTGATGAACGCCGACGGGTCTGGCCAAACTAACGTCACGAACAACTCGGTGTCGGACGACGGGCCCGCCTGGTCGTCGGACGGCTCCAAGATCGCTTTCGTCTCCCGTGACGGCGACCGCGAGATCTACGTGATGAACGCCGACGGCTCAGCCCTCACCCGCCTTACCGTCAACGGTGCCTACGACGACTACCCCGCCTGGTCGCCCTAGGGAGCGGTCCCGACGGCCCCAGCGCCGGAAGGCAAATAGACCGCTGGCCCTGCTGCTGGCCAACGCTATCGTCTGGCTCGTCGTCGCGCAGGGATAGCCGTAGCGCTCGTACTGCCCTCTCCCTTGCCGGAATGCAATCCTATGCTCTTGTAGATCCCAGACCTGGTGGAGACTAGAAGCCTACGGCCACCCTCGCCAGGGCCTGCTTGCGAGGCTGCTCTGCTCACCCTGAGCTCGCGAGCGCCGCTGTAGGTGCTGAACACGTCTTCGATCCGGTCGCCGACTCGCTCTCCGTATGGTTGTCCTGCTGTCTCGCCTAGGCCACCCGGTATCTGAACATTGCTCAGGTCAGCCCCTAGGAACGGCCAGAAGAGCTCTTCAGCTGACATGCCCTGCAGATCGAGCAAGAGATGAACAATGGGCAGCACGCCGTATATCCAGAGGTCCCTGCGGATGGCCACCAGCACGGCCAGAAGCACCAGGTTGAACAGGAGCGTATGGGCGAAGAGTCTCCCCCCTTCGGCGCCGGGGATGACGAAGGCATACAGCGCTCGGTCTATGACATCGGGCAGGATGGCCATGAGGACGACGAGCCGATGGTCCAGAGGCCGCCGAAGAGCGAACTTCTGCGATATCCCGACAGCACCTGTGGTGTAGCCTACGTGTGCCAGCAGAAGCAAGAGCACATCTCGCCCGACGTCAGCTGTCTGGCGTCAACGGTCGACTCCCCAAGGAGGAACTCCACCCAGCAAGCACGGAGCTCCTCGCCTAGGTTTTCTGTTCAATTATTCTAGAAGACTCGTGTTGGATCTTCTACCACAAGCCCTGGAGTGCACCCCTCGACCCACGTCCCTCAACGGGCATTAGGCTAGCGGCTGGACTGCTATTCACTACCTTGCCACGTTGGAAGACCTCGCGCACCAGATCCAGCACAGGCCGATGCCGGCGGAGGCGGTCAGGGGCGTAGCCATCAGGGGGGACCACCGCGCCCATGTCGGCGGGCGAAGGGTTATCGACGTCCGTGTCCACCGTTACGGGGTAGCCGTTCTTACCGGTGTACGTCCCCTTAGACCTGGCCCCTGCCACGATGGCCTGGGCTCCTTCCTCCCGCAGGCAGAACACTGGGTACCACGGCTCCAGGTGGTCGTACAGATCCTCGGCGAGGACGCCAGAGCGGTTCTCGGTCTACCGGATACGTCGGAAGATCCGCGCGGAGACCGCGCCCAGCATTCGCTGTACGATCTCAGCGACCAGTGGCAGAAGACCCGACACGAACGTGGCTTTGAGAGCAGTGCCTGCCGGCGATTGTGCACCTGCCTAGAAAGCAGAAGGCCGCCCTTCGGCGGCCCTCGCCTTGCATGCGTTATGACACCTAGTGTGGGCTGGAGCGGGAGACGGGAATCGAACCCGCGTGACCTGCTTGGAAGGAAGAAGGTCACCCCTCAGGAGAGGCCTAATTGTTAACCCCTTAGATTCAAAAATCGGGGTGAAATCGGGGTAAGATCAGGGTGAAATCGACGCCTCAGGGAACCGGCGGTTGGCCGCCAATTGCCAAGGCTCCAGATTCAAAACTGCGGTGAATCTTCGGTAGACCTGCGGTGACCCGACAGCGGCGATCGCCAGACCTGCAGAGGGCCTAATTGCTAAGGCCTCAGATTCAGAATCCAGGCTGAAATCGAGGTGGGTTTCGAGGATGTGCTGCCGTCGCGGGGCTGGCCCTTCCTCATCGCAGACGCTCCCCCATCCGGTCGGCCGGGCTGAACCGCTCATGGGCCCGCGCCGCCTTCTCCGCATCGTAGGTCGCCGAGTACCGCCGCACCATCGCCGACGAGCTGTGCCCCAAAAGGTACTGCACGTCCAGCTCTCTGGCCTCGTTCTCTATGGCCCAGGTGGCGAACGTGTGCCGAAACCGGTGCACCTTCACCTTCTCCACCCCTCCCACCTTGCCCAGCCGCCTCAGGAAGATCAGCACCGAGTGAGAGCTCATCCTCGTACCATCGCGTGAAAGGAACAGCGGACCAGGCTCCCTGCCCCGGAACCGCTCCAGGTAGTCCTCCACCGCCTCGCCGGCCCTCGCTCCGAACCGCACCACCCGCTGCTTGTTCCCCTTCCCGTGCAGCACCCTCAGCCGCTGCGCTTCCAGATCCAGGTCGGCCAGGTCCAGGCTCACCAGCTCCGTCCGCCGCACCCCCGTATCCAGAAGAACCAAGATCATCGCCCGGTTGCGACTGCCCCAGCAGTAACAGCTGTCGCAGCAGGCCAACAACCTCCCTATCTCCTCCGCCGTGTAGGGTTGAACGATCTTCTGCGGCAACCGGACATTCTTGATCTGAACGAAGGGGCTCTCCTGGATGTACCCCATCCGCTTCAGCCAAGAGAACAGGAACCGCACCTCGCGATGGCGGCGGTGCCGCGTCTCCAGGCTCACTCCGTTGCTGCCGATGCGGCCCAGGTAGGCGTAGATGTGGACCGGGGTGATGTCCCGAACGCCCTCCGGGAAGCCCTCCTCCCGCGCGATCCTCTGGAACAGGGTCAGGGTCTCCCGGTAGGCGGTGATGGTGTTCGGCGACTTGCCCTCCACCTGGCAGCGCAGGAGGTAGAGCCCGATCAGGCTCGCCAGGTCTTGTTGCTGTTCGACTGCCGTCTGTGTCGTCATCTTCGCGCACCTCGTGCAACGCACGTTGCGTACGTACATGGACGCTCTCTTGCGCTGAGAAGTCAAGTCGATAGGGGCCGAATCTGGCCGATGTTTGGAGAGACTCGACGTATTGGCGCGTGGCTATGGGA
>Ga0315288_10008984_pt1 | contig 12602 bp, 9 predicted proteins | sample YL17G11_20_MG_FD_203454 | JGI IMG/M metagenome (GOLD analysis project Ga0315288, IMG submission 203454) | Sediment microbial communities from Yellowstone Lake, YNP, Wyoming, USA - YL17G11_20 | ecosystem: Environmental > Aquatic > Freshwater > Lake > Sediment | place: USA: Wyoming | collected...
TCGCGGTTGATAAGGACGGATATCTCTATGTCCTGGATGTCCAGGACGCCTCGGTTAAGGTTTTCGATAAAACCGGAAAATTCGCTCGAAAAATCGGGCGCCGCGGACAAGGCCCGGGAGAGATCGAAGCGGCGTTTTCCATCATAATACCCATAAATTCGAATTCGTTGGTCGTTTGCGATCGTCGCAGTCTGCGTCTCGCCTTTTTTTCGCTCGACGGCCAGTTTCAAAAAAACCTGCCCCTTCGAGGAATGTCGGATGTGTCGGCGATCGACTCGCAAGGGAATATCTATCTCGATACCACGGATCTTCAAGAAAACAAAAAGACTTTGAAAAAAATGAACCCCGATATGTCCGATGTCTTAGCCGTGATTTTTGACCATCCCGCAGAGGAAAGCCATAATCCCTTCAAACCGAGAGAACGCTGGATAGTGGATGATAAGAATCGGCTAATCTACGGAAATGCGAATTCGTATGAAATCCGCTATTTCGAGCCCGACGGAAGACTTAGCCGCAAGATCCTGCGGGATTATAATCCGCTAAAAGTCAGTAAAAATGACATCGATGAATTCTTGAAAAGAGGAGCCCCTCCGGGAGTTAATCCTACCTATGATTTCTCCTCACATCATGCCGCTTATCGCAGCTTTTTTGTCGATGATCAGGGGCATCTCTTTGTGCAAACATGGGAAAGAACAGTCGACAATCGCCAGGACATCCATGATATTTTCGACTCGGAAGGGAAGTTCATCGGAAGAATCGCCATGCCCAGACACGAGGATCTCATCAACCCAACTGTTCGGATCTTCAAGGGCGGGAAATTCTATACTATAGAGCCCGACACCGACGGCTATGAGGTCGTCAAACGCTATTCAGTGAATTGGCTCATCGAAGGCGCTAACCGGGATAAGCGGGGGGATCATGAAAACTAGGAGCAAACTGTCCGACGCTAACCTGGAAATCATGAAGGCCGTATGGCGAAAAGGTGGAGAGGTGACGATCAATGACGTTTTTGAGGCTGTCAACGCCGGCCGACTTAATAAGGTCAAGCGGGCTACGGTTCAGGTCCAGATGCGACGGCTCGAAGCCTACGGCTGGCTGACCCATCGGGTGCACGACCGGGAATTCGTCTATTCGGCGCTTCGGAAAGAAGCCGAGGTCAAGCGAGGGATCCTAGATCATGTCCGCGATCGAGTATTTGAGGGCTCGACGGCCGACCTCGTCAAGTGTCTCTTCGAAGATGGATCGCTATCTCCGGCTGAAATAAAAAAAATTCGGGAAATTCTCAATCACGATCCGGAGGGCTGACCATGGGAATCACATCCATCCCAGCCAGTGTTCGAACAGCCGATTTCATCCTGACCCTGGGCATGCAATCGGTAGTCTTTCTGCTGTGCGGCTGGATCATTTCATCGCTTTTGAGACGAGCTTCGGCCCCGTGGCGAAGCGGAGTTCTTCTATCCTTGATATTCATCCTCGCCCTCTGGCCATTGAAAATTCTTCTCTTTCCCGTGCCGCAAACCGGTATTTATCAGATTGCTGTCGGAATACCCATCCTCGGTTCTGCTGATCTTTTGCGGCAGGGCGGAGAAGATGTCGCCGACCCAGCCGCGAGGGTTCCGCCGGCGCCCGTTTCCCGGAATTCCTCCTTAGAAGCGGGCAAAGAGATGCGAGAAAACCGCCTTTCTTCATGGGGTTCCATCCCTCCGGCCGTCCTATGGACGAACGTTTTTGGCGGCTTTTGGATGTTAGGGACTTTGCTCCTCGTAGTCCGCATATTCTATGGACTCGCCTACTTGTCCGGATTCCGGAGCGGTCTCCGGGAAATCGATGATCCCAGGCTCTCGGCTATCCTCGAGGAGGTCCGAGCCGCTACGCCTGGCCTGAAACAGCTCCCGGTTTATTCCTCCCCTGCCGTGCGGAGCCCGCTGGCATTCGGATTGACCCGACCGCGGATCGTCATTCCGGAAAGCCTGCTTACGAACATGCGTCCGGATGAATTCCGCAGTCTCTTGGTTCATGAAATGTCCCATCTCCGCCATTACGACCAAGCGGTTGGGATCCTTCAGCGGTTCGTCGCCGCCCTTTATTGGTGGAATCCGCTCGTCCGTGTCTTGAACGCGCGTTTTTCCGCAGCCCGCGAGGAAGTCTGCGACAATTACGGCATTCTCGAATCCGGGGCCCGGCCTTACGCGGAATGCCTGGTCGAATTGGCCCAGAAAACCGAACTGGTCAACCGCTTGCCGTCCGCCGTGGGGATCGCGACACCGCACATTTCTTTAGAGGAGAGAATAGGGGCCATAGTCTCGGAAAAAAGGAAATTGGAGACGCGACTGGCCAAATCGGCGATCGTAAGCTTGGCCGTTTGTGCCACGGCCGGGGCCATCCTTCTCGGAAGCCGTGGCTTGTCTTTGACGGCGGTCGAGACGCTGAACGGTCCCTCTGCCCCGTTAACGGTCGTCCCCTTACCGATGGTCAAACAGCCGATAGCTCTAACCGCTGGAAACGGCAAGGTCTATGTCCTGGATGTTGGCGAAACGGGAGCCGCGGATCAATCCAGGGATGTGAAAATCTTCTCGGCTTCGAATTTTTCGTTTTTAAAATCCTTGGGGCAGCCGGGCTCCGGATCGGCAGAGTTTTTGCTTGGCCCGGGAATTCCGCGCATCCATGGGGACTCGGTCTGGGTTGATGATATCCATAAGATCGTCGTTTTCTCGCCGGATGGAGAATTCCAGCGGACAATTCCTTTCCCTAAAGGCTTTATGCTGGCGGGATTTCCCCTCCTCCCCGTAAGCGATCATTATGTGACCATCAATTCCGATTTCAATCGCCAACCGGCAGACGGGAGCTTTGAGTGGATAGGACGGGTTTACGATAAGGACCTCAACATCCTGAGATCATTCACTTCTGGAATTCCCTCCTCTATCCTTTATCCCCCTCCGCCGCCTCCTCCGCCCGCCCCGCGCCAGCCCGGTCAAAAAGAACCCCTAGAAAAAGAGGGACCGCGGGTAAAAACTGCCTATCAAGCCATCCCGGATTGCATAGATTTCACAGTTGCCGAGAATAAGATCTTTTTCGCCGACACCCGGAGAGGATTCCATATCTCCGTCTTCGATGACTCCGGGATCCCCTTGTATGAAATCAAGAAAGATTATGCCCAGCTTGAAGTCCCGGCCGATTTCCAAAATACCTTTATGAAGCTGATCAAGGATAAATCGGCCTGGCTATTAGATGTCGCGAGCTTCAAGTTCCGCGAAGAATATCCGGCGTTCATGAGCTTCAAAGTGGCCGATGGGAAAATCTATGTCGCGACTTACGCCAGGCAAAAGGGGATGAATGAGCTCATCGTCATGAACCTCAAGGGCGACATCCTTAAGCGCTCCTTCTCTTTCCCGCTCTCCTCCGATTTCGACCCGGATTACCACAACTTCAATGTCTCGAAGATCCGCTATGACATCAGCCAAGGGAAGATCTTCTTCCTGACGGCGAACGAGAGAACGGGCGTATACGAACTCCACGTCCAAGCGCTGGAGTAGGAGCCGGGGAAATGCGAGAAGGCTAGCCGTCGATTCGCCCCTCCCGGGCATCCCATCGGCCTACGGGAACGGCCGAAACGCGTTTCCGTCTTTTCGCGGAGGGATATCATGATAATGTGATGCACCGCCCGATGGGGGGCTATCTTGTGATAGATTGCCCATCAGAGAGTATCTTTTAGTTCGGGCTGTGTGTCTCTTTCCCCTCGTTAGAGGATCTTGCCGTCCCAGGTGAGATGGTTCCGCGCGTCGCGAAACCAACCGCAGTGCGCTTCGAGATCCTTGATGAGCCCGGTGCGGCCGCGATGAAGGCGCATCTTGACCGTCTGGATATTGATGCCAAGGACCTTGGCGACCTCCGCATTCTTCATGCCTTCAAGAAAGCTGAGGACGACCACGGCGCGCTGATTGGCCGGTAATTTGTCGACGAAATTTCGAAGGCAGTGATACATTTCGTCGTGGATCACGGATGTCTCCGCTGTGGAGGCCTTCTCATTGGCGCAAGCGTCCGCGTCTTTGGCTTCAATTTCTATTTTCCCAGGCGGGGAGCCGATCGCTGTTCCTTCTCGTTTCCGTTGCTTTGAAGAGGGTCTCCGCAGATGATCGATGGCGGCATTGGTCGCGATCCGATAAATCCAGGGCGATACCCGGGACTGGGCCTTGAATTTCTTCAGCCCCCGGCTGACCTTTAAAAAGACGTCCTGGACAACATCCTCTGCTTCAGTCTCGCCGATCATGCCGCGCAGATATCGGAGGATTTTGGGCTGAAAAACGCGGTACAGCTCGGCGAATTCGAGTGCGCCGCTTTCATTTGGGCCTTCCCGTTTTCCCTTCATGGGCACCGCCTGGACGCTCGCGATCCTCCTATTATAACAGAAGAAAAGTTCCGGCTGTATTAAGACGTCCATCCCAATATTGCCGATAGAATTTTATCATCGCGAGTGAGCCGATGCCGCGAGCCGAGCGTGGCGAGAAACGTGCCGATTTTGATCTATAAGTCATTGCGATGAACCTTGTGACGAAGCAATCTCGTGGTAGTGTTCATGAGATTGCCGCGCTCCCTTCGGTCGCTCGCAATGACAGCCAAAACAATCACTTGTGTTTCTATCGGCAATTTTGGGCCCATCTCAATTCCATAATTTCCAGGTTTCTGTTGAACGCCCTTCCGTTGCTTGCGTCTATCTCCCTGAATGCGTTTTAATTCCCATCCCATTAGAATCGGGAGGCTTCCCGCTTTCTTGTTTTTTTAGCGGCGCGCATTCGCATGCGCCTTCCGTAGCCGCCTGAGATGAGGAGGTCGCGGCGGCGCGGCTGATGCTTGCGGCAAATTCATCCATATTCGACGCCGCGCAGTGCCTGACCATATTCCCGATCTCGATGGCTTCAGCGATGTCCTTTTCTTTGATTCCGTCTTGGCCGGCTTTGACCGCGGCTGCCTTCAGGCACGTCTGGCAGTTGGCCGCCACCGAAGCTCCGACGGCGATCAGTCTGGCCGTCCGACGATCCAGGTTAATCATTTCTTATCTCCTTTTTGCCGATTATTTTTTAGTCCAGGGCGTCGAGCAAGGGCAGTAGCTTTTTCTTGAAGTAAGTCTGTGCGCCGTATTTTCCCAATAACGCCTGCTTCTGAGCCCTGAAGTCGGCCGCTTGTTGAGGACCTTTTGCGGCCCACGCCCGTTCGAGCCCGGTCAACCTGAAAAGCTCCTGTTCGGGATATCTCGCCTTCACGGACTCGAGAAGCGCGATAGCTTTATCCAGATCTTTATGCTGATAAGCAGCCAGGCCGGCGAACAACCGGTATTCCGGCTCGTCAGGCTTCTTGGCAAAAGCTTTTTCCGCGTATCCGATGAAGAGATCCGGCTTTTTAAATCGGAAAGCCTTATAGGCAACGAGGAACTGCGCATTCGCGTCATCTTCATGTTTCTTGGCGAAATCGATGAACGAATGGAGCTCGACTTCATCGGAGACCGCGCCGTTCTCGAGTCCGGCGGCTTCTTCCGCCAGCGGGTTGATCGAAGCGGCGGGCACGCACAGCTCCGGTTGTTTTGCGAAATCGCTGAAGATATGGTGGATGTCCCGCCTCGAAGCAAAGGATGAGTCCATCGCCAGATAGAACCCGTCGCTCTTCGAGTCGAAAATCATCATCTGCGTTGTCCCCTTGTTGCAGACAGGATATCTGGTGCCGCTCCAGGCATAATCCGTTCCGTCCGGACCCGCCTGATTCCGGACGAAAGCGATCGCATCCTCTAGGGCGTATTGGGTTTTTTGTGGAAACGCCGACGCGATCGCCTCCCGGTCGATATTGGCGCTTATGATACTGATGGCCGGAGCTTGCTGGCCGGCCAGGGCTTCGTCATAGAATCGGTTGAAATCCCACAAGATCGGCCCCTTGAGCTCCCGCTTGGCCCAGGCTGTCGGCGTCATTTCGACGACTGCGCCCCGGCCGCGGCCGAGATCGCTCCAGACAATCCCGTCCGCGCCGACCTGGCGATATCTGTCGAAAAAGGGATAGATCTCGTCGAGCGAACCGGCTTCCTCGAGGATCATGCGCATGAGAAACGGATGGGAAGATCCGCGGCCATCGGGCTTCTTGATGCGCAAGGTTTCCCCGCCGAGGCATAGGCCCTTATCGTTCATGCCGGTCTCGACACCCATATAAAGCGGGACATCCATATGGATGAAGGAGTTCAAGCCCTTCGGTTTATGCCGGACGATCGCCGCGATCCGGCTGATTTCGCCGAAACCCGCCATATCGTTGAGGCGTCCATGGATGATCGAGCCGTCCGGGCCCCGCATGAGAACACCCGTGCAGGCCATCATGCTCTGATAGATGTCATAAAGAAGGCTGACGGTGGCGACGGTGCCGTAGGGAACACCCGATCCGTCGGCAACGCCCCGCATCTCATCTGTGTATCTCCGCGGAAGTCGGCCGGCCATCCGCTTGGCTTTGAACTTGACCGCCGCCGTCATCACGAAATAGGGAACGCCCGTTTTCCGGGCTTGTACTTTGAGGAATTTTTGAAGCGAGTCCAGCGCCGTGAAGATCTCGGGCCGCAACAAAACGCCATACTGAAGGCCCATCTCATACGGATCTCCCGACACTTCGAGCATGGGCGGCAGCCCGGGGTAACGATAGGCTATTCCCTGCCGGAACGTCGATTTCTGCTCGGACGTCGTTATTTGTTTTTGAAAGGACGTTTCCTTGATCTTTCCCGGGAACCCGGCATAAATCGCGACGAAGCTTGCGACGATGATTATAAGCAGGCCGACTCCGGCTAGGATTCCCCAGGTGATTTTCTTGGCAGGTCGTTTCATTCGATTTTCTCCTGTTCCTGTTCTGCTCTATTAGACGAGCCACGCCGCAAAACGGATACATCCGGGTGCTCTCGGCGCGGATGGAGCACCCAGAAGATTGGGGAACGGAATTACATCCGGGAGGACAAGACCCTCGGTCCCCTAAAAAGAGTTCATGAGCTGATGATTCAAGCGGCTAACTGAAGAGGTTCACAATGGCAGCCATTTTGCGAACACGTCTCGACACGGCCTTTTTCCGCGGCGCAGAGAATTCCCGTTTCGCATACTGAATCTCCCCTCTTAACCACGGTGGCAATATGATTTCGGCTGCGCGGCAATGAAAATATTCCCCAAAGATGTCATTTACAAGGCAGGTTAGGCGAAAATAGGCCTCAAAAAATTTTTTCAAACCGGGAACTATTTCTTGGCCACTTACGTATATTTATTTAGAATGTCTAAATAATATGGAGACGTAAGACCATGGAATCCCTGACCAAGCTTGAAGAACTGGTCCTGATCGCGGTGTTGAAGCTCAAGGAGGAAGCCTATGGGACGTCGATCTACAAACATATCCTCGGCCTGACCGGCCGGGATGTGACCGTCAGCAACGTCTATTTTCCGCTCGAACGCCTGGTCCGGAAAGGCTACCTCCAGGCCGTCCAGGGAGAGCCGACTCCGACCCGAGGCGGAATGAGCAAGCGTTACTATCAGATCACGAAATCCGGCCTGGCCGTTTTGCAGGAAAACCGGGCTTTAAACTCGGCTGCCTGGCGGGGCGTGGCCGGCTTGATAAAGCGTGTCAAGGTTTGAAATGCATCCCCCGCGTCCGGCCAGGTTCCTTTTGAAAGTCCTCGCCTCCCGGCGGGACAAGGCCTATCTCGGCGACGTCCAGGAAATCTACTTCGGGTTGGCCGAACGCCTGGGCGACGGGGCCGCCGACCGCTGGTATTGGAGGGAAGCTCTCAAATCGCTGCCGCGGTTCATCGCCGAATCGATTCGTTGGAGTTTGATCATGTTCAAGAATTATTTCAAGACGGCCGTCCGGCATATCCGCCGGGACAAGGGCTATTCGTTTCTCAACATGGCCGGGCTGGCCATCGGGATGGCCTGTTTCGTCCTTCTCATGATGTGGGTCCAGGACGAGATCAACTGGGATCTCTTTCACAAGAACTCTCGATTGCTGTATCGTTTGAAATCGAACATGGTTTCCCAGCCTGCGCCGCTCGGGCCGTATCTGAAAACCAAATACCCCGAGATCGCCAATACGGTCCGATTCTACTTTTCCGAGCCGCTCATGATGAAATACGAAGAAAAATACTTGGATGAGGACGGCTTCGTTCTGGCCGATCCCTCCGTATTCGAAATGTTCACGATCACCTTCCTCGCCGGCGATCCGGCGACGGCGTTCGTGAATCCGGATTCGGTCGTCCTGACCGAGGACGCGGCGAAGAAATATTTCGGAAACGCGAACGCCGTCGATCGCGTCCTGATCGTGGAGAATCGATTCCCCGTCCGGGTGACGGGGGTGGTCAAAACTCCGCCCAGAAATTCGGACATCCAATTCGATATCCTTGGCGAGTTCAGGATTCTCGGCCATTTCAAAAAAGGGTATGAAAACCATTGGGGAAACCATGAATACCAAACCTATGTTCAACTCGCCAAGGGCGCGACGGCCGCGATGGTTGTCCCCAAGATCGCCAATGTCGTCAAGGACCACCTCTCCATCATGACCACGCCCCTGACCCTGATGCCGCTCTCACGGATCCACCTGTATGAGGACGGCGCGATCCAATACGTCGCCATTTTTTCCCTGGTCGCCCTGTTCATCCTGGCGATCGCCGCCTGCAATTTCATCAACCTGACCACGGCCCGGTCCGGAAGGCGGGCCAAGGAGATCGCCGTCCGGAAGGTCGTCGGAGCCGTCCGGTCTCAACTCGTTAAGCAGTGCTTGGGCGAATCCGTCCTGCTTTCGCTCGGCGCGTTGCTCATCGCCCTTGTGGTCGTCGCGCTCGTCTTTCCTTCCTTCAACGTCCTCACCGGAAAGAATTTCAGCCTGGGATTTCTTCTGGGCCATGGGCTGTTTCTTTATCTCCTCGGCACCGCCGTCGCCATCGGAATCATCTCCGGCGCTTACCCCGCTTTTCTGCTGTCCTCGTTCCGGCCGGCCGGGTTGTTCAAGGGAGGCCGTCCGAGAACCGGCCGCCTCTCGGGCGGCAACCGTTTCCGTAAAGCCCTCGTCGTCGCCCAGTTCGCGATTTCGATCGGCTTAATGATCTCGACTCTTTTTATCCACCGCCAGCTCTCCTTCATCCGCGATTTCGACCTGGGGATTCAAAAAGAGAATGTCGTTTATCTTCCGGTTAAAGAGCCCATCCTGAAAAGCCGCGACTCCTTCGTCGACGAGTTGACGAGCCGGCCCGGAATCGTCAATGTCTCGTTCGCCTCGAGCCTGCCGTCCTATGTGGGCAATTCGGCTTCGGGCGCGGGTTGGGAAGGGAAAGACCCCAACTTCAGACCATCCTGGCCTTTCGTCTCCACGGACGACCGCTATCTGGATACCCTGGGGATCAAGGTGATCGAGGGGAGTAATTTCCCCACCTCCGAGGAGACCATCAAAGCCCCTCGGTTCATCGTCAATCAAAAAGCCCTGCAGGAAATGAAAATCAAGAACCCGATCGGGGCGCGGTTTTCGCTGTGGGGCGTCCAGGGGACGATCATCGGCGTCATCAAGAACTTCCACTACCGCCCCTTGCGCGAGAGCGTTCAGCCCCTGCTGCTGTTCATCCTGCCCGAGATGTACAGCCACGTCCTGGTCAAGATCCGGCCCGAGAACGGCAATGTGGACGAGATCCTGACCCGCATCAAGGATGTTTGGGACCGCTTCGCCCCGGGGTTTCCTTTCAGCTACGAATTCCTCGACGCCTCTTACGACCGGGTCTACGCGACGGAGCGGCGGATGAACTCGGAATTCAAATATTTCACCTTCCTCGGGATCTTCATATCCTGTCTCGGGCTGGTCGGCTTGGCCGCGTTCGTGGCCGAGCAGAAAAGGAAGGAAATCAGCATCCGCAAGGTGCTCGGCGCCTCCTTGGGCGGTATCCTGCGGCAGATTAACAAGGAATTTCTCGCGCCGATTCTTCTCTCCAATCTCATCGCTTGGCCCCTTGCCTTTTGGGGCATGAAAACTTGGATCCGGAGTTACTCCTACCATGCCGGACTATCGCCCCTGATATTTGTCGTCGCTGCCTTGTCCACCCTGTTCATTGCCTTGGTTACGGTCAGCCTCCAATCGCTCAAAGCGGCCCGGGAGAATCCGGTCGACGCGCTGAGATGCGAGTGAGGCGAAAAGCTGAAGTCGGATTTCCCTATTCTTAGGCGGCACTTGATATCATGATGATGTGATGCACCTCCTCGGGGAGTTTGATAGACTCCCCATTGGAATATGCTATTAAAGAGGTGCACAGATGAATTATGTTGGTATTGACCATCATCGTGTGTAGCGGGCCGGAGGGGCTGCGTTCAGGAACATGTTAAGGAGCCGACGCGTCATATTACGGTGTGTGCTCAAAGGGCACAGATAGAAGTTTGATTCACAAGACCGAGAGCTAAAGAAATAATAAGGAGGAAAAGAAAGAAGGCGCAAAAAAAGTTTTTTGCATTAAATCATCATAGAAGCCAACTACCGATTTTGACAAAGGTCGAGAGCAAGGAAAGGTTGTCTGAGCTGTTTGTAAAGATCGTTTATAGCGATCTTTCAAAGCGATAAGGCATTTCAAAATTTAAACCCGAGACCCAGGGCCAAGCTAAGGCCGCCCAGATTGGCTTCTACCTCAGCGGGCTTGACTTTACAATAGCTATAGCCGGCTTGAAAGTCGAGCAAGAAAGGGCCCGGGCCGAGCAATACTCCCCCTTGCCCCATAAATCCGACATGTCCCTCTTTCACTGTGCCGAGAGGGTTTGTCTCTTTGTAGTTGAAATAGCCAAGGCCTCCCCCGACATAAGGATTGATGAGACCAAGGTGGAACCGGTAACCGATACCTGCCGAAATGGGGATATTCTGAATTTTAGTCTCCTCACCGGTGAAAGTCAGTTTTCCTTTTTTTGAGAAATAGTCAATGCCGGCCCAGAGATAAATATTGCTGGTTAAACCCAGGTCTATTTCACCGCCGTAATATATTCCACTGCCGTAAATCTCGCGGAATACCTTATCATTTGGCCTAAAGGAAGCAGCTTTAGCTTTAAAGCACAATGATGCGCCATGACCCAGAGTCCAGAGCCCCGACAGGAGAATTAATAGGAAAATTCCTCCGAACCTCTTGGTCATCCTTTGTCTCCTTGTTTCATTCCTCTTCAAATCATCGCACTTTCGTATGAGCTGCTTCACTTTCACGACCGGATTCGTCACAGGCGACTAGTGCATAAGTATATTCCTTGTCCTTTTCGACATACTTGTGCCAGTATTGAGTAGTGTTCGCCGGCAATTCAGCCACCAAGCTTCGAGTGTTGCCCTCCGTTTGATAGATCCGATATTTCACCGAGTCCTCGTTTTCCGGATTCTTCTGCCAGGTCAGAACGTTAATATATTCAACTTTTAAAAGGGCCCTGTTTTCTTTCTTTATCCCGGAAAAATTGAGAGGTGGATAGATGATTTTCTGGAAATTGGCGGTGATGCTTTTGTCCGCATTCATAACAAACATGATCGGATTAGCCGTGCCCGTGGCGTCACCGCTCCAGCCGTAGAAAATGTTGTGAGTTGATGGTTTTGCTCTGATCTCAACATTTTTCCCAACGGAATAAGCATAGATGTTCGGTGCAGGATCTGTCGTCCCACCCGCGGAGGCGACGATATTCAGAAGGCAGAGCTCGCTTTGCCGGTTCTTATAAACACTTCCTCCCGAAGTTCCGGCGAAGATTGTCTTGTTCTGAGGTACCAGATCTAGGGCATTTATGGACCAAACACCAAGGCTCTTGTTCCATTCGAGCCAGGTTTGGCCGCAGTCCAGGCTTTTGTAGACTCCATAGTATCCGCCGGCATAGATTTCATTTGGAGCATGAGGGTCTATGACGATGGCTTTGGTCCCGTAGTCAAGTATCTTTTTCCAAGCACTGCCGGAATTCTCGCTCCGGTAAAGACCATAAGAAGTGCCTACATAGACCCGGCTCGGATAAACGGGATCAACCGCAATCCGGTAAATCTCGCCTGATATGTCGCCCGTCCCTATTTTGACCCAGCTCAAGCCACCGTCCGATGATTTAAAAAGAACATACTCGGAGTTACTTATCCCCCCCACATAAACCGTGTTGTCGTTGTTAGGGTCCACAGCTAAATGGTAGCCACGGCCATCATCCGCTACGAAATGGTTGGACCAGGTCGTGCCTCCATCCGTTGATTTATAGAAAGCCATTTTCAACCCGGCAACATTAGTTTGTCCTGTCGCAAAAAGATGGTCAGGCTGTTTTTCGTTGAGGACAAGGTCCTCGAAAATCCAACTATTATAAAGCCAACTCCACGAGTTTCCGGCATCTACAGACCTGTAGATATTCCATCCAGACCCTCAGCCCTGGCCTGGAGCGATCATGAAAATAATCTCAGGGCTGCTTGGGTGAACATCGACAATCTTGCCATCTCCTTCACAACCGTAAAACTGGGGCAGCTTATCCCAGCTCTCTCCAAAATTGGCGCTTCTGTAAAACCCGTAATTCTTGACATCCGCATAAATAGTATTGGGAGAAGAGGGTGCTATCGTCAAAAGAGTCACATCTGCGGCATGTATTCCA
>Ga0315288_10008985_pt1 | contig 12601 bp, 14 predicted proteins | sample YL17G11_20_MG_FD_203454 | JGI IMG/M metagenome (GOLD analysis project Ga0315288, IMG submission 203454) | Sediment microbial communities from Yellowstone Lake, YNP, Wyoming, USA - YL17G11_20 | ecosystem: Environmental > Aquatic > Freshwater > Lake > Sediment | place: USA: Wyoming | collected...
AAGCAATCTCAGACGCAACCGCATGGGTCGTCGAAAAGGAAGCAGGAGACGAAAAAGTTGTTCGAGCATTTCTGGAAAAAAACGGTTATTATGTCGGGACGAATCTTTCCGTGCACATTGAGGGGTTTGCCGGAAAGAGTCTTTACGATAGAGACCAATTTTATCGAGAAGAGAAAATCGCCTATAAAAAATGGGTGGCAGAACAGGAGAAGAAGAAGAAGAACGGTTACGTATTTCGAGAACCGATTGCAGAAAAACTTATTTCTTTCAGTGAATTCTTCGATGAAAAGGCGTGGAAATCAGAAGCGAAGAAATGAAATAAATGCATATCCAGAATCTCTAGATTTTTATTAGCACTCTGTCGAGCATTTCAATGTCGTCGGCAATCTCTGTTTCGGCTTCGGAGAGTTGATTCTTGCATTCGTCGAGCAGTCGCGAGAGCACGTCCACCTCGCACTCGCGTTGGTCGAGAACGCCTTCGAGTTCGAGAATGCGCTCATTCAGTTTATCTGCATAATAGTCGTAATCCTCCACCACCAATCGAAGACCGTAAGTTCGCGAGCAGTAGTCCGCAGATACTTGGCAGCGCTGCTCGTTGGCGCGAAAGAACGTGTTGTCGGCAGTGAACAACTCTCTCGCGAGAAACTCGGCGATGTTCTCCTTGATCGAAGTTGGTAATTGGCTCAGCCAGAGGCGCATCGGCAAGTTCCAGTCAGAACTGTCGCCAGCAACGCCAGCTTCGATTCCGAGTGCTATGCATCGTTGGCAGTGTTGCAACGGCAGAGGAGGATAGTCAAAACACTCGTAGCACTCGTCGGGAAAGCGCTCGCGCACGTCTTCGTAGACCGCTATCAGTTGATTGAAAGTTATGGGGTCGCCGATGGCGCATTGTTTGTCGCACTCGAGTCGTTCGTCCAAGTCGTATGCTTCGGCGAAGCAATCGTGGCAAACAATCATCAAACGATCACGCGCAAAGCGATAGACCTCGGCCGCTTGTGCGAGTGTAGCGTCCTCGAGAAAGAAGCCACTGTCGATGGTGAGACGCTCCGAATTCGCCAACAGTGCGCAAGCATAAAATATCGGCAGAAAAGACGCGCTCATTTTTTTGCTGAATTTTTATTTGCCAAAAAAGACACGAGGAAAATCTGGCTGGAACGGCCGAAGATGGAGTGCAATAAATTTTCTCGGCATATTTATTTTGGTTTGTTTTGAATTATTTGTCGAAACGTTGGAAGAAATCACGAACAAAAACACATGCTCAGCACCGCTCTTGTTCTGTTATTTTTCTGTGCCGTTTTCGCAGTGCCAAATGGCAAAATGCAAATCATCAATTACGGCAACCAAACCATCGATCCGACGGCTGATATCATCATTTTCGATCGCCTCGACTGGAAGAATCCTCACTTCACCGACAAGTGTGGCGTGTTTAAGTTGCCGATGAATCCACCCGATGGTAAGACAATGGTGTTCCACAATCACCACAAAATGGTCAACATTCTCGAGCATCCCGATCCATTGGCCAAGATCGTTGGCGCTGTCAGTGGGGTGGCTGGTAACGCCGAGTTCTGGTTCATCTACATGGAGCAGAACGAGCAAGTCGTCGAGTTGATGTGGAGCACCTACAACCACGGCTGGACGGTGATGCGAAACCAGGGGCGCGCGCGCATTCAAAGCCTCCGCCCGAACCAGGAGAACTACATGTATTCGATCTGCACGTTCAATCGCATGTATGACAACTTGACGATGCCCGCCGGTGCGCGCGACTACATCGCGACGATCGACATTCTGCCGCAGTCCGTCGAATACGGCCAAATCGTGAACATCGCCATCGGCTGGGCCAACCAAGAATTGCTCGACTCGACTCTGCTTCGTCCCGAATACCATCATGGCGACTTGTTGGACATCGACGGTCGCCTTTTTCTTGCGGCGCCCTCGCTCAACTACCAGGCGTCGGTCATCGATTTCTACGATCTCACGTCGCGCAAGGCACCCTCGATGACGTCGTATGTCGACTCGCTAGCCGCCGTCGATCTCGGCGTTGGAGCGTTTCACACCACACACATGAATCCGCAGACTGGTGACATTCTCATCACGTATCTCGGCACGCCCGGCGGAACTGGTCCCGGCGGTTTGGTGAAGGTGTCAACTGACGTGTTTACGGTTAACCACGCGTCGCCCGATCCGAAACTCAAGAAGTATTTCGAATTCAGCGCCGGCCCGGGACTGGACAGCGGCGGAGGCCTCGACACTTACGCCTACGATTACACGATCGAGGAGTGCCAGAACATCCTCGTCGCCACTTCGTGGGGTCCGCCGTCGTCGTTCGACACTGGGTTCAATCCAAACCTTCCCTACGGACGCTCGATTCGCGTCTTCAAGATGCCAGAAGACACCGGGGCACCGCTCGCCACTCGCGATCCATCCAACACGCTGACGTTGATCAAGTCATTTACAACCGATCCATCCGCTGGCTTGGGAGGCACAGGAGAGGGTTTGGTGCCGCTCGAAGTGCGACGCACGCACGTGCCCGAACAGCAAATCTACTTCTCCGGCATCACACTGCCGGGCGCCATTGATTTGATCTACTGCGACATCAACATCATTGGCACATGCAACAGTGCCGCGCAGTGGAACAAGACGATCATAATCAGCCCAACTCAATTGGCTGCCGATGCCATTAGCGTCACGCACATAACGAACCAGACGGGAAACATGCCAATTGTGGACTTGGGCGCCTTTATTACTGGGCATCCTATTCTGCCACATTTGCCAGTGCCTCTGGTGACCGACATCACGCTCTCAGAGGACGACCAGTTCCTCTACGTGTCGTGCTGGCTCGCCGGCGTCATTTTGCAATACAACGTCAAGGACCCATTTCACCCTGTGTTGACCGGTGGCGTGGCGAACATCGGCGGAATCACATCGGCGTTTGCGAGCAATCCAAACGCCTACTCTTACGCGCCGGGCAAGATTTGGGCGGGCGGTCCGCAGATGTTGCGTCTCGATGCTTCGGGCGCCAATCTCTACATTACTAACTCGCTCTTCTCGTCATGGGACGAGCAGTTTTACGGCACGAGCGGTCCGCAATCTATTCACGATAAAGGTGGCATGATGATCAAGATCAACACGGGTGTCAACCGTGGCGCAGTCACGGCCACAAAACCAATGCAAATCGATACTTCGTTTGGCAAGAACGGCGTTCTCGAGTTCTCGGGACTCACACACCCGTCGATTGGTGGCGGAGCGCCATTCAAGAGTCGCGCGCACGAGTCGCATATCGTGGGCGTGCGTCATTGACACGCTGCCGACAAATTTTGAAGAAAATAAAAAATTGTTCAAGAGAGAAGAAAAACGAGGATCATTTTCGGTTTTTTATTTTTTTACACGTGCGCTGGATTCACAGCAATGGAAGAAGCCACGTGCAGCGGCGCCTTTCGCTTTTTCGTTAAATCCTCGAGCGCTTCGTCCAAGCAGTCGAGACAAACAGCCTTCCGCTTGCGTTTGCCGGTTTTCTTGTTCACCGTGTGCACTCGGTCGAGGTGCTCGAAACACGTTGGCTCGTTGCAAACCGCGCAGTCGACGCGACACGAATCGCACACCAACTCGAAGCGCTTGTCGAACACCTCAATCTGTTGGCATATCTCGCAACCGTTGCCCATGCATAAAATGCAGCCATCGGCCTCACACGTTTTGCACTTGGTGGGCTCTTGTCGGTCGGTGGCGCACAGCGGTTCGCAGCCACACGTCCGTTCGTCGGCGCCGAGAATCTCGGTGCACTCGGCGCAGTGCGTGTCGTCGCAGTTGAAGCAACGCGTCAGTTCAGCCTCCTCAAACTCGAGGTGACATTCGTGGCACTCGGAAAAATGGGTCATTATATATTTTTTGTTTTTTTTCCGCAAAAAAAAACATCGCACAAACTATGAGTGGAAAAATTATCCTTCTCATGGGACCGATGTGTTCCGGCAAGTCGAGTGAATTGAAGCGTCGCTTGCGAATGCACCAGGTCGCGAAGAAAACGGTGATCGCGATCAAGAAGGACATCGATGTGCGCAACGACGAAGATCGGAAAGGATTGCTGAGTTCGCGTGACGGTTCGCACCCGATCGAAGCCATCGTTGTTGAGAAACTTAGTGATTACGCACTCGCGGGCATTCGCGGTGCTGTGATTGGCATCGACGAGGCGCAATTTTACACGCCAAAAGATTTGTTGGAATTTTGTGTTGTCGCCCGAGACCAGGGCAACACCGTCGTGGTCTCGGCGCTCAGCGGCGACAAGCATTGCAAGATGTGGCCATCGATCGTCACACTGCAACCCATTTGCGACCAAGTGCACTTCCTCACGGCGATCTGCGAGTTTTGCGGAGAAGAAGCACCATTCACCATGCAACTAAGTGGCTCGAAAGAGTTGGTCGACGTCGGTGGCAAATATGCACCAGTTTGTTACAAGTGTTGGCGAGCGCCATGAAATTAAAATTATCACGAATTGCTCTCCTTTATTTTTTTGTGTGCAGCAATGCAATCCGTCAACATTTGCGTCCAATTTTCCTTCTTGACCATAAACGCACTCTGCACTCGATAACACGACCCGCTTCTTCCGTATCCTGCTTCGACGTCTTCTCCGTTCAATTCTTTTCGTGCATGATCGGACGGCGTGTATTCTCCCGTTTCGCTGTCAACGTGATCTATATCAAAGTCATCGGGCAGTTCGCGAATCTCAACTGAGACTCTATACGGCCACAGCGCACTCTGATAGATAAAGTAAACTTTCAAGCAATAACTGTCGCGCAGAATTTCAACATCAGTCATCGTTCAAAGTCAATTTGTTGAACTTTTTATTTTTTTTTGTGTGCGTCCACGAAATCCGATAGCACTTGCGCCCAATTTTCCCGTTTCACAATGAACGCCGTGTGCATTGCAGAGGACTCTTCGTAGAACTCGTGCCGTCCTTGTATATCTTTTCCGTTCAGTTCGCCTAATGCCTCCCGAGACGGCGTGTATTCTCCCGTTTCACTGTCAACTTGATCTATTTCAAAATCATCGGGTAGGTCGCGAAACACAATCACTTGTTCGTTGAGCCACGATCCATTCGGTTGAGAACGAGATTGTTTGAGAAAATGAACTTTCAAGTGATATTTAGAGCGCAAAATTTTTACATCGGTCATCGTGCGAAAAAACCCGCACCGCGGAATGACCAAGCGGTTCAACGGCGATCTTTACTACCCGCAATGTTGGTGCGGCCAACCGTGGGCGCGCACATGCCAACGAGAAAACGAGACGTGGGATGGGCAAGAGTTGGGCGCGCACTTCAAGCAAGCCTACATCAAGATCGAGGTGCCCGTGCTGTGCTCGTGTGGCAACGAGTTGTGGGAGTGCGATGACTACAAAGCATTCAAGAAGGGCCACATATTCGACAAAGACACCTACAGACCTATCGGACCGCTGAGGTTGGGATTGAATTTTATTTTGAACGACAGTCACGCACTCGACGGCGCCGCCGGCGCCGCAGAAAGGGTCTCCGATCATTCTGGCGGCAAATAGGGCTCTTTGAATTCAATCTGCTTGATTTCGGTTAGCAGCAACTTGTTAATAAACTCGCGAAGACCGTTCGTTTATTTCGTAAAATTCCAACACGTCGCGTCGAAGCAATCTGAGAAGGCGAGAGAGTTCGCATTTTGTTTTTTTTCCGTGACTTTCTGTTCACGGTTGGCTTTCATCGACCGCTCCACTCGTTCCCAACGTTGTGCAAGCACCCGGTTTGTCAATCGACTTGGGTGTTCTGCTTGAGGATGGACTGTCCAACCCGGTCCTTTAAAATATTCCCCTGGCAGAAGGAATTGTTGTTTGAATATCTCTCGAACATTCTCGTCGTAATCATCGAAATTTTCCATTAACTCATTTATCTGGTCGAGATAACGTTTGCGGGTTTTGAAGAACAAATCGAAATCATGCGATGAAATCAACTTCCGCGCTTCTCGCTTAATATCATAAAAGACTTGTTCTTTTTCTTTCCGCGACTTGGTGTCGTCTTCGAAATACCATTGATCTCGGCTTTCCGGATCGAGCGCCATATCGTTGATTGGTTCGTATCCAAATATTTCCGCTCTTTGATTTATCTTATCCATAAGCGTGCTGAGACCATCTCGTTCATCCCAGACTGTCGTCCACAACCATCGAGCAGAACTAGACGACATTGGGAAATTGTGCACTTGTAGGCGAAGCATAAAAATCAATAATATTCGCTGTGGATTTTTTATTTGGCGTGTTGCAACGACGACGAATTTTCAGCACCACCGCCACCGCCGCCGATTGACGCGGAATACGGCTCTTCGAACTCCTTCACCTCGAAGTCAATCTCCAGATTGCACCGCGTCTTCACTGTCTGCTTGATGCCGTTGAGCAGCAGTTTGTTAATAAACACTTGCTCGTCGTCGCGCTTGTAGACCATGAAGCCGTCGTGCATGAGCACGCCCACCACCCAGCCGCGCAGCTGCATGAATTCGATGGCCGCCATCACGGCCTCAATCTCGCGCGTCTGCACCAAGATCGAGAGCGCGCGCGCCTGCTTGTTCGACGTGCGCTTCTCGGCGCCCTCGGCCGCCGCCTCGCACACCTCGGGGTAGACATGCGGCACGCGCTCGGCCATCTGCCGGACCTCGGAGCCGAACTGGTGCACGAAATGCGGAATGCGCGGCAGCCACTCGTTGAGCGTGCCCACGATCGTCCGCTTCTCCAACTGGTCCTTGATGAAGTTGCGCACGAGGCCGCCATACATCTGCATCAGCATCAGCTGCTTCGCGAGTTTCCTCTCGAGCGGTATGCTCTGCAGAATCTGCTCGCGGTTCGCCAAGTAGTGCCGCAGCGCGACGCACGGCCAGCCGTTCTCGTTGGCGATGCCCATCAGCACCGCCGGGTGCATGTTCGAGCCGTCGATGTCGAGCATCAGATCGCGCACCAGCGTGCTCCGCAGCGGTCGGCTGAATCCTTGCAGACACGTCGTGTCCGGATAGAGACGCCCGTAACCGTAATCGAGCACCTGATAAGTAACGTTATGCGCGCCCTCGCTTTCGAGTAGCGCTGCCGCGTATCGCAGAAACTTGGTCCTCTCCTCCTTGACGAGCAGTTCGACGTTGGCGACCATGAATTTGAGCGCGTTCACATCGACACGCTCAAGCACGGTGATGTGCACGCCTTCCTCGGTCTGTCGGGTGCGTTTGCGCGCCAACCCGGGTGTGCGCACAATCTTGGCGGCATTGCTCTTTGGTGTCTTCTCTTGTTTCACGTCGGTGTTGAGTATCTGGAGGAACTCGTTGATGAACTTCCTTTTTCGCGCGCGCGTGAAAATTTTAAAATCGGTCATTTTTGGTGGCGGGGGGTTTTTTCATGAAACATTATCAATTAAAGTATTTCGTTTTGCTTCTTCTTCAGTGTCGTATTCCTTGACAAACTTTCTCTTCTTGCCAAGTAAATAGTAGATCGATGCGGCACTCGCCAACTCGCTCGCCAGTGTCGAAATCACGGCGACATCGAGTCGACTAACAATCACGAGCGTGGAGAAGATGTTGCTCAGCGACGTGGCGAGAAACATGCCGTTGGCGAGTAGCTGAAGTTCGGTGCGCCGAAAGCCGTAGACGGTTTCGGTTGTCGGGTCGTAGATAGAGAAACCGAGGTTGGGCATGCCGATGTCGTTGATCACCACCGAGAGCGAGCGGAAGAGACACACCAATCCGATGAGAATCCAATAGCGCAGCCACGTGTCGATCACGACGTTGCCGATTTTCAGCGTTTCCGATGGTCCGAACACAAAGAGGCCGCCCTCGGGAGAGGCGAGCACAGCGCATGTGATAAGCAGACCAAGGAGGAGGACGTTGGCCCAGAAACAGTATTTCGTGCGTTGTGCGACTCTCATCTTTTAAAATTGAAAAATTTAAAAATAGTATGACTTTTTTTTATAGTTATGTTTTTCTTCCGCTCTGAACAACCTTCTCTTTACCGATAGTGTGTCGTGGTGTATTCTTCTGGTCGTTCATGGTGATTGGATTTTTCCTCATTGCGTCCGCGGCAATGGTTTGGGGTGGTATTGTTGATCGCGACAACTACAAATCGGTGGAATCCACCCTAACGAAAGTTTCGGAATGTGAACCATATTGTGTGACGGTGACTGATTTTGGTGGTGGTGGTGGAGGTGGCGGCGGGGATGGCAAGAGAAACATTGCAGATATGCAATGTAAAGGTGTCAACTTCAAGTGCAATGTGCAATGGAAAATCGGCGACGAAACATTTCAAGCCAGTAATCTTCAAGGATTATGGTGGGACGATGCCTTCAGTTGTGCAACAGTTCGTGTTGGCATGCCATGCGCGGTTGTTGTTAAAATCTCCGACCCTGGCAACGCTCTTGACATCGAGCCGGTCGGGTATAACCGACCTGCTGCGTTGATGATATCTGGCTTTGTATTTCTCGCACTCTCTATTTGCGCGTGCGCGTGTGCAATTTTCTGCCGCGTGACGTGCAAGAGTGACAAAAAAACACGCTCCGGTAGCGTCAACGCCGACTCTGACGATACTTCGATGATGACCGAAACGCCATCGTCATCATCGAGATTTGACACAATATGAACTTCGCGAGGACGGAATAAATACGCCTTTCCCCATCCTCCTACTGCGCGCGGCGCCACCGGCGGGGAAAAACGAAACAAAAGATGTGGCCATTTGATTGGATTTGGGAGATGCTCAGCGCGCTGGGTTTGATGCACACGAATGCCAAGATTCTCTTTCTCGGCCTCGACAACTCGGGCAAAACCACGCTACTGCACATGCTCAAGGACGAGAGGCTGAGCACGCACATACCGACCACGCACCCAACGCTCGAGGAATTGACGATTGGCGGCGTATGCTTCACCACCTACGACTTGGGCGGACACGAGACAGCGCGGCGGCTCTGGAGGGACTATTGCACGCAAGTCGATGCGATTGTTTACATAGTCGACGCGAACGACCGCGCTCGCTTCGTCGAGGCGAAGAAAGAGTTGGACGACTTGTTGATGAACGAGAATTTGGCGAGAGCGCCGTTTCTCGTGCTCGGCAACAAGATTGACGTTCCGCGCGCAGCGTCCGAAGACGAAGTGCGCGTGGCGCTCGGGCTCGGCAACACGACGGGCAAGGGCGCGCAGCCGCTGAACACGAACGTGCGCTGCATCGAACTGTTCATGACAAGCGTTGTGCAGAGGACCGGCTACAAGGAGGGCTTCCAGTGGCTCGCACAGTATTTGTAAAAAAAGTCTCTGCGCGCAAATTTATTCTTTAATTTCAATATCAATCAATTTTATTATTCAGTCGTGATCTATCTCCGCCTCTTCGACACGCTGAATTATCCTTTCCATGTGAAACGTCGTCCAACAAAACACGATGAGTGCTCCCAAAACGCCAAGCAAATCTCTTAAAAAACTCAGCGTCAGCACGAGGAGACAGACGAGTGCGTATGCTACAAGTATCCAGAACGCTGTCCATAAAGATATCTCCAAGAAGAGAAAGGGAAAAAAACCAATGGCTAACGCTAAATTCTCTGGCGATGGTTCCCTGAAAAAGCACAGCGAGAGAGGATAGTAACTTTCCGACATAGCGGCTGGCGACGTGCAATTCATGTTCTGCCAGAAATCGATAATAACGTTCATTTTTTATTCTAGTTTCTCTCTGAGCCACCGCACGATGTCGTCCATGTTCTGCTTCGAGAGGCCGTCTGTCAGATCGTCGCAACAGACGAGGAAATCAAACGCCCCTCCGCGCTCGTCTGCAATTGTTTGCAATGCATTGCCCACGGTGACGCGCTCATGCACGTGATCGTCGGCGAAGACGACAAACTCGGGTTGGCGCTTGTTGACCTCTTTGCGAATGAAGCGGGCCTTTTGTTTGTGCTTCTCGTTGTGCAGATGCTGGAGTCGAGTGCGCCCGGTGATTTTCGTTGGCAGCGGCTCGAGTTTGAGGAGAATGAACGCGAGTTCGATGACCGCCTCGTAGTCGTGAGAGATCATCTGCACTTCGACGCCGCTGCCGAGCGCGTGCAGCTGGCGCCAGAACTCGCGCACGTTGCGCTGGTGCGGCTCGGGGAACATGGCGTTGAAAACGCGTCTAATCGTCGGATTCGAGAGGTCTTTGTAGTTCTGTAGGAGGTGATAGATGTCGTTGTTCGTTATGTATTGCTGCAAGCCCGTGGGCGTTTCGCCGAGCAACTCGCCAACGTCGCCCTTGATGAACGTCTTGTCGAAATCGATGAACACTATTGCGCGCACGTCTGGCTCTGCAGCGGCCCCATCGTGGAAGCCGTCGTCCATGCCACCCCACGCCACGAGATCGAACTCGGCGCCAGACGTGATGTGCATGCGAGGCGGGTCGATGCCGACGCTCGCCAGCAGTTCGCTAAACGTTCTAAAGTTCGTTCGGATTTCGTTTGGCTGTGTGATCAACACCCAGCCGTCTTCGGGCTCGAGCGGATACAACTCGTGGCGCCAATAGGAGGCCGGATAGACGCCGTAGAATTCGAGGCATGTCTGTTTGTTGCCGTTCTTGCGGTCCAAGAAGCAGAGTGTGAAATTCGACGTGTCTTTTGCGTTGCGAACGAAAAACTCGTTTGACGAGCCGTCGGCTGCGCGCTTCAACGCCGCGAAATTCCTATTGTCGTCGTCACTCCGGGCGTATGGCCGCCACCAGTCCACGTCGAGTGCTTTGAAGAAATCCGTCATGTGCGTTCGCATTCACGCGAGCGCGCGGAAAATAAGCACGTGTGTTTATTAAATTTGCATTTCATACTCTGCCTCACTCAACATCATCCTCTTCGATCAACGCCATCGCCTCTTCGACGGGCAGTAATTTCGTTGCCTTGGGCTGCATGGCGCGCCGCTCGGCCGCGTCGAGATCCTTCTTAGACGGCTCGACGCCGCGCTTCCTCAGCACCGTGCTGCGCAGATTCTGGCGCAGTTGCTCGCGCTCGGCCTCGAGCGACAGTTCGCGCTCGTTGTGCGCGCCAATCGTCGAACTGGCGATGATGTTCTTGCCCAGCGTGCTCGACGCGCCGCTCTCGGCGTTGCCGCGTTTGCGCGCCACCTTCTTCGCAGATAGAATGAGGCTCGAGTTGGCGCCGCTGTCGGCGAGCACCAGCGCGTTCGAAGCGCCGGCGCCACCCGGAATAGAGAGCGCGAGCGGAAGCGGAATTTCCGCATTTAAATTATTCATGTCCAACTTGCCGATTTTCATCTCGTCGAACAGCGCGACTTGCCGGCGCAAGTTGAGGCGGATCACTTCGCGCGAGCCGGCAGGTAGGAGCATGGCGCGGCGCAGTTCGGGTCGCGTGCGAAGCTGCTCCTCGCGCGAGACGCGCACCACGCGGCCGTGCGCGTCGAGTTCGGCGCAGCGCGCGAGGTGCGGGAACGTCGCCTTCTGCACCTCGTAGACCTCGGCGCTGCTCTTGGTGCCCGTGAACACGACGGCGCCCGTCGAGAAGACGAGCACCTTGACGCGGCGCCGCTCGAACTGCTTGATGATCTTGCCGACGTCGAGGATGCAGCCGATAAACTCGCTGTCCTCGTAGCGCACGAACGGCAGCTCGATGAGTTTGTTCAAATCGACGCGGAAGAAGAGGAACATCGACGCCACGACGTTGGAGAGCGCCACCGTCTGCACGCGCAGCGGCTGCGGATACATGCGGCGGCCGTATTCGTCGCGCAGTTCGCCGATCACGCGCAGCACGTGCTGGGTGGTGAACATGGCGTCGCGCAGATTGTTCGTGCCGAGCTGCGTGATGATGCCCGTCGGGAACACCATGCTCGTCGCGGCCGGATTCTGGAACTGCGCGACGGCGGCCGCGAATTTCGGCTGGTTGTAGTGCCAGCCGTGGATCGCGTCGCGCGCCACAATGCGCTCGCAGTTGAAGTGCGTGCCCGTCTCCGTCACGACGACCACGTTGTTGATGTAGATGATGAGCGATGTGTCGCGCGGGTCCGGCGCCAAATCGGCGGCGTCGATCGCTGCCACGTCGGCGGCCGCGTTCTCCTCGGCCCACTCGAAGAGGTCGCGGCCGCGCACGTCGTAGATGGTGCGCGACGGATCGTCGGTGCGCGACAGCCGACACGTCGACGCCTCGTCGCCCATCTCAAACGCCTCGCTCGCTTGCTTGTTGATGTCGCACACGAAATCGGGCAAATTCACATAGTGCTCGTCCTCGTCGACGACCGTGCTGTCGCCCGCGCTTGGCGCGTCTGGGCCGCCGCCACCGCCTTCCGCCGCCGCGGCTGTCTTCCTACCGCGACCCCGCCCACGGCCTCGCGCGCCGCGCGCGCGCCCGCCACCTCCCCGACCGCGTTTGGGGCGTGGCTCGTCGGAGAAATGGTCGGCGTCTGAGAAAATGTCGGCAATGAACGTGCGTTCGTAGCCGTCGAGTGCGGATGTGGTCATTTTTTCATTCGTCTGCTTCCTCCTTGAAGCGCTGAATTCTCTTCCGAACATGCACCTTGGTGGGCGCCGGCGCCGACCGCTCCTCCTTCCTCTTGCTGCGAAGCAACTCGCGCGCAGCCACTGCAGTGTAAAAGACCTCTATTGACCAGTTCTTCTCTTT
>Ga0315288_10008988_pt1 | contig 12601 bp, 11 predicted proteins | sample YL17G11_20_MG_FD_203454 | JGI IMG/M metagenome (GOLD analysis project Ga0315288, IMG submission 203454) | Sediment microbial communities from Yellowstone Lake, YNP, Wyoming, USA - YL17G11_20 | ecosystem: Environmental > Aquatic > Freshwater > Lake > Sediment | place: USA: Wyoming | collected...
CGAATCCCTGCTCGGCCAGCGCCGCCGCCTTTTCGCGGTTCGGCCGGTAGACGTCGCAGATGGCGGTGATGGCGATGTTGCGGTCTTTCAGCCGCACCAGGTCGCGGACGTGGCTTTGCCCGCGCCCCCCGGTGCCGATCAGGCCGATCGCCATGCGGTCGTTGGCGCTGCGCCCGCCAAGCAGGCTGGCGGACGCGGCAGCGCCCAGAAACGACCGCCGGGTCAGTGACGATTGAACCATGACGTAACCTCCCGTGCTTCCAAACAGCACGCCGATTCTACCCGATTTGGGCTGTCGGCTGTCGGCTGACGACTTGTTCCCAGTCGTGGGCCTCCAGCCGCGAGCCGCTTCTGAAACCTACGGCTGCCCCGCCGCTATTCGACGCGAACCAACTGCGCCACCGCCTCCCCGGTGCCCTGGTAAAAGCGGCGCACCACGCGCGCCCGCTTGCCGGCCTTGGTCAGGGCCTGCTCGAATACCTTCTTGGTGGCCGGAAAACAGAGGAACGCATCGGTGTGTGTGAGAAACAAGGTGTTCGGCTGGGACAGCAGGGGCACCAGCTCCTCAACCTGGGCGGCCTGGTTCTCAGGCGGCTCCCACGCGATCTTCGAGTAGAACTCGTTTTGCCGCACCTGATCGTCGGTGAGGAACAGCAGCGGGTTGCCAAAACCCCAATCCATGTTCACCACCAGGTCCGGGCGTTGAGCTTTTAAATACCGGGCAATGTCGTAGATGGCATCGGACCAGATGCCGGGGCCGCGGATCTGCCGGAAGGCGGACAACTGGCGGGCATCATAAGCGAGTTCAGTCAGCACGACGGCCGCGAGCGCCAGGGCCAGCCCGCGGCGGGCCACGAAGGTGATGGCGCGCGGCAGCCGGGACGACTCCTCCCACAGCCAGACGCCCGCCACGGCGATGCCCAGGTGCGGAAACGGATAGATCAGCGTGAAGTGGTGCGGTCCGCCGGCGCCCCGGGTCAGGGAAACCGCGATCCAGTGCAGCAGCGACAATACCAGGGGAAACAGAACCGCCCGCCGGCGGCGCCACACCGCCGCCGCCCCCACCACCGCCGCTGCCGCCAGAGCCCACGGCAGCCAGGTGCCGCGCTCCGGGGCGAACCAGCCCAGCGCGTCCAGAAGCCGCTGGCCGGTGTCATGGACGGTGGCCGCTTCGCCGCGATCAATCGACTCGCCACCCATCGAGCCATACAGGTAGTAGCCGTTCAGCGTCAGGCGGAAGTTGTCCCGCTTGAGGTTCCACGTCGCGGCGTCGAACGATTCCAGGTTGGTGACCTCCCGCGTGCCGCGGGTGGCGGTGCGGGCGTTGTAGAGCAGCAGGGGCAGCGACCCCAGGCACAAGAAAAACACAAACACGGCGATGGAAGCGGGCCGGAGCCGCTGCCGCACCTGCCCGGGGAAGAGAATCAGGAGCGTCGCCGCCAGCGCCAGCAGGCACCAGCCGAACGTGGCTTTGTCCCAGAGCGCGAGGCCGAAGAAGAAGCCGGAGGCCGCCAGCCGGCTCCAGCGGCGGGCCGGCGGCGCCAGGCCCAGCGCCCACGAAGTCCCCGCCATAATCCCCGCCATCAACAGCAGGCGCTGCAGCACAACCGGGCCGTAGTCGATGCGGGAAGAAACGATATAGGTGGGGTCGACCGCCGCCAGCAGCAGCGCCACCGCCGCCGTCCGCCGCAAATACACTCGCCGCGCCCAGCAGTAGAACAGCGCCAGGGTTACCGCGGCCAGCAGCACCGCGGGCACCCGCATCGTGTACACCGACCGGCCGGCGGCGAAGAACAGCGACCACACCCAACCCTTCAGCGCCCCGTTGTAAGACCCCACCATGGTCACGATCTTGCTGTGGCCGACCTGGATGTCGTCAATGTACATGGCCATCGGCGAGTGCCGATACCAGACGGCGACAAAGAGCGCTTCGTCGGCGTCCGGGCCGGGCAGCGAGATCCAGGCCAGGCTGAGGACCAGGAAGGCGGCCAGTATGGCGCCCACGACAATCGCCTGTTTGCGGTCAAAATCTCCAGCCAGCATTCTGTTCAATACAAGGGAACGAGGCATTGTACCGCCGGCAGGTACTCAGCCGCATCCGCATTTATTCGTCTTCATTCGTGTTCATCGGCGGTGAATGATCCGGGCCGGCCTACAGCCCACGGCCTTGACTGTGGTAGCATCAAATAAGGCACACGTTTCACCTGGGAAGCACTCTTCAGAATTGAGCGAGGGCGGCCGCCGGGCGGCGGCTGTTGGTGTCTATGTCTGATGCGACGACTGATCTAAGGGTCCAGGCGGGCCGGGGCGCGCAAATCAGCGCCATCGTCGAGTCCATCCTGGAGAGCTACGAGCAGCACAGCGAAATCGCGCGGATCGGGGGGCCGGAGTTTCCTTCCACGGCGCGGGTCACAGCCATCGCCAACGAGCTGCTGCGGATCCTGTTCCCCGGCTATTTCGTGCCGCACGGCGTGGCCGCCGACGAGATCCCGGTGTTCACCGCCGAAGTGGTGCGCTCGGTGGCGGCGCGGCTGGAGCAGGAGATTCTGCGCGCCTTCCGCTGTATGGCCAACGGGGCAGGCAACCCCGAGGAATGCGCTGCCCGGGCGCGGGCCGCCACGCTGCGGCTGCTGCGGCAAGTCCCCGCCATCCGCGACATCCTGGTGACTGACATCCAGGCCGCCTATGAGGGCGATCCGGCCGCCACCCGCAACGAAGAGATCATCCTGGCCTACCCCTGCATGGTGGCCATCGCCGTCTACCGGCTGGCGCACGTGCTCTACGAAGAGAAGGTGCCGCTGATCCCGCGCATGATGACCGAGTACGCGCACTCGCGCACCGGCATCGACATCCATCCGGGCGCGCGCATCGGCGGCCGTTTCTTCATCGACCACGGCACCGGCGTGGTCATCGGCGAGACCACCGAGATCGGCGACAACGTGAAGATTTACCAGGGCGTGACGCTGGGCGCCCGCAGTTTCCCCAAGGACGAGTCGGGGCGCATCGTGAAAGGCATCAAGCGGCATCCGAAGATCGAGGACGACGTGACGATTTATTCCGGCGCCACCATCCTGGGCGGCGACGTGGTGATCGGGCGCGGCTCGGTGATCGGCGGCAACGTGTGGCTGATGCACTCGTTGCCGCCCTACACCAAGGTGGTGGCCACCGTCGCCCACCAGATCCACACCGAAGAACCCGCGGAAGACGAACGGATTTGAAGGCAGTGACGAGTGATGAGTGACGAGTGGCCGAACAGTTGCTTGTCACTTGTCACTCGTCACTCGTCACTTAGGAGGGAACGATGAGGATTGCCAGTGATGTAACCAAGCTGATCGGCAACACGCCGCTGGTGCGGCTCAACCGGGTGGCGCGGGGCGTCCATGCTGCCGTCGTCGCCAAGCTGGAGATGTTCAACCCCTGCAGCAGCGTCAAAGACCGCATCGGCGTGGCCATGATCGAAGCGGCCGAGCGCGAGGGCCGCATCAACCGCGACAGCATCGTCGTCGAGCCCACCAGCGGCAACACCGGGATCGCGCTGGCCTTCGTCTGCGCCGCCAAGGGATACAAGCTGGTGCTGACCATGCCGGAGACGATGAGCCTGGAGCGCCGCAACCTGCTGAAGGCCCTCGGCGCCAAGATCATTCTCACCTCCGGGCCGGGCGGCATGCCCGAAGCCATCGCCAAGGCCGAAGAGCTGGTGGCCTCCGACCCCAAGCGCTACTTCATGCCCCAGCAGTTCAAGAACCCGGCCAACCCCGAGATCCACCGCCAGACCACGGCGCTCGAGATCTGGCGCGACACCGACGGCCAGGTGGACATCATCATCTCGGGCATCGGCACGGGTGGGACCTTGACCGGCTGCGGCCAGGTGCTGAAGCCGAAGAAGGCTGCGCTGAAGCTGATCGCCGTCGAGCCCACCGCCTCCCCCGTGCTGTCCGGGGGCAAGCGCGGGCCGCACCCCATCCAGGGCATCGGCGCCGGATTTGTGCCCGACATTCTGGACATGAAGCTGGTGGATGAAGTGGTCCAGGTCAGCAACGAGGCCGCCATCGAGATGACGCGGCGCCTGGTCCGCGAGGAAGGCCTGCTGGTGGGGATTTCTTCGGGCGCGGCCACCTCGGTGGCCCTGGATGTGGCAAGGCGCTTGGAGAACCGCGGCAAATTGATCGTGGTGGTGCTGCCCGACACCGGGGAGCGCTACCTCTCGACGCCAACCTTCGCCGAAATGCCCGAACCTTCGTGACACTTCGCCACAAAGGCACAAAGAATACGAAGTTCACAAAGTTCTTTGTGTGACTTTGTGTTCTTTGTGCCTTTGTGGTTCAACCTCGCACTTCGGCATTGGCGCGGTCGATCAGCGCGCGCATGTAGGCGACCGTGTAAGCCGTGGCGGCGCGCGCTCCGCCCACCATCCCGGGCACATGGTCGGGGATGACCACGCCCGAGAACTTCACTTCCCGCAGCGCCTTCATCACCTGGTACATGTCCATGTAGCCACTGTCCACGAAGGTCTCGACGAAATGCGGCAAGGGCGCGGTCACGTTGCGGAAGTGCACCTTGAAGAGCTTCTGCTGCGCGCCGAAATAGCGGATGGTTTCGATCACGTCCTTGCCCATCAGCTTGCCGCCTTCCAGCCAGCAGCCGACGCACAGGCACATGCCGACGTTCGGGCTGCCGGCGATCTCGAGCGCTTTTCGGTAGCCATCGAAGTTGCCGAAGATGCAGCGGGGCACGCCGCCCAGCTCCGGCGCCGGCGGGTCGTCGGGGTGGATGCCGATGCGGATGCCCTCCTGCTCGGCCACCGGCACCACCGCCTTAATGAAGTAGGTGTAGTTCTCCCAGATCTCTTCTTGGGAGTATTGGCGGCCGTGGGTCAGCGGGCCCTGAAAGACCTTGCCAACCCAGTAGCCCTTATCGGCCCTGGCCTGGTCGAAGGCGCGGGCGGTGGCCCCGCCGCGGGTTGTTTCCCGCTCGGTGCTCCAGATTCCGTTGCCCATGTGCGCGTAGGTGGTGTAGTAAATGCCGGCCTGGCCCAGGTTCCGAAGGTAGGTCTTGTACTCCTCGATCTTGCGGTCGCGCCCGGGTAGGTTCAGCGTGACCTCTTCCATGTTGTGGACGGCGGCGTTGGCGATGTTCCACACCTTGAGGCCGGCCGCTTCCACCTTCTGCCGCAGGCGCAGGTAGTTTTCGTGAGTGGCGTTCTGGCCGCCGCCGGGAATGTTGACGTACCCGGCGCCGAGCTGGCGGACGAACTGCAGGTCTTCGTCGCCGGGCTCGCCCGGCACCTGCACGGAAATCTTGATGCCCGGCTCGAGTTTGGGCAGCGGCTTGCGCGCCCCACCCGCCACCGTTCCCAACGCTCCCGCCAGCGCCATCATGTTGAATCGCCTCCTGCTTTGATCCATCGCTCGCCTCCCTCAAACCCGAACCACAAAGACACAAGGGGCACAAAGTTCACAAAGTTCTTCGTGTGACTTCGTGTTCTTTGTGTCTTTGTGGTTCAACCTCACCGCGCAACCGTGATGCTATACCAGGTCGTGGCCGGGTCGCCGATGGGGATTTCCCAGCCGCGCATGGTCTGCCGCGCGGCAACGGGCTTGCCGATGGGCTGTGCGGCGCCATCCAGCGCCACCGCCTCCACGCGCTTCGCTCCCTTCAGTTTCCGCAGCACCACCGTTCCCACCACCGGCTCGATCCAGGTCGGCGGGCCTCCCCAGGAAACAAGCGACGCGTGCTTTTCGTCCCACTTCATCGCGGTATTGCCCGTGCGGGCGGTGGCCGTCAGCAACATCTTCGGCGCCTCGGCCAGCGGCAGGGCGCTCATAGATTGGAGCGTCAGCGCGCAAAATCGGTTCTGAATTCCCGCGGCCAGGTTCGAAAGCTGGGCACGGTTCGAATTGCAGAAGCCGATCAGAGACTGCGATCGCTTGGTCTCCATGGTTACAACGCCTTGCTTGGCGGTGAACCCCTGCCAGGCAAGTTCGCCCGTGTCGGAAACGATGCGATCGGCCTCTCCGCCCGGCGCTTCGGGGAGTTTCGTGGCCGGGCCGTCGAAGCCGAGGATGCGCGTGGCGTGCTCCAGTGCCGCGCGCACCGGGAAGCCGGGAGTGAAGTAGGGGCGCTCGGTGCGCGGCAGCCGGATGCTTTCCCGCACCTGCTCGGCGCCATAGCTTCGTCCGATGGTTTGCGCCGCGGGACGGATGTCCGGCCGCGCGAACAGCAACGCCCCGGCCGCCAGTTGCGGCATCTTGACCGGGTCGGGCCGGATGTCGAAGTGGCCCGGGATTTGCGCCTCCCACCCGGACGGCTCCACGTGCCCGAAGGTGTACCAGAAGATGCCGTCCCAATCGTGCAGAGCGGCGTAGGCGGCCAGAATCGGGATGCCCTCGCAGGCGTGCTCGGCGGGGAACGGATGGTTTACTTCCGACACCGTGTAGGGCTTGCCGGCCACCGCCGACCGCGACAGCTCCGCCACCGTCGAGTTCAGCGGATCGTTCACCATCGGCGTGTTCAGGATGTAGCCGATGCGTCTCTTCGTTACCGGGTCGTCTTTGTAATTGGGGTGTTGCCAGTAGGTGTGCCCGTCCACGATGTCCAGGCGCGAGGCCGAGCTGAGCAGCGGGTAGCCGCTGGCGCCGTGGTTGTGGTCGCTGGTGGCAGCCACCAACGGCCTGGCGCCGAGTTCTTCCTTGATGAGCTTCCGCATCATCTGGAAGTAATCGTTCTCCAGCTCCATGTAGAAACCGGCTTCGGTGTGGAAGCGAAAGGCGGGCGCGTCGGCGAACTGCTCGCGGCGCAGGCGCGGCACCGGGGCATCGGCCGCCGCCCCGGCCATGGCGCGCAGTTTTTTCAATTCGCCGGCCGGAAGCCGCTTTGCCAGCCAGGCGTTGTATTTTTCGGTCAACTGCTTCTCGTAGCTCTCCGGGATGTCGGTCCAGGTGCCGGGGTTCTTGGTGACGTTTTTCCCCAGCAGGCGGTTCGAGAACCAGGATTCAACAATCGAGTTCTCGTTGACCAGTTCGATGACGGCCACCGCCGGCTCGTTCCGGTATTCCGATTTGGTGTAGGGGTTGTAGTGGGTCAGTAGCTGGCTGGCGTATTCCCGCTGCAGTTCCAGCAGCCGATCGTCGAAATAGGTGAGGCCCTTGGCGAAGCCCAGCAGCTCGTAATCCGCCACGCCGTCGCCGGCCTTGTAGCGGCGGCCGACATTCAGGTTCAGGTCCGTGTAGATGCCGCGCTTCTTGAGTTCGGCGATGAAGAAATCGAGCCGCTCGAGCTGTTCGGGATCGAGCGCGCGCGTGTCGTCCCGGTTGGCGGCGATCAGTCCCCCGCGGGCGGGCAGGTCCAGGAAGTGGAACCGCACGCAGTTGACGCCGAAGCGCGCCAGGTAGGCGGCCACCAGGGGCGCGTCGTCTCGAGAGGGCTTGGTGGCGGCGCCCGTCAGGTTCACGCCCCAGATCCGGAAGCGCTCGCCGTTGGGCTTCACCAGGTGGCCGTCCTTCGCCGTAATGAAGCCGTCCTTGCCGGCCGGGGCCTCGAGCAGGAACGAGACGTCAGCGTGCTGTCCTGCGGTATTTCGCCAGTCCATGGGGAACGGCTTCGTCTCCTGCGCCACCAGCCGGCAGGAAACGAAGAGCAACAGGGCAACACAAACGCGTCGAAGCGGCATGCCCGGGTTTATACCATGACGATGTACCGGGGAGTGCCGGAATTCCGACGGCCGAACGCGCAACGCCACGCGTGAGTCGGTTTCCGACTTGGGAATCAGCGATCCGCCTAACGATCGGGTTGGGTCGCCTCGGCCAATCCTGTTGGCTTCCCGCAGGGTGGTTTCTGGCAGTAGAAAAAAACAACATCTCGAGCGAGTTGAAGCATTCCCGAGTTGGAGGGCACTTTGGCTGCTCGCGCGACTTTGGCGGTGGCTGGTGGAAGGCCCAACGCACGTTCAAACTGCGCCCGCTTGCTGTCGGTCCAAGGGCGTGCATTCCTGTTGGTTTGGTGTTGATAAAGGACCAGGACGTCACCGGCTCGCATACCGGCCCATATCTGCAAGAGCTCTGATTCGCGCACGTGCTTGAGGCCAGCTTTGCCCTGCGGCTCCAGGCCGGTATCTGGGTCCAGAAATACGATGGACTTGTCGCCCGATGACGCGATTTCGCGTAGGATTTCCTGGTATACCGCTGGCGGTCGGAGAAAGGTGAGGTGATCACGTCGATTCGAAGCTGTGCTGTGAGCTTCCGGATGTTACGTATGTTCCGGAAGTGGTCGATCACTACCTCATCCATCGGTTTCGGCTGCCCATCGATCTCAAGCCAACCCCACGCGCTCTCGCCGTAATAGGCCACCTGAAGGATCCTGCTGGCTCCATATAGATGGGCAAGGCGCAGTAACACTCCCCACTTCACGAGATCCCGTTTATCGCCGTACCACTGATCCTTCATGGCTCTCTGTGTGCGTTCAACGGCCCGGAGTCGGAGCGGAGCGTGCCGCTGTTTGGCAGGGATCCGTTCCGCGGGCGGCCGAGCACCTGCACTCATCTCGTCTTCAGCTTGCGCGCTGAAACCTCTGAGTGGATATCTTTGCGCAGCCACTGATTGACGAGTGCCCCGACGTTTATGTCTTTTTCTCTGGCCTGCCGTCGAACTGCGTCGGCAACGTCTGGCTCCAGGTAGACTGGGATATTCAATTCGACATCCGGGCGGTAGAACCTCCCGCGTTTGCCTTTCGAAAAGTCGTATTGCTTCTTCATCGCTAGATTTCCTCGTACTGCCTGGTTTCTCCCTTGTTTGCTTTCCGTGCTGAGATGATTCGTACTCTGCACTCTGCCGGCGACATTTCCGCGAACGTGTGGGTGAGAATCAGAACGCTTCCGCGGGTGTCCCTCCCGATCGTGACCCACCGCTCCTCACCTTCACCGTGCTCTTCATCGAAGATGGAGATAGCCAACGGGTCCAGCAAAACCTCCGCGGCCCGATCGAAGCTGAGTCTGTGTTTTCGCAGGTTCTCCTTCGCTTTGACCGGGTCCTATTCGAAAGTGTAGCGCAATTCTCAGTCACCGCCTGGACAAGTATACTCGACCCTTGAGGCCGGGGTGGGTGCGGGCGCTGAAGGCGGGGAATTGCGGGCGGCTCGGCGGCGGAAGGTGCCTTCGATTCACTTTCTTGGGTCTTTGTGTCTTGGTGTCTTAGTGGTTAGAATGCCGTTCATGAAGAGTACGCAAATGAATGTTAGCCGCCGGTCGGCGATCGCCGGCCTGTCTTCCACCCTGGGGGTGGCGGCATTGGGTGAAGCGGAGGCGGCGGCGCAGGAGCGCGCGGACAAGCCGGCTCCGATCGCGCCGCGCGACAACCTGAAAATCACCAAGCTGGAAACGTTTCTGGTGAAGCCGCGCTGGCTGTTTCTCAAGGTGCACACCAACGCCGGCATCGTGGGGCTGGGCGAGCCGATCCTGGAAGGCCGCGCGCTGACCTGCGCGCAGGCCGTCAAGGAAATCGAGCCCTACTTGGTGGGCAAGGACCCGCGCCGCGTGGCGCATCACTGGCAGGCCATCTACCGCCACGCTTTTTATCGCGGCGGGCCAATCCTCACCAGCGCGCTCAGCGGCATCGACCAGGCGCTGTGGGACATCAAGGGCAAGGCGCTGGGCGTGCCCGTCTACGAGCTGCTGGGAGGGCCCACGCGCGACCGGGTCCGCGTCTACGCCCACGCCGGCACCGTCGAAGCCATGAAAAAGGCGCAGGCCGCCGGATTCACGGCGTTCAAGACCGGGCCGAGAAAGAGGCGCCCGGCGCGCTACATCGAGACGCCGGCCGCCGTGCAGTATGCGGCCGAATCGTTCGCGGAGCTGCGGCGGGCCATGGGCAACGAAGTGGACATCGCCATCGACTTCCACGGCGCCATCAGCCCGGCCACCGCGAAATTGCTGATCAGGGCGCTGGAGCCCTACCAGCCGATGTTTGTCGAGGAGCCGTGCCAGGCCCAGAACCACGACGTGATGGCCGAAATCGCCCGCGGCACCCCCCTGCCCATCGCCACCGGCGAGCGCGTCTTCACCAAGTGGGGATTCCGCGAGGTGCTCGAGAAGCGGGCGGCCACCGTGCTTCAGCCCGACCTGTGCCACGCCGGCGGCATCACCGAATGCCGCCTGATCGCCGGTATAGCCGAGGCCTATTACGCCTCCATCGCGCCGCATAACCCGCTGGGTCCCATCTCGCTGGCCGCCGGCGTGCAGCTTGCGGCCTCCATCCCCAATTTCCTGTGCCAGGAGCAGGTGTCGCTGGGCGAGGGATACTTGAAAAAGCCCTTCACGGTGCGCAACGGCTACCTCGAGCTGCCCACCGGCCCCGGGCTGGGGATTGAGCTGGATGAAAACGCGCTGGCCGACAAGATCAACCACGATTGGAGGAACCAGGAAGCCTACGACGCCGACGACGGCTCGGTAGTGGATTGGTAAGAGCCGCAGCCGCAGATTGCGCAGATTGCACGGATTGAATTCGCCGATTGCGCCAATCCCGAGCTGAAGGTACTCGCAGAGGCGGGTCAGTGCTGGAGCGCCGTCTGGACGTCGGTCTTGGCGAAATCCTCGCCCTTGAAAAGGAGCGGTTCGCCGGAGACCTTCGAGAGCGCGTAGGAAAAGCAATCGCCGAAGTTCAGCCCGGCCCCATGGCGCCCCTTGCCGTACTTCCGATAGGCGTAGCGGGCCACTTCAATCTGTTCTGCTGTTACATCGACGATCTGAATCGGTACGCGGTACAGCAGAATATCCAGTTCCCTGCCGCCCGCTTCTCCCAAACGGTTCTCCACCACGATGGCCGCTTCGAGCACAGTGGCGGCGGACACCATCCGTATCGAATCTTCGTCAATGGCCGCCTCATACTTCTCGCTGTCGGCCTCAGCCGACAGGATGGCGATGAGAACAGATGAGTCGATTACCATTAGCGCGGCAGACCGTTCTTGTCGTAGCCGAGAATTTCGTCGGGGGTGCGCGGATCGAGAACGGGAAGCCGGGCGCACCGTTCGCGGATGGCGCGAAGTTCCTCGCGAACCGTCATGGGCCGCTGCCGGGCTTTCTGCCGCTCCAGTCTCTCGCGAAGGGCGCTTAGGACGGCGTCGGTCAAGCTTTCGCCCGTACGTCGGGCCAATTCCCTCGCCAGTCGGTCGGCCTCCGGATGTTTTATGCTGAAAGCCATATTTCTATACTCCTTACATTGTTCTAGATTCTAGCATAAGCAACCGGCAATACACCAGTCCGCGACTACAGGCGCAGCATCTGCTCAAGAACGCCAGGCAGCTCTGACAGATCCCGGATTTCGGCATCCACCGGCGTGCCGATTCTCTTCGCGTGGCGGTTGACGAAAATCACCTGCATGCCGCAGGAGCGCGCCGTGGCCAGGTCGTAGCGGTCGCCGAAGGCCACGTGCGTTACTTGCGACGGCGGCAGGCCGATGCGCTCCAGCGCCAGCCGGAAACCGGCGGCCGTCGGCTTGTAGGCGCGAGCCTGCTCGGCGGTCACCAGCAGATCGAACGGGACCGTGAAATGCCTCACGGTCTCACGCAACAACGCGTCGTCGATATTCGAAATAATCCCGAGCTTCAATCGCTTTCCGCGAAGCTGTTCGAGCGCCGGATTGGTCTCGGGGAACGGCCGCCAGGCGGGAAGCGAGCGGACAAAGGCCTCGCCCAGCTCATCGCCGTACGGCATGCCGTGTGCTTCCAGCACCTGCCGGAGGCTCCGCGCCATGATTTGGGCATAGGTTCGGTAGGGCCCCTGGATCATCTCGAATTGAACCCGCTCCCACTCGTCGAGCAGTTCTTCGGCGCCGAGGGTTTCCCGAAAAAAAGCGCCAATGCCGGTTTCCCAGTCAATCAGCGTGCCGTAGCAATCGAACGTCACCCAAGTGGTGAGCAGCTTTTTCATGATGGCGAATGTGCGGTTGCTGGCGTCACGGTTCCAAGGGCTTGTCGAGACGCGGGGAGAAGGCCAAATCAAGCAAGGCCTCCAGCAGCACGTGCGTTCCCCGGTGCAGGTCGCTGAGCGGCGCCGCCTCATCCACGCCGTGCCCCGGATAGGGCTTTCCCGGAAACCACATGCCGAAGGCCACGGAGTTGGGCAGGCGCTTGGCATAAGAGCCGCCGCCGGAGACCACCGGTTTGGCTTTGTCGCCGGTGGTCCGTTCATAGGCGGCCAGCAGGCGCTTCACCAGTTTGGCGTCCGGGTTCACGGAAAACGGCGAGTCCAGAAAATAGCCGGAGAATTGCAGGTCTGCGCCGCGGCGCGCATTGAAGTCACTGACCACGCGTTCCAGGTGTGTCTTCAGTTGCTCGCCGGTCCAGGGCGGGAAGCTGCGGATGTTGATGGTCAGAGCCAACTGCACCTTCGGCGCTTCGTAGGCAACCCCGGAGGTGCGAAAGCGCCCGGACGAGGCGGGCTGGCGAGGCGGCGGCGGTGCTTTGCCCACCGGCTTGATGGTGGCCACGTTGACCAGGCAGCGCCCCCAGAGCGGGTCGTTCTGCGTGAGCCGCAGCCCGACGCCGTAGAGGTCGCGGCCGGCCTGCAGGGCGAAGGCCAGCAGGTCGGTGGCGCCGCTGGCCGGCACGTAGT